>Ga0163144_10027656_pt1 | contig 10974 bp, 10 predicted proteins | sample OliLak19BULKMAT1_FD_123175 | JGI IMG/M metagenome (GOLD analysis project Ga0163144, IMG submission 123175) | Freshwater microbial mat bacterial communities from Lake Vanda, McMurdo Dry Valleys, Antarctica - Oligotrophic Lake LV.19.BULKMAT1 | ecosystem: Environmental > Aquatic > Freshwater >... | reverse complement strand
CCCGGATACGACTTGACCAAGTCACAAGGCCGCTTCATCGCCCTGCAGCGAGAATTCCTCGATCCCGCGACCCTCCCGACAGGGACCAGACTTACCGTGACCGGTGAAGTCTCCGACTCCATCACACTGCCGTTTGATGACACAGACTATACCTATCCCGTCATCAACATCGCACGAATACAAGTCTGGCCCGCACAAGAAGATATGGCCCCCCGTATCCATCCTTATATGGTGCCACGTCCCTATTGGGGGCCTTATTGGGGCCCCTATTGGCAACCGTGGCCGTACTACTGGTAAGCGAGAGGGGCGAGACTTGCGCGACGAGCGAGACGAGCCCGAACCTTCGACTCTGCTTTCTGCGGTGGCATTTCTCGCAAGTATCGCCCTTCCCGCGCATCTCGCCGACTCATCGTCCCGATGTCCCGACAATCCGCTCGACGCGATCGTCGCGCCCGCCGAGGTCGAGGTACTGGTGATACTGGGCTAGCGCTTTTGGTAGGTCTTTCCGATGTAATTCATAGAAGACACCCAAGTTGTAGTGCGCTTCCGCATAGTTCGGTTTCAACGCGACGGCTCGCTCATAGGACCGCTCCGCCTCTTCAAGCCTGTGTAGACCGGTGTAGATCACACCTAAGTTCATATGCGCTTCGGCATACTCCGGGCGATACCGCAACACCTCGCGAAATTCCCGTTCGGCCTCCACGGGCCGGTCCTGGCTCCGATGAATAAACGCGAGATTGTAGTGGGCATCCACGAATGAGGGTTTTGCCGCAATGGCCTCTCTGTACGAGTCGGCAGCTTCCGCGAGCACATTGTCCTTCTCCGCCATGCGCCCGGCGAGATACCAACCATCGGCATGCCTGGGATCGAGCTTGAGCAAGCGGCCGACCATCTCTCGTGCCCCGCGACTCTCTCCCTGTGCCTCATACAGCAACGCGAGACTATACAAGGCATCACGGTGGCTCGGATGAGCGACCAACAACGTTTGATAGGTCTTGGTGGCCGAGGCGACATCACGACGTTGCTCGTACAATTTGGCTAAGTCGCGGTACGAATCGGCATGGCGTGGATCAATCTCAATCGACCGTTTGAGAGCCTGCTCCGCTTCAACCAATTTCCCCTGAATCCGATAGACCTTGGCGAGATCTTTCAACGCGTCGGGATAATCCGGCTTCAGCTTGAGCGCGCGGGTGAAGGCATCGACAGCCTGAGCCGATTTCTTTTCTTTTAAATAGATCGCGCCGAGCAGATGCTGGACCTCAGCTGAGGAGGGATTCACATCGAGGGCTCTCCTGGCAGCCTCGGATGCCGCAGCAAGATCGCCTTTTTTCAGCAGCCCAACGCCTCGCTCATAATGCGACTTCGCGGCATCCGGTTGCTCGCCCGCCGCCGGAGCCGAGGCAAGAGGAGGGACCACGGCGAGGCACAGGATGAGCAACACGATGGCGCGGGGCTGGAAAAATCGCTTCATAAACAGCTGACGCCGATCCTTTCTCCCGCAATCGCAGATTCACTACGCCTGCACGTGACGCGTCGTTCGTGAAGCGTGAAGCGCAGGACGGGAAAAGTGTCAATCAAGCAAACTATAGACGGCAGCCACCATGAAATCAACGAAACGCACATGGCCTGCGATCAGTGCGCACAAAGACACTTGCAGGATGAGCAGTCGGTTCGGCGAGAAGGGATAGGACGATCACCAGGATGCGAGAAATTTCGTGTGATTGAAAACCTGGCCTTAGTCAAATTCAATGCGCGTTCCTCGACGACTGGGAGCTACCTGGCTGCCCCTCACATTTTTTCCCACAGATTCTTCCATTCGCTCAACACTCCCGCTACCTGCGCCATCGATTCGATGTCTTGCACATCTTTGGCTTGAGGTCGTCTGACCTGCAATATTTGATGGACATCCAGTAAGTCATGCGGTCCGCCAGCATAGAGTTTCAGAATAATCAGCACTGGCCAGGAGACGACAGGAACCGAACATCCCAGGACAGACAACGTCTCGATATGCCCAAAGGCTAACTCTGTGAGAGCAGGCGGGAGAGAGACCAACTGCAGCGAGAATGGTTCACGCTCAACCTCGATGGACACAGTCACCACCCCTCGCAATGGATCGTCTGGTTCACCAGCTTGATAGCGGCCACCGACGAATGTTGCGAGCGCCTGTGGGTCAGATTGGTCGATCGCAATGGCAAAATCGAAGTCTTGAGTCGCTCGCGGCACTCCCCAAGCTGAGACGGCAAACCCGCCAATGAGCGCATAGCCGCTGAGGAGCCCTCGACTCTGGGCCGTCTCAAGACGTGAGAGGATTTCAGCTAACGCTTTTTGGAACACGCGCGGTGGAAAGCGGCTGCAGCGTCGGAAAGCTCAAGGGCAACGAGCAGCCGCTGTTCAGGGGTGAGTCGTCGGGCTTCGTCAATTTTCTGTTGTGCCAGCATGTCGCCAAGCTTGCTGGGACGCCGTGAAGCATTCCGCCCAAGAGACGAGGATGTGGTTGTAGACTTCGCTTTCATGCCACTATCTTACATGGAAACGACATGTCCGTCACCACTCCACTCGAAGTGGCATTGTTCGACCGAGATGCAGCCGCCGCCTATGGCCGGCTCCGCGCAACGATTGAACAGAATGGGACACCGATTGGATCGATGGATCTCCTAATCGCTGCCCACGCACTCAGCCTCGCAGTGCGTGTCGTGACGAACAACACAAGAAAATTCCAGCGCGTCCCCGATCTACGCGTTGAGAACTGGGTCTAGCAAAGACATCAAGGCAGGCATTCCACGCCTTTTCATTGCAAGAGTGAGCTGCGACGTGACGAGATTGGAATGGTCACCGCGGAGAGTATCTTAATGTATGATTGCAACTTAACCCCCATTTCCCATTGGGGGTGTCTTCACCCCATGCAAGGAGATGGGGTCATTGTGAGGTGACCCGACCCGTGTGACCAGCAACGGCTAATTAGACTGGGGCGGCTTCAAGTGATCGAATCCTTTTCTCAATGGCTCTTGGAAAATTGACAAAGACGAAGTGGGCCTTGTGATAGAGATAATCCTCACCACTTTCGTCCATGATCCGAACCAGGTCGTCCTTGGCAGCTTGTGGGTCTGGGATGATTCGATACACCTTGCCAGGAATCAAAGAGGCTTTGTAGTCGGTGTTATCCACGCAGAGGGCGAATGATTTTGCTAGGTGTCTCATGATTCCTCCAAGTACCGCTTGATTTTGAGATCCCGCCTGCCGATACCGTGCGCTTCATACCAATGAATCTCTACCATTCGCAGTGCACCGTTCGGCAACCGGACAGTCGCGATTCCTTTCAGCTTCCGCCAGCGGCCTGGACCGTATGCTTTGCGGAGATAGCGCCGGATGCGAATCCTGGAACCGGTTGCAATGATCTCAACCTGGGTGATCCGCCCAATAAGTTCAAGCTTCACTCGCTATGAAACCACACAGCTTATTATTTTGTAAAGCAGCGAGCGTTTCAGAAGTCAGACCACTCTTGTTTTCTTCATGCTCGAATTGATTTTGCTCACATTTCAACAAACACAGAGGCTGGCGTAATGCGAAGTCAAGCAATGAGGTAGCCCCAGCCGCCGCCTATGGGCGACTCCGCGCAACGCTTGAACAGAAGGGAGCGCCGATCGGATCGATGGACCTCTTAATTCCCGCTCACGCGCTCACCCTCGCGGTGCGTCTCGTGACGAACAATGCGAGAGAATTTCGGCGCGTCCCAGGGCTACGCGTGGAGAACTGAGCCTAGCCCACATTATTCATGACGCTTCTGCTGCAATCGCGGATTCGCTGCTGCGACGAGCCTTCGGCGGGTGGGCTAGCGAAGGCATCAAGGCAGGTATTCCGCGCCTTTTCACTGCAAAGGCAAGCTGCGATGTGACGAGATTGGGATGGTCAACGCGGAGAGTATCTCAATGTTTAATTGCGGGAATTGATCCCCTTGGCGAGTCTGTTGTGTGAAGATTCCGAATTTCTCCGGCTTCGGGGAACCAAGACAACGGGTGAGGATCTTGATTCCTACCTTGGTACGCGGTTACGCAGCAGTTCGCTTACGCCTTGCAGCGGTTCGCCTTCGCTGTACCGGCTCTTTACGTGAACGTCTGGCTCGTACTGTTCCCGCACCAGCGGCATCGCGCAGTACACGGAGCGCCCGATTCACGGAAGCTGTGTCAGGAAATACCTTTGCCAACTCAGGCTCGACCAGCACAAGATTCGTCCCTCCCCGTGCCCGCTGATAATACTTACCCCTGACGCCACCCTTGAGTTTCGTCAAATCATACTCAGCCCGGAGATCATCCTTTGTCGATTTAGTTGAGGCCTTCCGCATATTGCTTCCTTTCTTTCGGCGTCGCCTTTCGGGCGCTTACGATTCGAATCCCGTCTCCACGCTCGCAGTGCGAGAGAAACAGTACACGACCCCTTGTCGATATGCCGATAGTAATTTCGCGTGGCTCTGCTTCAGAATGGTCGGGATCGCCAAACGTGAGCGCTCTCGAATCGAGGAACACCGAGGCTGCTTCCTCAAATGAAACACCGTGCTTCAGTCGGTTGGCTTGAGCTTTCCTCGGATCCCACTCATATATCACGGTGCTACGATAGCACGACTCAGCACCCTAGGCCAACCAGCGATATATACACAGACTACACAGCCAGTCTCCCATCATTTCTGTGACGGAGTCCTTCATCACCAACGGCAAAACTTCCTCGATAGGATGAGAAGAGATGGGAGTGGTCAGCGGCGACGAGGAGCCGATGTTAGGTTACAAGGCGTGACCCCATTTCTGACTCGCTCAAAGTTCAACAAAAACTCCCGACCCCTTATTCGTACGCGCGGTGCGTCTCGTGACCAACAATGCAAGAGAGTTTCGGCGCATCCCAGGACTACGCGTTGAGAACTGGGCCTAGCGAAGGCACCAAGGCCGTAACTCCACGCCACGCGCGCCTCTTCGCTGCAAAGTCGATTACAATTCGACAAGGTGGAAATACTTCTGCAGCGAGGATCCAAATATATGATTACAAGACGCGACCCCTATTTTGACACTCACGGTAGCCGCGCAAACAAACGCTGTCGGTTTCGTATCACCGTGGCGTACGGATTGGCGACTGCAACGATTTGTTAGGCCTCGTGCGCTCGCTTTGTGCATGAATCGCTATCCCAGCTTTCGGCGACGCAAGCCTTGCGTATGGCGCGCAGCTTTCCGAGCAGTCTCCAGCACCCTACTGAGACGGGCGCACTCAGCCCTGTTTTCAACCACGACGTCGCCGGAGTGAGCGGCACGCTTTCGGACAGTGTTCAGATCGTCGATCGAGGAGTCGTCGAGGTCAAGGAGCCCGAGATACCGGCCGGCGCGGAGGAGATTAGGGAACTGTGCATATTCGAGCAGGGGCATCTCGAGATCGTGTCGCTTTGCGTTTGTCTGCCGCTGTCGGGAAACGGTCGCGTGCCCGCCCAAAGCCGACGCCTGCTCGACCTCACTGATCTTGAACGCGCGGGCCGCATCCAGCAGTGCCCGTTCAAGTTCCAACATCGGATATAGCCAAGCTATCCTGGCGATAGGCTTGTTGAGGTCGCTGGCATCAATAAGACCGACGACTTCTGATCGGTAACATACAAACTGAATCAAGTGCGCGCCAAGCGGAGCGAGAAGGGATTCGGCTGACGCATCGTGTGCAGTGCGATGAGCCCTTCGGATTCGAATCCTTTGCCCGTCGGTCCGGCTCCAGAACTCCAGGATTTTGCCGTCCGTACGACTGATTGGAATGGCGTCGAAACCCATCGCAGCAGCAACTTTCTCGGCATCCACGTCGCGACTGCGTTGGTCGAGAAGCTTCCTGGGTGTCATGATATCTTCAGCACGTACAGTAAAGTTCATTTCGTCACAAGTAGGGGCCTAACAATAATTAGACTGATTTGGATAGGATGCGGAGTTTTAATTCTCTGTCTGTATTACGCGCCTTGGAATGTCTTGCCGAAAAACTGTTAACCTTTTTGCCTTCAATTATTTACTCCCTGTCCAGAAATTTATCACGGCATCTTATGCGGACCAGCATAAGACCACCGATGGTTCAGCGCAAGCGCAGCGGATCAGCAATTACAACAGAAGCGCTCATGAGAAGTGTGGGCTAGGGAAACAAGAGAACACTCCCGCCGGATGCTCAAAATGGCATCCCAGCAAGGCCGCAGGGAGTTCGGCGACTGAAGCGTACCCTTGCGGTACGTTGCAGGGAGACGAACGACTGAGAACGATGCCGGGGGACATTTTCAGCATCCTGCTAGGGGCGTCGATTTGAACCAGTGAAGGCCTGCTTAAACACCGCGCGGAGGCCGAAATAGGCAACGGAATCTTTGAGGTTTGAGTACAACAATTTGAAGGTTCCCATGTCCGGATTGGTGACATATTCCATCGTGAGGGCGATCCGTTCTTCCCCCTCGCCAAGCGGAGTCACCGAATGCCAAAGCTTATCTCCGTTGAAGATGACGAGATCGCCCGGTTGTGTGACCAATTCAAGATGTCGAGGCTGTTTCACCGGATCGTCCTTAAACAATTCGCAGACGAGTTTGCATTGCGTGGACTGATCGACGAGCCCCATCAGAATGGTATAGCGAGCTCCCTTGTAGTAGGACGTGTCGTAGTGAAATCCGATATGGTCCCCCGGCTCCGTATAGTAGTAGAGCGCACAGGAATGGGGGTCGTTCTCAGGACAGAGACTGAGCTTGGCTCGGACTAGGCGGCTCAAGAACTCGATGAAGGCCTCGGATCGATAGAGATCGAGAAAGCGCGGGGCCTTCTCGATCACTGTGTAGTAGCTCACACCCCCGCCTTTTTTGTGGCCGGGAATGTAGTTACGATTCAGCAGGCTCTTCACCCCTTGCGCCTGGGGGACGAGATACTCCTCCACCACCGATCGAGGGAGAAACTGTGGAATAAACAGGAACTCGTTCTGGTCCCAATAGTCCCGCGAGACTCGATCGAGATCCAATCGATTGACTGCTTCATCGACCCTGTCAACGAAGGAGCCGATCAGTGACTGATTCACATGCCACCTCCTCAATCGTCCATCAGGATGGCGAAAAAACCGATCTTGCGAACCGTGAAAGGTGAGACGTGAAAAGTGAAACGTAGGACTGTTGAGGGCTCTTCCTCTGAAACATGTTACGGGTGACGATTCACATCTCGCGGATCGCTGTTCACACTCAATGTGGCGTACTGAACACCGGCGCCTTCACCACTTCCACATCGGACGGCAACTTCAGATCGAAGAGAGAGTCGCCGAGCCCGATATTGGATTGGAGCGACGAAAATTCAAAACTCGCGACATTGCCGCTCATTTCGTAGAGAGAGATCGTCCGAATGAAGTAGGTCTTAGGAAACACCTCCAACACGATCCGTTGCAACGATCTTCCCGCCTCACCTTCTTGCGATTTCGGCAACAGGGTGAGTAACCGGATTCCTCCCACGCCCCGTCCCTTCCCCGGCGTCGGCTCAATGTCGAACGACTCATCCAGTTTGGCCGCCCCCAGCAACAGCTCCAACGGGGCCTTGGAAGCCGCCATTTGTGTGAGCTTCCCGACCAACACCTGTTTGTGCTCCGGCACATACACCTTCACATCGTCCCGATTGACATAGATGTCCTCGACCGACGGATCGAGGTAATTCCACCGTAACCGTCCGGGCTTTTTGATATAGACCTTCCCTGAAGACATGATAGGACGCTCGAACCCTTCGATCATGGTCTTTTGCGCAAAGTCTGCCTGGAGATCTTTCGTTTTCTCATACCGCGCCTGAAGCTGCTTGACCACCTCCCGCACTTCCGTCAAGGCATTCTCATCGAAGTCGCTTTCAGCGGAGAAGACCGTGGGTACCATGAAGAACCCGCAGAGGATGCCGCAGAGACAGGACCGGACAGCTATTCTAATTCGTATCTTCAGATTCATCTTCTTCAATGATCCATTCCTCTCTCAGAGAGTGGCCAGGCTATTCCGGAGGCCTGATTGATCTTCCACTGCGCACAGTCTTCTAATTCCCTCGTTTTCAATTTCTTCACCATACCAATCGCAAGGGGTGTGGCCAAGGCTGCCCTTTACTGCGCGCATCGAACGAGCACAGTTTCACCGTGCGCGTTCTGCGAGCAAGAAGGGCACCTGGCTCATACCCCCTCCTCTGCTCCCACCGGTCCTCGCCTCCCCACCACCTCTCTCCGTCCATCCCGGCCAGCCGCGCCCACAATTCCATCCGCCTCCATTTGCTCGATCATCCGAGCCGCCCGGGGGTAACCCACCCGCAGACGACGCTGTATCAGCGACGCTGACGCTGAACCGGTAGACAGGACCAACTCTTTCGCCTGTTCGTAGACTTCGCCGAGCCCCTCTTCCTCTTTCGCCCCCTCTTGTTTCAGCGCGATCTGCAACTCCTGATTGTAGGCGGGCTTGGCTTGATCCTTCACGAACTCGACCACGCGGCGGACATCGTCATCCGACACAAACGACCCGTGCAGCCGCATGACACGCCCGGTCCCTGAAGCCATATAGAGCATGTCCCCTCGACCAAGGAGCGCCTCCGCACCGTTGGCATCCAGGATGGTGCGTGAGTCGGTCTTCGACGACACTTGAAAGGCGATGCGGGCCGGGAAGTTCGCCTTGATCAACCCAGTCAGCACGTCGACCGATGGGCGCTGCGTCGCCAGCACAAGATGGATGCCCGATGCGCGAGCCATCTGCGCCAAGCGCGCAATCTTGTCCTCCACTTCCTTCGGCGCCACCATCATCAAATCTGCCAATTCGTCGATCATCACGACGATATAGGGCAAGGGCTCCGGCGGAGTCGGCGGCGGCGTGAACGATCCGAGGCTGCCGTCTGGGACCACTGTCTCTCCGGCAGAGAGCCGCTCTTCTTCAGACAAAAACTGGATGGGCAATTCAGGCTGCTCCAACTTGGCCGCCGATTCCGTCTCCAACAGACCCTGCGCCCCCGCGACTTTTCGATTATAGGTCTCGATGCTTCGCACCCCTGACTCAGCGAGCAATTTGTAGCGCCGTTCCATTTCGGCCACGACCCAACCGAGCCCCCGCGCCGCCGACTTGGCATCGGTGATGACCGGCCGTAACAGGTGAGGAATGCCCTCGTACGTTTGAAATTCGAGCATCTTGGGGTCGATCAGGAGAAGCTTGACCTCATCGGGACGCGCCGAAAACAGCAGACTCAGGAGCATCGTATTGAGGCTGACGCTTTTCCCGGCCCCTGTGGCGCCGGCAACCAGCAAGTGCGGCATCGTTTTCAGATCGGCGATCATGGGGGCGCCGAAGATGTCCTTCCCTAAGGCCAAGCTGAGCTTCGATCTCGCGCGTGAGAAGGCCTCGCTCATCATCACTTCCCTCATCGAGACCGTCTCGCGATAGAGGTTCGGTACCTCGATCCCTACGACCGATTTTCCCGGAATCGGTGCGACGATTCGAAGACTGATCGCCTTCAGCGCCAAGGCCAGATCGTCGGCAAGGTTCACAATACGTGCAACCTTGGTCCCCGGCGCCGGCTCGAACTCGTACATCGTCACGACTGGCCCAGGACGGACTTCCGTCACCTTCCCTGCGATGCCGAAACTGAGGAGGGCGCGGGTCAACACATCGGACTGCGCTTTGATTTCTTCTTCCGTGACACGCCCGAGCGGGCCTGACGGTTCGCTCAAGAGAACGGCCGGATCCGGAAAGATATAGTCCCCCGCCTTCGTATTGGCCGCGATGATCGGCTTGTCCAACTCCGATTCAAGCGACTCGGACGGCTTGGGGGTCGGTTGTCGTGCCGGCTGAATTAGCGGCCAATTCAATTCCGGCTCCGCAACCGCCTCAGGACGCGTCTCTTCAATCACCGCGCGAATGGCGGGAGAGGATTTCTGCCTCCCTTTCCGTGGAGACTCGGAAACCGTTTCTTCCTCCGACCGATCCGGGATCAAGGTACGCGCCCGGTTGAACATCCAATTACCCCACCCAGGAATCCGCCGAGCAATGTCCGACAGGGAGATGGGCACCGTGAAGAGGAGGGAGACCAAGAGTCCCGCCACAATCAAAATGTGGGCGCCGGTACTCGCAAAATATGCGCGTAAACTCTCGGCCAACACTTGTCCAAAGAAGCCTCCCGCCATCCCTCGGTAAATAAGGCCGCTGGAGACGGTCGGGACCGCCATAATTTCGAGATGAAACAGGCCGCTGAAAAACAGCAATGCCGCCAACGAGGCTCCGGCGCTCCGCAGACGGATCGACAGGTCGCTCTGCGTGAAACAGCGGGCGCCCAAAAGACCGAGGAGAATGGGAAACAAGTAGGCGGCTCCACCGATCGACCAGAATAGGCTGGACGCAAAGTACGCGCCGACCGACCCGATGAGGTTTCTGGACGGAGGCGTCGTCGCTACCCCAGCCTTGATCTCCCCTGGAACGAACGACAACATGCTGAGCAGCGTCAAGAGCGCCAACGCGATCAGGACGACTCCGATCACTTCTCGTTTGATATGTGAAGAGGGGGAAGCGGCGCCGCGGGCCTCGCCCCGCTTGGCCGACGTGGATGCACCCATAGCGCGGATGCTAGCACAGGGAATGGGTCATTTCAAACGAATGGAGGGGATGGAGCCTGATGATCTTCTGTGCTCGCGCAACGCGTTCAGGCTTGTCTGTCTCGTTGGCCGGTCTTTCTGGTCTATCTGGTTCTTCCGGATGAATTTCCAGTGTGATCAACCAGACAAACCAGATAGACGAGATAGACCAGATGAACCAACATTCGCTCGACATGCGCAGTGGGAGACAATCCAGACCACCTCCTAAAGACGGTGGAGGGAAAGTGGGGGAGCGGGCTAAGGACTCGCGCATAAATAACTTGATAAATATTGGACGCTGTGTTCTAAAGCGGGATGCAGGTTGCGTCCGCGATAGAGCAGATTGAATCGAAGTACCGATCGCTGGCATCGGTGTTGGAT
>Ga0163144_10027654_pt1 | contig 10974 bp, 6 predicted proteins | sample OliLak19BULKMAT1_FD_123175 | JGI IMG/M metagenome (GOLD analysis project Ga0163144, IMG submission 123175) | Freshwater microbial mat bacterial communities from Lake Vanda, McMurdo Dry Valleys, Antarctica - Oligotrophic Lake LV.19.BULKMAT1 | ecosystem: Environmental > Aquatic > Freshwater > Lake... | reverse complement strand
GGACCCACTCGTCGAATGCGACATCCTGTTCTGTTCACCCTGTGCTCCAGCACCCTGCTCACTGCGTGCGATCCCGCCGCGCTGCCGATGTCCAGTCGCTCGGCCGCGGTCGTGATCGACGACGCCGTCCCGATCGACACCGAAGGGACGACATGGATCGACGGCAGCACCACCGGACTCGACGACGAGACATCGACTGCGGTCCCGATCGACGAGACCGGATCCGATACGACGCTCGGCACCGATGGCGGCACGGAGGCCGAGACCGGCACGTGGTCACTCACCGGCGCGAGCGCGACGAGCACCACCGGTTGGAGCGAAGGCACTGCCGCGGAGGGATGGAGCGAAGGCACTGCCGCGGAGGGATGGAGCGAAGGCATGGGCAGCGTCTCCGATTCGGCAACGTCAACCGCTGGCGACACCGACGGCGAGCCCTGTGGCAACGACTACGATCCGGTGTGCGGCGACGACGGCGTCACGTACCTCAACGCGTGTCACGCCGAGGGCGAGGGCGTCGCCATCGCGTCGTGGGGACCGTGCGAGACGATCGAACCGCAACCGCCAATCGAGGAGCCCCTGCCGTGCGAGGACGACTGCGAGCCGACGACCTGCGGCGACGGTTACGTCGGCGCCGAAGAAGAATGCGACGACGGCAACGCGGACGACGAGGACGGTTGCTCGTCCTCGTGCATGCTCATCCACAACGACACATGCGGCGACGGATGGTTGTCGAGCGAAGAGGAGTGCGACGACGGCAACACCGACGACGACGACGGATGCTCGGCAGCGTGCGTCGTCGAGATCGGCGAGCCATGCGGAAACGGGATCCTCGAGGGCGAAGAGGAGTGCGACGACGGCAACACCGATGACGAGGACGGTTGCTCGTCGTCGTGTGCCGCCAAATCGAGCTGCGCCGGCCCAGACCTACCGCCGGCCCCCGACTTCGACGTCGGCGTACGCCGCTTCTGCGGCAGCGATACGAGCGGGCTCGCCCTCGCGGGTTTCGAAGTCGGTCCGTCGACGTGCGCCGGCGAGGTCGGCAATCACGAGGCGCCGGGAGCGACGTGCGGCGATGCACCCAAGAACATGGCGAACGACGGAGGGTTGCTTCACGAGTTCGTCGACGGTCGCGTCGAGGAGTGGAAGGTCACCGCGCTGCTCAAGCTCTCGTTCGAGACTGTGCCGGTGGTCGGCAAGCTGGGCCCCGAGTACGAAGGATCGTTCACGCACAAGCATACGGTCGAGACGCGGCTCGAGGTGCGGCTCGACTCTGGCGATCAGCCGACGGTGTTCGTGAAAGGCGCGACCACCGAGCGAGAAGCATGGATGAACGCGGGCACGCTCGTGAGCGCGCGACGCGTCGCGGAAAGCAAGTCGGGTGACACGACCGACGGCAAGTTCACGATCAAGCTCTGGGTCGCCGAGTCGTCCGCCGCCGCGAGCGATGAGCGGTACAAGTCGGTGCGCACCTCGATCAAGTTCCGCAAAGGTGACGGCGAGTACGGCGCCGCGGTCAAGGCGAAGGACCTCCTGGGCAAGCCGGATCTCGCCGACGACGCGCCGGTCGCTACCGCCGACGTGACCGCGGCGCTGCGCAAGTTGATGGACGGCAAGGCGCTGCGGGCCAAGCTCGAGACGGAGCACGCGACCGCCCTCGCCGCCGCCGGCTATGTGTGGGGCGAGAAGGGGATCGACTACGGCTGCGGCCTAGGTCCCGACGGCAAAAACGGCGTGACCAAGGTGTGCATCGTGCCGTGGTGCCACTACGATGCGCTGCGCGGCAAGAAAAACTGGTTGGGCGTCTACACCGAGAGGGTGAAGTACACGTCGTCGGGACTGTTCGGACACAAGGTCGACGGCGGCAAGACATACGTCATCGGCAACGGCAGCGGGGACAACCCGGACGCGCTCATCGTGCGCATCCACAACTGCTCGCGGTACGAGGTGAAGGAGGACACGCTCAAGGGGCTCTGGACCGGCGCGCCTGTGTGGGAGCTCGGTGGGTGGGGTATCCGCGGCGAGAACGGTGGCGTTCCCGCGCCGCTCATGGCGACCGGTGCGAAGATCTTCAGGAAGGACGACAGGCCGCGCTTTTTCACGACGCGTACGCTCGATCCCAACAACTTCCAGTCCGTCTTCAAGTGGCACGGCAACCAGCTCGTCGACAAGGACCGGACCGCGTTTTTCAAGTAATGACCAGCACGTGCGAGCGCTCAGTCCCCCGCAGCGCCGCGATCGCCCTTGCACTCCGTCTCTGCGGGCCCGCACTTGAATCGCACGTGGATGTGCGAGTAGTGGTCCGCTGAGTGCTGCACGAAGACCTTGCCGTTGTTCACCTTGCGCGGGTACTGGATCCACGCGTCGAGCTCTTCCGGTGTCGCACCCATGTTCTTCGCGGCGTTGTAGACGTACGGCTGCAGGATGTTGTCGAGGAAGATCGCCTCGACCGCGCCCGTCTTGATGAGCGCGCGCATCAGCCCCCACGTCGCGTACCAGTCGACCTCGTACCAGAACGGGCGACGCTCCTTCTGCTTGCCCGACCCGAGGTGCTTCGTCTTGTAGACGCCCTTCAGTGTCGGCAACCAGATGTCGACGTCGCGTCCCGCCTGATGCGACTTGTGCGGATCGAAGTGGCCGCCCGCCTTCTTGCTGATGTCAGCGACGATCAGCGCACCGTCGTAGTCCACGTCCTGGCGGAACGTGACGATCGCCTGGTGCAGGTTCTTGATGAGATACGCCGAGCCCCACATGATGCCCGGCGCCTTGCGCGTGTACGCGTCGTTCTCCGGGAGTTGGATCCCGCTGACGAGCTTGCCCGCGTTCGTCGTACCGACGGACTTCGCCGCATCGCTCGCGTTGAGCTCGGCGATGGCCGCCCGCGGCTCACGCGGCTTGTACGGCTTCGGATCGATCCACACGACGATCTTTTGACCCGCGGCCAGATCGGTGATGTCGGGGTTGTACTCGCGCAATCGGGTGATCTCGATCCCGAACCGCGCAGCGAGCTGCGCCCAACCTTCGCTGGCCTCGACTTCGTACAGGATGCAGGTCTGCGGCAGCGGGCGCAGGCGCGGCTTCTTGATCTTCAGCACCTGACCGGTCGGCGGCGCCGCCGCGGCGGCAGTCTCCATGCCCGGCCGCTGCTCCGACGGCGGGTTGCACTTCGTCGGCTCGAGCGGCTTGTCGCGGTTGATGAGGTTCCACTCGACGATGTCATCCTCGTCGACGCCGTAGCGCTTCGCGACGTCGGTGAGTCGCTCGCCGGGCACGACGACGTGATCGATCGCGCCTTCGACGTCCGCGACCATGTCGGGCGACACGGGCGGTGTGCGATCGGGCGTGCGCGGCCGCGCCTCGATGCCACCGTCGTCGTCTTCGTGCTCCTCCTCGGACTCGCCGCCGCTCGACTCGCTTGCTTGCGACTGCACGATCGGCTCCGGCGGTGGATCGCGGGGCCAGAACACGAATGCGAGCGTCGCACCGGCACCGAGCACGAGCACACCGGCGACCGCGATCACGATCGTCGTGACCCCGCGCCGCGCGTCGACCTTCGCGCTCGCTGCAATCAGCTCGCGCACGACCCGGCCCGGCTCATCGGCGGGCGAAGGTGGTGGGCTCGCGAGCCAGCGCTTCGCCTGCCGCAGCTCGTCGCCACTGAGCAGCAAGCGCGCCGGTCGATCCGCCGCGTCCCACTGATCCGCGTAGCGCTGCAGCTTCGCCTGCATGTCGCGCCACCGCCGATGCGGACCGGAGCTGCGAACGATCGGTCCCGTCGTGTTGAGCTCGAGCGGTAGGCCAGCGTTCTCGGGCACCGCCGCGACGCGCAGGATCTGCAGCAGGAACGGCCCGACGTAGACGCGATCGTCCTCGCCGAGGCGCACCTGCGCTTCCACGCGCTTGCCCGAGATCCACGTGCCGTTGCGCGAGCCCTGATCGGTGAGCACGACACCGCTCGCGTTCATCTCGACCGTGCAGTGGAACGACGACACGCCGACGCCGTCGAGCACGATTGGGTTGCCGCCGTCTCGGCCGATCCCGAGCGGCGCCGGGCCGAGAGTGTAGTCGCGGACGGAACCGTCCTGAGCGGTGACGCGCAGGCTGTACATCGCCTCAGAACGTGAACGACGGCAGCTTGAAGTCCGAGTTCTTCGGGAACTTGGCCTTGCTCTCGACCGCCTTCTTCACGCAATCGCGGGTCTCTTGAGCGAGCGATCCGCCGCCGGACTTCGTCACGGAGTTGACCTTCGCGCGGCCGTCCGCCGTGATCTTGTACGCGACGTTGATCTTGATCGGCAGCGGACCCTTGCAGGTCTTCACCGCGCCCGCGGCCTTCTGGATGCCCTTGCTGATGTCCGCGTCGGAGAGCGTCTTCTTGATCTCTTCTTTCGGCGGCTGCTTCGGAGTCTTCGGCGTCTTCGGCGTCGGATCCGGCGTCGGATCCGGGACCGGATCGGGTGTCTTCGGATCGGGCACCGGATCTGGGACCGGATCCGGCGTCTTCGGATCTGGGACCGGATCCGGGACCGGATCCGGCGGTTGCTCGACGAGGTTCGGCCCGCTCGGCTCCGCCTTCGGCTCGTCCTTCACCTCGGGCTTGGTGGGCCTGGTGTCGGCGGCGACGGCCGGTGTCTCGTCGGCGTCGTCGCCCGCGACCATGAGGTACGCCGCGAACCCGCCACCACCGACGGCGACGACGCCTCCCATGACGAGCATCAAGATGAAGCCGACCTTCGAGCGCTGCTCGACGGCGAACACGGTCGCGTCGGGATTGCGTGTCTGATCGTGGAACGCCGGTGGCCGCGTGTCGGGATGTTGTGCGCCGCGAGCCGGTGGATATGTGCCCGGCGCCCCCCCGTGTGAACCCACCGGGGGGTTGCGCGTGATGACGCCACCCGAGTGCTGCAGCATGTCCGGCGCGGCGCCGTCCATCATGAAGGTCGCATCGGGCCGGTTCGGCACCATCGGCGGTGGCGGGCTCGAGGTGCCCCAGTCGGCGCCGAGGCGCACGGTGCCGCTCGGATCCATCGGCATCGCGTTCGGATCGAGCATCATCGTGCCGCCGCGTGCATCGGGCGGCTGGCTCGCGGGACCTGGTGCGCCCGCATCGCCCATCCACATCGTGCGGCCGGGGCCCTCGTGCGGCCGCGCCATCATCGGGGGTCCGACGTCGTGACCACCCGAGAGTCGACCGTCGGGACCGACGGCGAAGATCGCCGCCTCGAGCTCGACCATGCTCTGGTAGCGATCGTCGGGCTTCTTCGACAGCGCCTTGACGATGATCGCTTCGACGATCGGCGAGATCTTCGCGTCGGGTGCCATCGTCGACGGCAACGTCAGCGCCTCGGTCAGATGGCGACTGAGCACGCGCATGAAGTTGTCGCCGTCGTACGGCACCTGACCGGTCAGGAACTCGTACATGCAGATCGCGGCGGCATAGATGTCCGTGCGGGCGTCGGCGGGATCGCCCATCGCCTGCTCGGGCGCCATGTACTTCGCGGTGCCGAACACGGCGCCCGTGCGCGTGAGGCCACCGCCCTCACCGCTCTCGTCGGTGACTTTCGCGATGCCGAAGTCGAGCAGCTTCACGAAGTCGCGGCCGTCGGAGCGCTTCTGCAGGAAACAGTTCGCCGGCTTGAGGTCGCGATGGACGATGCCGCACGCATGGGCAGCCGTGAGCGCACGGACGATCTGCAGCATCAGCTCGCGCGTGCGCGCCCAAGGCAGACGTCGCTCGCGGCGCAGCACCTGCGACAGGTCCTCGCCGTCGAGGTACTCCATCGCGAAGAACACCGAGCCGCCCGGCACCGGACCGAAGTCGACGATGTCGACGATGTTCTCGTGCTGGATCATCGAGGCCGCGCGGGCCTCTTGCAGGAACCTGTCGACGTGGGTCTGCTCGCGGCAGAGCTCGTGCTTGAGAACCTTGAGCGCGACCTTCTTGCGCAGCGTGACGTGCTCGGCGAGATAGACCGAGCCCATCCCGCCGTCGCCGATGATCTTGATGACCCGGAAACGGTCGTTGAGGATGGTCCCGACCAGATCTTCGGGGCGTTGCCAATGGCCGCCAGCACCTTGGAACTGGTCGTTCATCCGGGGTGGCCGAGCATAGCCGAGAAACCAACGAGCGGGGTCGCGAGCGGGTCTGTCACCGTTCGGTCGGGCCTGGGCCTACACGCGGAAGCTGGCGGCGAATGCTCGGCCCGTCGCGTCGGCACGAAACTCCGCAGAGATCGCGAGATCCGATTCGTTGGCAGCCATCCCCGGCTGGGCTCGGAGCGTGCAGGATCCCGGCGCGCCGTCGGGCAGCACCCCGGCCGCCGCGCGCGACAGGGCAGTCTCCAGCTCCGACGGGCCCGCGCCGTGGGCGAGCGAGTCCTTCGCCGCGATTGCCGCCCGCGCTGCGCGTCCGACCAGGATTCGTCCTGCGAGCGCGGGACCGTCGGCCTTGCTGACCATCGGTGCGCCGACCGCGAGCAGTCGCTCTCCACCGGGCTCGCTGCCGAGCACCGCGATCCCGGCATCGACCATCGTGCGCATCGCATCGACGCCGAGGTGCGCACGCACAGGGAGATTGCGTGACGCACCACGCTCGGCGGGTGCGGCCCACGACGCGGGACCGACGAGCGCACCGGCGCGGCCGAACGCGTCGCCGAACGTGCCGTCGCGGCGCAACGACGCGGCGAGCATGCCGGCGATCGCGAATACCGGTGCACCGAATACGATGCGTGCACCGGCGCGAGTCTCGTCGCTCGCGAGCACGACGTCGTTCGTGACCGCACAGAGCCAGTCGGTGCTCGGATCGCCGCGCAGGCCGACCCACGCCGACAGCGGCGAGCGGCTGCCGTCGAGCAGCGCCGGATCGAGCGCGGCGACGATCGGTGTGCGCGACTGGGCACCGGCGGCCGCGAGCGTCGCGAGCTCGGTCAGCTCGCCGGCTGCGTCGGCGACGAACACCGCGTCGGCCGGGGCGCGCGCGAGTGCATCGGCGATCGCCTCGCCGGTCGGATGCGAGAGATCGAGCAGCTCGATCGCGAGCTTGTCGTGGCCGGGCGACTCGCCGAGCACGAGCTTGATGCCGCGCCAGCTCGCCTCGATCGACGCGGCCGGCTCGTGCGCGAGCGCGTCGGCGGCGACGGCTTCGATCGCATCGAGGATCAACGCCGATGCGCGCTGGGTCGTCGTCGTCGGCTTCGCGGTGCCGCCGGGCTTGCCCTTGCGCATCGCACCGACGAACGCATCGATTCCGCTGCGCGCCGCGGCGATCGTGTCGGGCGATGCGACGTCGGCCTGACCGAAGATCGCGTCGATCGCCGAGCCCGAGCCACCGGAGGCCGCCGCAGGTGCGGGCGTCGGCGTCGGTGCCGGTGCCGGTGCCGGTGCTGCAGGTGCGTCGAGGGCCGCGAGTGCCTGCGCGAGCGCACCGTCGCCGACCACAGCGCGCACCTTCGCGACCGCATCGGCGAGACCGATCGCACCGGGCGACTTCACGAGCGCCGCGGCAATCTCCGCGAGGCTCTTCAGCGGCTCGAGATCTCCGCACACGTCCGCGACGCGCAGCGCACGTGCACTGCCGAGCTTCAGCTCGTAGCGTCGCGTCGGATCGGCACCGAGTCGGTCGGCGATCTCTATGACCGCGCGCAGATCGAGCCGCGCCATGACATCCGCCATGCGCTCGCCCGACACGGTGATGCGATCACCCTTGGGCGACTGGGAGAATCGACCGACGAAGAGGAAGCGCAGCGCGGGCATCGGCCGAAGGTAGCACCGAAGCCTCGCACCGATCACGCCGTCAGTCGGCGCTGTCGACGATGTTCCCGGACCGCTGCTTGCCTTGCGCGTCCACGCAGTCGACCTCGAAGTCGCGGATGCCCACCGGCGCACCGAACAGCTTGCGCGCCGCGAGCGTTCCCTTGGTGACACGGCAGTGCGAGACCCGGCCGGCGTCGGCGTCGACATCTGCGTACGCGGCCGGCGAGCCGGTCTCGTCGTACTCGATGAGGAACCGATAGACGTGCTTGTCGCTGCCGAGGTCGACGCGCCACTTGTCGGGCGCGAGCTTCTCGTAGGTGATGTCGAAGTGGTCGCGCGACTTGTCCGAGAACGGCCCGCGCTCGCCGTCGCGATCCGAGACCGCCCACCACATGCGCACGTCGGCGATCTCGCGCGGGGTGTCGATCGGCGTCCAGGCATCGAGCGCGATCTCGAAGTTCGACTTGCCGAAATTCCGCGTGATGCGGACGAGCTCGACGTGCTGGAGCGCCGCGGTCGACAGCGCGTTGCCGGGCGTCTTCACGTTCGGCAACGTGCCGGGCGCCGTCACCGCGGGCGTGTCGTCGCCCTCGGGACCGTTGGTGTCGGATCCGTTGCGTGGACAGCCGAGGATCGAGATCGCCGCGCAGCCCAGGGACAGCAGACGAGCCTGGACGAAGCGCGGGAGCACGCGAGCGTGACGGTACTGCGGCCGCGGGAGGTTGCAAGCCCGAACTGTCCCCGGGTGTGAGCGGTCGCACCTCGGGCGTCCAGCTCTATAGCTTGGCCCACCCGCGCCCGTGCGCCGATCATCACGCGGATGTCCGATGTTCGCCCCTTCGGCACGTGGCCCTCGGTGCTGAGTCCCGAGGTGATGGCGACCGGATCGCGGCGCATGACCGCTCCTGTGTTCTCGCCCGACGGCAAGCTGGTGTGGGCCGAGTCGCGGCCGCACGAGGGCGGGCGCACGACGTTGATGATGCGCGAGGCGTCGGGCGCGACGACGGAGCTGTTGCCGGTGCCGTGGGATGTCGGCACGCGCGTGCACGAGTACGGCGGGCGGGCGCATGTGGTGACGGACCGCGGGCTCGCGTTCGCGCATCGGCCGGATCACTCGGTGTGGCTGCGCGCAGACGACGGTGAGATCCGGCCGCTGGTCGGGCCATCGACGCTGCGGATTGCGGAGCCGGTGTTCGATGCGTCGCGATCGCGCATCATCGCGGTCGGCGAGCGGCACGTCGACGGTCGCGAGGCGGTCGCATGCCTGATCGCGATCGCGATCCCGAGCGGTGACGTCACGGTGCTGCGCGAGGGTGCGGACTTCTACGCGTCGCCGACGATCGATGCCTCTGGATCGCGGCTCGCGTGGATCGAGTGGGACCATCCGCACATGCCGTGGGATGCGGCGGCGGTCCACCTCGCTACGATCGATCGCGACGGTGCGCTCGCCGACGCGAGGCATGTCGCCGGCGATGCGAGCGCGTCGGCGCAGCAGCCGACGTTCGGGCCAGATGGTGCGCTGTATTTCCTGTGGGAGCCGCGCGGCGCGTGGACGCTGTGGGCGCAGCGCGACGGCGAGCTCGTGTGCGTGCTGCCTTCTGATGCCGAGCTCGGCGGGCCGATGTGGAACCTCGGCATGCGCACCTGGGGCTTCGTCGATCGCGAGCACGCGCTGGCGGTGAAGCTCGAGCGTGGGCTCGCGTCGATTGTGCGCATCGACGTGGTGCGTGGCACCGCCCAGACCGTCGTCGACGATCTGCAGTCGGTCGGACACCTCGCGGCGACGGACGGCCTCGCGGCGATCCTCGAGGGCTGGGATGGTCGCGGCAGCGCGCTGCGCCTCGTCGACGATCGTGGCGGCACGGTGATGGAGCGCGACGGCGGCAAGCTCGTCGCGCTACCGCCCGCGTGGTGGTCGCAGCCGGAGGCGATCGAATTCCCGACCAGCGCGGGCGACACGGCGCACGCCTGGTTCTACCGGCCGCACAACCCCGATCATTCGGGGCCGAGCGACGCGTTGCCGCCGGTCGTCGTGGTCGCGCACGGGGGACCGACCGGCGTCGCGCTCGCGAGCGCTCACCTGGCGGCGCAGTTCTGGACGACGCGCGGCTTTGCGGTGCTCGATGTGAACTATCGCGGCAGCACCGGTTTCGGTCGGGCCTATCGCGAGCGCCTGCGCGGGATGTGGGGTGCGTACGACGTCGCGGATTGTGTCGCGGCGGCGCAGCACGTCGCGGCGAAGCGGCTCGTCGATCCGCAACGGATGATCATCCGCGGCGCGAGCGCGGGCGGATTCACGGTGCTCGCGGCGCTCGCGTTCTTCGACGTGTTCCATGCCGGCGCGAGCCACTACGGCATCAGCGACGTCGCGTCGCTCGTCGCGGACACGCACAAGTTCGAGTCGCATTACGATCGCTATCTGTTCGGCGAGCATGCGGATCCGACCGAGCTGTGGCGCGCACGCTCGCCGCTGTGGCACGCGGATCGGATCCGCGTGCCGGTGATCTTCTTCCAGGGTCAGGACGATCTCGCCGTGCCGCCGTCGCAGACCGAGCGCATGGTCGCGGCGCTGCAGGGGCAGGGGATCGACGTCGAGTACCGCTCGTACGCGGGCGAGGGGCACGGCTTCCGCAAGGCGGAGAATGTGATCGACAGCTGGACGCGCGAGGCGGCGTTTTACCGCCGCGTGCTCGCGCTGGACGTCGGGTTGCCGACGTGGCGTCCGTGATGACACCATCGCCCGAGTGACCGACCAGAGCGCACCGATTGGACTCGACGCACTCGAGCGCGCGCTGCGTCGCGATCTCGATCTGCTCGACTACCCACGCCGTCCATGGCTGGCAGCGCGCGCCGCCGCCGATGGTCGCGAGGTGCTCGACGTGATCGTCGTCGGCGCCGGCCAGGGCGGGCTCGTCACCGCGTTCGCGCTGCGGCGCGAGAAGGTCGAGCGCGTGCTCGTCGTCGACGAGCGCCCGCTCGATCGCGCGGGCCCGTGGCTGAACTTCGCGCGCATGGTCACGCTGCGCACGCCGAAGTACCTGACCGGTCCGGACCTCGGGATCCCGAATCTCACGATCACGCGGTGGTACGAGGCGCAGCACGGCGTAGGCAGCTGGGCCGAGATGGGTCTCGTGCCGAAGGAGGCATGGGCCGCGTATCTCGCGTGGTATCGCCGGGTGCTCGAGATCCCCGTGCGCGCACAGACCTGCGTCACCGCGATCGGTC
>Ga0163144_10027653_pt1 | contig 10974 bp, 5 predicted proteins | sample OliLak19BULKMAT1_FD_123175 | JGI IMG/M metagenome (GOLD analysis project Ga0163144, IMG submission 123175) | Freshwater microbial mat bacterial communities from Lake Vanda, McMurdo Dry Valleys, Antarctica - Oligotrophic Lake LV.19.BULKMAT1 | ecosystem: Environmental > Aquatic > Freshwater > Lake... | reverse complement strand
TCAGCCCCAGCAGCAGAATCCAGGGCCACACCGCGCCCCATGCCGCCGACCAGCCGAACCCCGCCAGCACGGGCTGGCGCTCGCGGAACACCTCGCGCGAGAGCGTCGAGTAGATCGCGTACCGCGCGGCGAGCGTGGGCGCGGTGCCCGGGGCGCGCTCGGCCGTCGGCGATGCTCCGAGCGGCGAAGCGGAGCCGTCTTCGCCCCGCGAGTCCGCCGCCTCCGGCAACCCCTCGCCGCGATTCGACGAGAAGTGCAGGGCGAACCCGTTCATCGACAGCGCGGGGTCCAGCTCGTTGGCCGGGGTGTTGATGGGCCAACCAAGGTTCTCGGCGACCAGCGGCGCATCATCGCGAATCCGCGCCCGGTACAGGTCCAGCCCGCCCGCCCCGCCCGCGCGGTCTGACGCGAAGTAAAGGAAGTCACCGGCCGGGCTGACCGCCGGGGTGCCCTCGTTGCTCGGGGTGGTAAGCGTCCCAAGCCGCGAGGCCTGCCCCATGCCGCGATCGGTGATGGGAGCGGAATACAGGTCGTAGTCGCGTCGCTCCAGATCCTCCCGCACGGTCGCGGGCCACGCCCGGGACGCGTCCTCCGCCGGGTCGCCGGCTTTGGGCCTGTTGGACGCGAAGTACATGGTCGCGCCGTCGGGCGACGGGGCCGGGCCGTAATCGTTGTACGCGCTGTTGACGCCCGGGCCGAGATTCTGCGGCGTGCCCCAGGTCGCATCACGCAGCGAGGCGCCCATGGGGCCGGTGGCGGCGGGCGAGGTGCCTGACGGGAACTCGCCGCTCCGGGTGTCTGAAGGCCCGTGCTCAGCGTCCAGACGCGGCCCGCGAGCGCCCGAGGGCCCTGCCTCACGGCCAGCCTGCCTGTCGGCATCGCGCTGCGTGCCTGGGGAGGGCTGCCTCTCGGCACCGAGCCCCCCATTGGGGTCGGGCGCGTCCACGCGCCGAACGCACCACAGGTCATACCCGCCTTGGCCACCCTCGCGATCGCTGTAAAAGTAGAGCGTCCCCCCGTCCGCGCTCAGCGAGGGCCCGAGCTCATCGGCCATCGGCGTGTTGACACCTGCGAGTGGGAACGCCTCGCCCCAGCCGTCGCGGGTCCGCTCCACGCCGAACAGGTCCGCCCCGCCCCCGGCCTTGCCGCGCACGAACAGCAGCGTCCGCCCGTCCGCGCTCATCCGCGGCTCATAGTTCTCGTCGTCCTGATTGATCCAGTCGGGCAGGAGGTCCGCAGGTTCCCACAGCACCTCGCGCACCGGCGCGGCCGACGCGGGCACCCTGATCCGCCCGCCATCGGTGAACACCAGGCCACGCCCCGCGCCGACCATCCATGCCGTGCCGATGCTGGCGCCCAGCACCAGCGTGCCCAGGATGCCGAGGAGGATGCCTTTGGTGGATTCACGCATGGGAAACGTCCTGAGTCCGGGGTCGTGAGTCCTCGAGGTCGGCGCGCCGCGGTTCGCCCGATCGCCACGCCTTCCCGACGCGCTGGTCATCCCGCTGTCCTGTTCAGCCCAAGGCCCGACCTTCACGACTCAGGACTTCCTACTCGATCGGAACTGTGTCCAGGAACGGTTGATCGGCGCCCGACGCCTTGCAGATGTCCAGCACCCGCGCCACCACGCCGTATGACGCGCCCCGGTCGGCCCGCACCGAGACCTTCTGGTCCGGGTTGGCGCGGATCGCCTCGGTCACCATCGCCCGCAGGTCCTCGTGGCTCACCTGGCGACCGGCGATGAAGATCGCGCCGGACTCATCCACGTTCACGACCATCTCGCGCAGGGCGGTGCTGATCGGCCCGGACGCCTCGGTCGCCGGCAGCGCGATCCGCATCTCGCGCTCCACCTGTGCGATCGACGTGGCAAGCAGGAAGAAGATCAGCAGGTTGAACAGCACGTCCACCATCGGCACGAAGTCGATGTGGATCTCGCTGGTCGAGTCGGTGTCGGACAGGATCATGCCCGCTCCTTGTCAAGCCATTCCTCGGCCGCCTTATCGAGGTCCACCATCCGCATCTCGACCTTGCCCATCAGCCAGTGGAAGCAGATCAGCACCGGGATCGCCACCAGCAGCCCGCCGGCGGTGCAGGTCCAGGCCTCGAAGATGCCCTTGGCCAGGAGCTCGGTCTTGCCCAGCGACTGCCCGCTGAACGCGATCGTCTGGAACGTGGTGATCATGCCGAAGATGGTGCCCAGCAGCCCCAGCATGGTCGCGACCTGGGGCAGCCCGCCCAGCAGACGCATGCGCTTGCGCAGGTGGATCACCTCGCGCCGGCCTGCGTCCTCCATCGCCTTCTGCATCGCCTCGGGTGCCTGGCCGCGTTTGGCAAGACCGGCGGCGATGACCTCGCCCAGCGGGCTCTTACTGGCCTTGCAGACTTCGATGGCCCGCTTGGTGTCGCCGCCCACCGCGTCCAGCTCGGGCTTGAGCCGCGAGGGAACGACCGCGGTACGGCGCAGCATCGTCGCTCGCTCGACCACCACCGCCAGCGCGACCAGCGAGCACGCGGCGATCAGGATCATCGCCGGCCCGCCCTTGACCACGAAATCCCAGATCGAGTTGATCCCCTCAATCTCGGGATTGCCCGCGGCCGAGGGAACCCCGCCCGGCGGTGGAACGATGGTCAGCAACATCTCAAGCAGCATTCGAGCCTTCCTTCCGCATCACCACGCCCCAATCGTCCCGCCCTTGCTCCCGCGTCCCCTCGCTCGCCGGATCATGCTCGCCCGGAGCGGCAAGCCTGCCACACACCGTTCGCCCCTTCCCGCCCACTCTGTCACTTTGTCACGTCTTCACGTTGTCACGTCTGCTCCTGAGCGTGCGCTCAGGGCTCCCTCACCTGCCCGGCACCCGCTCGGGCGTCGCGTCGGCCAGCCGCTGCGCCGCCAGGTTGGCCCACTGTGTTTCGCCGAACCGCGTCCGCACCGCCTCGAACTGTTCCCGCGCCTGGGCCGTCCGCCCCGCCGCCATGAGGCATCGACCCGCCTCATACAGCGCGGCCGCGGACCACTCGGGATACGCGTACAGGATGTCCACCTTCAACAACTCCCGGGCCGCGTCCTCGTGCCGCCCCTGGGCGAACAGGCACTGGCCGATCTGGAACTGCGCTCGTGCCGCGGTCGCGCCCTCGTGCCGCGCGACGACCTGCGAGTAGTCCGCCATGGCCTCGTCGAAGCGTCCCTGGTTCTCACGCGACCAGCCCAGCCCGAACCGAGCCTGGAACCACATCTCGCCGCCCTCGCCGTCGGCCGGTTCGCGTTCCAGCCACGCGGCGAAGGCCGCTTCGCTGCGCGACCACAACTGCAGGATGGCCGTCGCCTCGCCGAGCCTGAGCAGCGCAGGCAGCACATGCTCGGTGTCGCCATGCTGGTCGATGACGATCTCAAACGACTCGGCCGCCTGCTGCACGCGGCTCGCCTTCAGCAGCGCCTCGCCCCGCAGCAGCAGGGCCGACGCCCGCAGGTCGCTGTCCCGGAAGTCGGCCACGAAGGGCTCGAGCGCGCTGGCAGCCTCCTCGAACGCCCCGAGTTCCAGGCGGCACGCACCGAGCCGATACGACGCCTGCTCAACCACCGCCGTCTGTCCGGAGGCCTCCGCCGCCGCCAGCGCGCCCCGGAACATCTCGCCCGCCTCCTGGGCCTCGCCCGCCTCGGCCCGCAGCCCGCCCAGCGCCAGCAATACATGCGACAACAGCGAGGGCTCCGGGCTGTCGCCCATCAGCGACCGCAGAACGCTCTCGGCGTCCTCAGCCTGCCCCAGCGTCCGCCGCGCCCACGCGACTTCATACAGCATCGCGTGCCGGGTCGGGGCATCCAGCGTTGCCGCCCTGCGCCCCAGGGTCGCGTGGGCCGCGATGGCTTTCTCGTGCTCGCCGGCCCGCGCCAGCGCGATCACGAGCCGCGCCTGAGCCGCCGTGCTCTGCGGATGGTCGGCATTGCCCGCCACGAAACCCGCGAAGGCCTGGGCCGCCTCCGCGTACTCGCCCGAGCCCAGCAGCGCCTCGCCGCGCTGAAGCTCGGCCTCGGCCGCCAGTTCCCCGCCGCCCAGGCGCCCCGCCTCCGACAGCAGCCCAGCCGCCTCCTCGTTGCGTCCCTCGCGACGGGCGATCGTGCCCAGGCTCATCAGCGCGTGCGGGGCGAAGCGCGACTCGCGCCCCGCCGCCAGCACGTCTTCCATCATCGCCTTGGCCGGGCCATCCTGCCCGAGCGCGAGCATCGACTGCCCGCTCTCGAACCGCGCCTGCAGCGCGTGAACGCTGTCCGCGTGCGCCCCGATGATCTCCTTGAACGCCGCGATCGCCTCCAGGTGCTCACCCTGCCTGGCCCGCGACAGCCCGACCTTCATCAGCGCATCATCGCGTGACCCCACGCCCGGCCCCAGGTCCAGATACCTCGTCAGCACCTCCTCCGCGTCCGCCCACGCGCCACGCTGGAATCGCGCATCGCCCAGCGCCAGCAGCGCGCCCGCGAACTCCAGACGCAAAGGCGTCATCCCCGCCACCTGCTCCAGCAACGCCTCGGCGTCCGCCAGCCGGTCCTGCCGATACACGCTCATCGCCAGCCGAAACCGCGCCGCCTCCAACCGCCCAGCGGCCTCGGCCCTCGCTCGCCCATCACCATCGGCCCCCTCGCCCTCGCCACCACCCGCACGACCCTTCGTGCCGTGCCTCTCGACAAACTGCCGATACGCCCGCTCCGCGCGCCCGAAGTCACCCGCGAGGTACCGATTCTCCGCTGCCAGGAACTCGATCTCGCCCGCCCGAGCCGAACCCGGCGATTCCCGCAAGAACTGCTCGCATAGCACCCGGCTCGCCTCGTGCTCGCCCAGGCGATGCAGCACACCCGCCTGCGTCGCCAGCGCGTCGCCCGCCAACGCGTGCCGCGGATACGCCTCGCGGAAAGCCGCCAGCGCCTCGCCCGCGCCCGCGTCGTCGCCGGCCCGCAGCGTGGCGATCGCGGTGTCGTACATGATCTCGGGCGCCAGATCGCTCTCGTCGTACCGCCGGGCCGTCGCACGCAGCCGGTCCGCCGCCGCCTCCGGGTCGCCATCCCGCAGGTCGCACTTGGCCAGCCAATAGGCGGCGTCGTCCCGCATCTCGCGTGGCCCGCCCTGCTCGAGCGCCTCCAGCCGCTCCCGCGCCGCCGAGGTGTCGCCCTGCTCCAGGCTCACGCGCGCCCGCGCCAGCATCGCGGCCTGCACGCACGCCACATCGGGGTGCTCCCGCAGCAGCGTGTCCAGCGATATCGCCGCGTCATCCAGCCGACCCTCGGACAGCGCGATCTGCCCAAGCCCAAGCAGCGCGTCGGCCGCCAGCGGCCCGCGCACCCGCTGCGCGATCACCTCATACGCATCGGCCGCCTCGCCCAGCAGCCCCCGCCGATGGCGGCACTGGGCCAGCAGCAGCGTTGCCTGGTCCGCCACCGCGCCCTGTGGGAACCGCTCGAGCGACTGCTCCAGCACACGCTGGGCCGGCTCATCACGCCCCGCGTTCATCTCCGTCACCGCAAGGAACAAATCCGTACGCTCCCTCAGCGGGCTGTCGGGGAACGCCTGCGCGAACCCGCGCGCCTCCCGGCCCGCCTGCTCGTGCTCGCCCGCCCGGCTTAGCGACTCCACCAGCATCATCCCCGCGTCCGCCGCCGAGGCGTGCTGCGGAAACCCTCGCAGCATCCGTCTCAGCGCGACCGCCGCCTTCGGATACTCCCCGCGCGACAGCCGGCTTGTGCCGATCAACAGGTCCACCTCCGCCGCGAACTGAAAGTCCGTCTGCTCCGTCAGAGGGTCCAAGTGGACCAGGGCGTCCTCGGCTCGTCCAAGGCGTTGCAGGCACACCGCCAGCCCATAGTGGGCGATCGGCGCGCTCGCGTGCTCGGGGGTCGCCGCCAGGAACTTCTCGTACTCCGGCACCGCCAGATCAAACAGGCCGCGCTGGAGCAGCCCGTTGGCGGTGTTCAGCGTCCGGGCCGCCTCGGCCTCGCGCGCTCGAGTGGACGGCTGCATCCTGCCGTTGGGCTGCTTCGCCACGCCCTTGCCCGGCAAATCCGCCTCGGAAAGCTCAACGCCCGCCCCTCTGGCCCAACCGCCATCGGGTCCCGCCAGACACTGCCCCGCCAGGAGCACGACAATCGCGGGCGAGACAATCCAGCGGTTCGGGCCCAGCGGGCGCGCATCATGGGCGTGTGGCATGGCTCATCCTCCTGATGCGCTGATCCTGTCAGCCCGTCCCACAAAGGTCAACTTGAAAATGCGAAGCGCTCACGGGAGTACGAACGGCGTCCCCCGTGAGCGCGGGGTTGGGGCTTGTTGCGAATCCCTCTCGGGACTCAGGAGTCTGGTCGCCACCCGGTTCAGGTGATTCGGGACCTCCGTGTCCCGCGTTCAATCCCGGATCGGGCGAGGCGCCGCAGGGGGCGTGGGCTGGCGAGCCTCGCGCGGCGCGCGGGCCGGACGAGCCGCCGCCGCCGGGGCCGCTGGCTGCGCCGTTGCTGGGGTCGTCCCCGTCCGGCATTGGCAGTTCTCATCACAATCGTCCTCGCACCCCTCGCCGGTGCAGTCGCCCGTGCAGGCGCAGTTCTCGGCGTGCTCGCCCTCCTCAGACGCCTCGGCCAGCTGGGCCTCGATCTCCGCCATCGCCTCCTCGATCTCCGCCCGCGCGCTCTCGAGCTGGGCCTCCAACTCCTCCTCCATCCCCGCCGTCTCCTCATCCAGCTCGGAGATCGCCTCGTCCGTCTCCTCGCGCATCTGGTCCGCCGCCTCGCGCAGAGCCTGTGCCTCGGCCTCAAGAGCCTCCGCCTGCGACTCGAGCGTCTGACGCTGCTGGTCGTTCCGTGCGTTCTCGGCGCGGGCATACGACTCGGCCGCACGCTCATCCAGCTGCGACGCACGCTCCTCCCGCCGCTGAGCCTCCCGGCTCATCTGCTCCATCTGCCGACGCGCCTGCGTCCGAGCCTCCTCGGCCACATGCCTGGTCTGTTCGCGGCGGGACCGCAGTTCCGCCGCCAGCGCCTCCTGGTGCGCCCGCAGGGCATCCTGCCGGGCCCCACGCTGGATCGATCGCCCCTGATCGGCCAGCAGCGCGCGCTCAGCCGCCAGTTCACGCTCGGTGCCCGCCCGGGCCACGCGCTGGGCGCCCATGTCCGCGTGAGCCGCCTCGAGCTCGGCCATCTCGCGCCAGTGGTCCTCGCCTCCCGCGAACGGATCACTCCCCAGCCACTCTTCCGCCCCGTCCGGGTGGATCATCGCCAGGAACTGCGCGAACACCCGCTGCTGGCTGGGCGTGCCCTGGAGCGAGATCGCCCCATCGCCCTGGCTCACATAGATGGGCACGTCATCGCGCCGCATGAACTCGTACAACGCCCCGGCCTTGTCCGACGGCATCGCGTACTCGACCCACGCCTGCTCGCCGTCGTCGCTCGCCACCTGGAACTGCGGGGCCGAGTACAGCGACCGGAACGCCGTCGCCGTCTCGGGGGTGGTGAGGAACGGATTGGACGCCCCGCCCTCCAGTCGTAGGAGCAGCCGCTGGATGCTCGCGTTCAGGGCCTCGATCCGCGCCTCGAGCGCGCCGACCCGGTCCTCCAGCCCCCCGTCGGGGCTGGGCGCGGGCGTCGCGCCCGTGGAAGACCGGCTCAGCAAGCTCAGGCTGCCCGCGTACCGGGCCGCCACGGGAGCGCTGGGCCCCGCCGTCGTCAGCGATCCATAGAGCCGCGTCGGGTCCATCACCGTCGGCATGGTCGCCATCGGCGTCGGGGCCGCGTCGGCCGAGGGCGCGGTTGTGCAGCACGACCCGCTCGTGGGAGTCGGCGCCAAGGCCGCCGTCAGCGTCGGTGCGCTGCCCAGCGTCCCGCTCACAGACCCCAGCGTCGGGGCGTACCGCGCCGAAGGCGCGCTCGCCGATCCCGCCATCGTCGCCGGCCCCGTCGCCGGCCCGGTCGCCGTGACCTTGTCCGGCGGGCAAGGCGGCGTCTTGAGAGACGCGTGCGCGATCGACGGAATCACCACCAGCGCCGCGGTTCCCACCGCCAGCGCGAGAGCCAACCCCAACGGGGACGTCTTCGGACGGGTCTGACCGGTCATCACCATGGTCAATCTCCTTGAAAACCGCCTCGATCGTGCCGAGGCCATCCCCAACCCAGCCACCGGCGCGGTCGCGCCGGGAATGCTCAAGTAGCACCGCGTCCGCAGCAGAGCCTCGGCGTAACTCCGCCGAAGCCCCGGGAACAGCGTCGTCACCCACGCGTCGCAGCACAGGTCCGCCTCCTCGCGGATCCGCCGGCGCACCGCCCACAGCACCGGATGCCACCAGTACAGCACCCCGATGCACAACTCGATCAGTCGCACCCACTGGTCGCACCGGCGCAGGTGCGCCAGCTCGTGCGTCAGAACCGCACGCCGCGCGTCCAGGTCCAGCGTCCGCCACAGCGCGTCGGGCAGAATGATCCTCGGATTCAGCCCCCCGCACACCATCGGCGAGATCCGCGCCTTGACCACGAAGGCCCGCGGCGCGTGCCTGAGACCTAGTTTTTCCGACAAGTCCCGCACCAACCGTCGATCCGAGCGATCCACCGGCTGCATCTTCCGCACCGCGGCCTTGCCCGCCAAGGTCCGCGCCGAGCCCAGCACGACGATCACCACGACCCCCGCCACCCACAACGCCGCAGGCGGCGCGGGAATCTCCCAGATCGATCCCGCCGCTCGCGCAATCGCCGACACCCACGCACGCATCGCTCCAGACGCCGAAACCAGCCCGTTCCAGATCGGGTCCAGAATCGTCGGGGGGCTCACCGAGCCGCGTGCGTGAGCAGGCGAAGTCGCTTGTCCCTGATCTTCGCGTTGCCCCCACGCCCCCTCAGCAGTCGTTATCCCACGCCGCGAAGGCCCCATCTCGATCGTCGCGGGAACCTCACTCACCGGGCGCGCGCCGCCCAGCGGCAATCCCACCGCCTGCCCGAGCGTCAACAACAGCCGATCCGCAAGCCCCGCCCCGAACTCCGCGCCGACCTTCCGCGTCTGCGCGTCCTGAGGCTTCCGCTCGCGATCAACATCCACCCGGGTCGCCTCGAACCTTCGCCACGCCGCAGCAGGCTCCCACGCCGCCTCCGGAGCACGCGCCCCCATCGGCGCCGGATCAGCCACACCCAACCGCTCCGTCTGGCGTTGCACCGACTGGCCCGCTTCAATCCGCTCGCGCCGCGCCAGGTCGCTCAACCCCGCCAACTCGATGCCCCGCCGCACGTCGCGACGCTCCACAGCCTGGGCTTGCCCCAGCAAATCCTCAACCGTTGGCCATGCCGCGCTCCGCTCCCGCGCGACCCGCGTCGCGGAAGCGGGCATCGCATCCACCGCCGGTGATCCGCCCTCAACCCGCGCGTCAGACTCGACCGACACGCCGACTTCGTTCCCGACCACCTCCGCAGGCGATTCGCTCAGCACACGATCCCCCGGCACATCCGCGGAAAACTCCGCCCCCACCCCCGCCCGCTCCGGCGGGAACGCCCACGCGAGCGCCGCCGGCACCCCCAGGATCGCCCGCCCGATCGCCTGCGTCCAGCCCGTCGCCATCAGCACGCCCGGCACCACAAACGTCAGAAGCGCGAGCACCCACAGCGCGTGCCGAGTCGCGGGGCGACCCACGCCCCGGCACATCGCCGCGATCAGCAACGCCACCGGCGCCGCCGCGAGCGCCCCCACCCACAGCACATCCTGATTCTGGATGATCGTGGTCACGCGCCACCGCCTTCCTGGCTCCGCCCCGGGCCACCTTGCCCACCCGGCCCACTTTGGCCGCCCGCACCGCCCCGGTCCAGCCGCTCGATCAGCGACCGGAACTCGGCCAACTCGCCCGCCGAGAACCGCTCGCTCTGCATCAACTGCAACACCAGCGAGCCCGGCGTGCCGTTGAACAACTGCTCGATCAGCCCCTGCAGCCGGTCTTTGGTCACCCGCTCCCGCGAGACCTTCGGGCGATAGACGTAGGCAGGGCCGCTCTTGTTGGCCGCCACCACGCCCTTGGCCTCCAGCCTTGTCATCATGGTCAAGACCGTCGTGTACGCCAGGTCCCGCCCGTTCTGCTGGATCACCCCGAGCACCTCGCGCACCGTCATGGGTGTGCCAGCATCCCAGAGGACCTTGAGCACCTCCAACTCCGCATCGCCCAGCATGTAATCGCGTCCGGCCATAATGGTGGTGGGGAGTCGTGTGGCAGGCTGGTTCCCCAGCCAACCCGCCGGACGTCCCCGGTCTCCTACAACTGTCGGAGGACAGGCTACTACGAACGTCGTAGGGTGTCAATCGGATTTGGTTGCGAGCAGTTTCTGGCACAATCTTGCGGGCGCCCTGTGGGGATCGTGTGGACAAGTCGGGGACATGGAGAGCCCCGTTCTAAGTCTTGATTCTCTAATCCTTTAGATCGGGCAACGGCCAGTCGCGACGCCCCCCGCCCCCCCACGAAGAATCGGCGGCTCGCCGCCCGCCAAGACGCAGGGCCGCACACGCCAGGTCCCCGAGCAACCCGCAACCCGACCTCCAGGACTCACGACCCAGGACTCAGGACTTGCCCTTGAGCCTCCCTCCCCTCCCGCCTAGACTCGTGGCCCGACCGGCCGCGTTCGGGTTGGTCGCCCTCAGCCTTTGGAGTTCCCCTTGGTCCGAATCCGCATGCAGCGTCAGGGTCGTCGCAACCATCCGTTCTTCCGCATCAACGCGGTGGACCAGAAGTCGCGCCGTGACGGGCGGGTGATCGAGGCCCTCGGGTGGTTCAACCCTCTTGAGAGCGATCCTTCCAAGTCCATCAAGCTCAATGCGGAGCGCATCCAGTATTGGCTGAGCGTGGGCGCGCAGCCCAGCGACACGGTCCGCGACATGCTGGGCCGCGCCGAATTGCTGCCGGCCAACCTCAAGGCCCAGTGGGAATCCGACCGCCTCGCCTCCCGCGAAGACGTCGAGAAGAAGAAAGCCGCCGCCGCCGCCG
>Ga0163144_10027651_pt1 | contig 10974 bp, 9 predicted proteins | sample OliLak19BULKMAT1_FD_123175 | JGI IMG/M metagenome (GOLD analysis project Ga0163144, IMG submission 123175) | Freshwater microbial mat bacterial communities from Lake Vanda, McMurdo Dry Valleys, Antarctica - Oligotrophic Lake LV.19.BULKMAT1 | ecosystem: Environmental > Aquatic > Freshwater > Lake... | reverse complement strand
GCAGCTGACGCAGCTGACGCAGCTGACGCAGCTGACGCAGCTGCCCCGCGCTCCTCGGCGAATGCCGCTCCAGATGGGCCGCTGCGCCGCTGAACGTGTGCGTTGATCACTACCAAGCGATACACGGCACGACGACTCGGTGCTCGGCGCCGCGACCGCGCCCAAGTGGGGATCGAGAACAACCCGACCGCATCGCCAGATCCGGAAGGGGCAATGGCATGTTCCGCGATGACGGCGGTCGAATGGATACGAAACGCATTTCTGCGACAGGACGCTAACGCGCGCGATCGTCGTCAACGTCTTGGCGCGTGATCCCGTCGCGTCGCACTATCGTCGAGCCACCCGCTGCGCCGTCGGGCGTGGCGAATGCGATCGGCGCGCCGTCGCGGTACACGAGTGCGCCACCTGTGTGTCCGACCTGATAGCCAGCCACCAGGATGAGGAAGGAGGCAGCCGCAGTGGTGGAGCGGGCGAGCGAACCGGTGCGTCCGCGCACAAAGCCTGCAGTCGCCAGCACCAGCACAAAACCGGTGGCGACCAAAAAGCGTTCGGCGGATTCTTCGTGCGTATGAATCGCTGCGTCTCCGACGACTTGCTCCACGCGGTCCTCATCGCCTTCGCCGGTCTGCAGGGCACCCCACCCACTCAGCAGCAGCAGGCCAAGCATGGCCACGGGAACCGACCAGACCGCTCGGGAGGTAGCGCCGCGCCTGATGGCCCAAAGCGCGACGAGGATAGACAGCGGCACAAGCACCGCCATCGCGATCGGGAGATGAACAAGCGCAGGATGGAGAGGATTGGGCAGGAAGGACATCTGAGCTCCCGAAGTGAGATTTGATTTCACCGCATCAGTGCAGCCCCGCGCACGAGCGACGGTGGAATGCGGTCGTGAGGTCAACCTGCGGTCATTCCCGCCTCCGTTGCATCCGACAAGCGACTTGATTGCTATCCGACAAGTGTCGGACGGACCACGCACGCAGAGTCGCAAGCCATGCCACAACAGCGAGATAGCGAGTTCGACGCCCCAGCGGACGGAATTTCCGCACTGGCTGGTCCGCTTCCGCTGGTGCTCGCGGGGTTTCTGGTGCTCGTGGTGGTCGGAGGCATCGCGGACTTGGTGCTCGACCAACCGACCTCGATCTGGTCGTGGCACGTGGCCTTCGAGCTGGGTATGGTGTGCGTCAGCCTGGCGTTCGCCGGGCTGCTCTTTCGCGGATGGCGTCGTGCGGCGGAGCAGTTGGGCGACGCGAGAGTCACACTGGCCGAAGCGAGCCGTGCGTTGGCGCAGCGTCAGGCGGAGCGTGACCATTGGCGGAGCAGTGCGGAACACGCGATCAGCGGCTTCGCGCAAGCGATAGACCAACAGTTCACCGGCTGGCAGCTGACGCGCGCGGAGCGCGAAGTCGGACTACTTCTGCTCAAGGGCGCCGGCCACAAGCAAGTCGCTGCGCAGCTCAATCGATCCGAGCGTACAGTCCGACAGCAGGCGGTGGAAGTCTATCGAAAGGCCGGACTGCGCAGTCGTGCAGAGCTTGCCGCGTTCTTTCTGCAGGACCTGATGATTCCTGTCGACGGCGGCACCTGACGGCGGCTGTTTGTACCTGCGCGCCGGAATCGTCCGCTGCGACTTCGTACTCGACGGGTCATCGAGCCGGGCTCGGGCACGACATGACTGCTGAAGGTCGCGCTGAACGAAAGATCGAGCGGACCCTGCACCGGTGGGCCGTGTTTTCAACGATCCACAGGTTCGCACGGGTGATGCGATCTGGAATGCGCAAATGGCTGGGCTCGGCTCGGCCCAGCCACGTACAATTCCCTCGCTACTGCAGGGTCAGCAATGTCTGTCCGGTCGGGTAGACCAGGCGCAGCACCGCATCACGCCCTTGGCCGTCCACGCGCAGGTCCATGGACGTCACGCCATCCACCCGATGCGTGAAGTGCGCGCCCTCGAGCGATGACGCGCCAAGCATCAATGACACGGAAGGCAGCGGCGGCTCGCTGGTCGCGGCGATGAACGGCAAATCGTGCGCGATCACCTGAGCGCCAAGGTCCAGCTGATCCACCTCGACCGAGCACATTCGACCGACATTGTGGACCGTAAACAGCTGGAGTGCCTCGCCCATGGTGTGCATGGGAATCGTGCGTGTCTCAGCCGATCCGCCATGCGCGCGCGAGGCGGCGATGGTCTGTGCAGATCCGGGAACGCACAAGACCGAACAGTGCGCAGCGCGCACCAGCGCGGCGGCGACGCTGCCAAGTATGAGTCGTCGCACAAATCCGTAGCCATGCGTGGCGACCACCACGAGATCGGCGTGTGCCGCGTGCGCGAACTCGAGCACCACATCCGACGGGTTCCCGGTGAGCAGCACTTCGTCCACCTGCAGTTCATCACGCGCCAGAATCTCACGCAGCTGTGCAAATCCCACCTGCGCCTGCTCTTGGGCGTCGGTCGCGCGATGTCGCAGCGCGGGATCGGCTTGCTCAAACGGCGGCGCGACATTCACCAGTGTGACATGGGCGTCCGGCGCGATCAGCGACAGCGCCACCTGCGTCGCGTACGCGCTGAATGCACTGAAGTCGGTGCCAATGACCACGCGTCGGGGCAGATGCGTGAGGCCGGTTTCCACGGCGAGCACCGGTGTATCGCCGACCTCGAGCAACCGCAGCACCGACTCCCCACCAAGCACACGTTCGAGCGCGGAATGTCGTCCTCGGCCGACCACAATAACGCGCGCGTTCAGCGCCCGCGCTTTGTCGGCAATCGTGACCGCGGGTTCGCCCGTCTCTACGCTCACCAGCCACGGGTCGCCCGCCGGAACCATTCGTGACCGCTGCGCACGGAGTGCGGCCTCGCGCGCGTCGCGCATCTCGAGATCGGCCTCGAGTGGTACCGCGATGGCGTCCATCCCGAACATCGGCATGGCATACGGCTGCAGTACGCTAAGCACTTGCACCGGTGCGCCCGAGCGCGCCGCCAGCACTTGCGCGAGCGGAAACGCCGCATCGGAGTCGGTGGACATATCGGACGCGATGAGGATCGGTCCAGCGGGTAAGGTAGTGGGCGCGAACGTGGTCGCGTCGGCACTCGTCGAGCGGGCGACTGAGGGCATGATCACTCCGGGAAAGACGCGCGATGAAGGCGCTGATGACTCGTCCCCGAATAGTGTCCGCCGCGAGCGCCCCTGTACATCGGGGGAAACCTGATAGGCGTTTATGTCACCAAACTCCGCGCCCCTGCGGTGACTCCCATCGCCCGGACTCCGCCGAACGGAAGAGCGCGTCGAGGACCGCCATGTTGCCGATCGAATCTTCCAGCGTGACCGGCACGGGACGAAGCCCGCGAATGGCGTCCATGAACGCGTCTGCCTGCGCGGCGAACTGGTTGACCATGGGGAACGCCACATGCTCACTCCCGCCGCCGACAAGATCGCGTCCATCGTCAATCACCAGCGCGGACGGCAGCGCGTCCGGCGGATTGAATGGCGCGTCCACCTCGATGCGCCCGGTGGTGCCCATCAGCTTCATGAATTGGTGCAGCGCCAACTGCCCCGAGCAGGTGAACGTCGCCGTGCCCGATCGAAAGCGAAGTATCGCCGAGACAAAACGATCGACACGCGTAGCGGGATCGCGATCGATGGTCGCCATCACGTCAGTCGGCTCGGCGTCATACAACCAGCGCGACAGCATCGTTGGATAGCAGCCAATGTCAAGCAGCGCGCCACCGCCCCATTCCACCTTGCTGCGAATGTTCGTCTCGTTCTTCTTGGCGTAACTGAAGTGCCCGGAGATCATGCGCAGCTCGCCGATGCGTCCCGCGGTCACCAATGCCTTCGCGGCGTGCCATCGTGGATGCGAGCGCACCATGAATGCCTCGCATATCTGGACGCCGGTCTCGTCACGAACAGCCAGCAGTGTGCGGGCTTCATCGGCCGACAGCGCGATCGGCTTTTCACACAGCACATGCTTGCCGGCACGTGCGGCGCGCGCCGTCCATGGCACGTGTAGATGATTGGGCAGCGGATTGTAGATCGCGTCCACGTCGGGATCGGCCAGCAGCTCCTCGTAGGAACCGTATGCGCGAGGAATATTCAATTCCTGCGCGGCGCGTCGCGCGGAGCCAAGGTCGCGCGACGCGAGCCCCAGCACCTGTGATCGATCGCTCGACTGCAGCGCAGGGATCATGCGCGTCCGGGCGATGTTGGCGGTGCCGAGGATCCCCCAGCGCACGGGGGCGCTGGGCAGCGGCTCGGCGATGTCCGAATGGGAGGGCATTCCTGAAACTAAGCGCGAAGGGCGTCAGTAGTCCCCGGAGACCGCCGCCTGTCCGTCCAGTACATGGATCTGCGGTTCGGAAAATGGGATCAAACCTTTCTGCGGTCGAGACTGTCCAATACGTCGCGTATTCGTCCGTGCGGAGCGCTCCGTCAACACATTCCTGCGCACAGACCCATGCGTCACGTGAAGCTCGCTGTTCGCATGCTGCTCAAGACCCCGTTGGTCACCGCGATGTACCGCGACCTCGAACCCGCGCAGACCGTGTTCACCGGACTCGCGGCGCATCGCAACTTCGGCGCGAATCTCTCGGTCCGCAACGAACCGCTCACGGGTGAGGGGTTGGCTGTCTCCGGGTCGTATTTCAGCACGTTGCAGGTGCAACCCGCGACGGGTCGCCTGCTCACGCCAAACGATGACGCGGTGATCGGCCAGAACTTCGTTGCCGTGCTCTCGTTCAATTTCTGGCAGGAGCGTTTGGGTGGCGACCCACGCGTCGTCGGCTCCTCGATTCTGGTCAATGGCAACACCTTCAACATTGTTGGCGTGACGGCGAAGGGCTTCGAAGGGACGACGCTTGGCGCGCGTCCGATGCTGTACATCCCGATCTCCATGCGCGGCACCATCTCGCGCACGTTTCGAGGCTTCGAGAGGCGGCGCGACTATTGGGTCTATGTGTTCGCCCGACTCAAGTCCGGTGTGGGCATCGAACAGGCGCGTACCTCGATGCAGGGGCTGTATCGACCGATCCTGACGGATGTCGAAGCATCGTTGCAGGAGGGGATGAGCGATCAAACGCTGACGCGCTTTCGCGCCAAGACCATTCAGATCGAACCGGGCAAGCAAGGACAGAGTTCAGTGCCGCGTGAGGCCCGGACGCCCCTGCTGATGCTCTTTGCCGTGAACGGAGTCGTGCTGCTCATCGCCTGCGCCAACATCGCGAACCTGTTGCTGGCCCGCGGTGCCAATCGCGCGATGGAGATGGGTGTGCGACTCGCGCTCGGCGCAACGCGCCGCCAGTTGCTCACGCAGCTGTTGACCGAGTCGGTGATTCTCGCACTCGCGGGTGGCGCCGCCAGCTTGCTCGTCGCACGGTGGACACTCGATGCCATCAGTTCGATGCTGCCCAACGAAGCGTCGTCTACATTGCACTTCGAGTTGCATTGATCGGTCGTGCTGTTCGCTGCCTTGCTGGCGGTCGCGACCGGGATCGTGTTCGGCATGTTCCCCGCACTGCACAGTACCCGCCCTGATCTGATCACCGTCATTCGCGCAGGCGCCGGTCAGATGACCGGTGGACGCACCGCCTCGCGCTTTCGCACGTCGCTGGTCACGGTGCAGATCGCACTCTCGATGGCGCTCCTCATTTCCGCCGGTCTCTTTCTCAAGAGTCTGGCCAACATCAGTCGCGTCGACCTCGGCCTGAAGGTGGAGAACGTCGTCACCTTCGCGATCTCGCCTGGCCGCAACGGCTACGACAGCACGCGCACCGCCGTCCTGCTTGGGCGCGTCGAAGAATCGCTGGCCGCGATGCCCGGGGTGACCGGAGTGACATCGTCGCTGGTGCCGATCCTGGCGGGCGACAATTGGGGCACGGACGTGCGTGTGCAGGGCTTCCAGTCCGGCCCCGACATCGACAGCAACTCGCGGTTGAATCGGATTGGCGCCGGATACTTTCAGACGCTGGGCGTGCCGATGCTGGCCGGACGAGAGTTCACCGGTTCGGACCAACTCGGTTCCACGCGTGTGGCGGTCGTGAACGAGGCGTTTGCGCGCAAGTTCAACATGGGCAAGGAGGTGGTCGGCAAGTTCATGGGACAGGATGGCAACGACTCGCTCAACATCCAGATCGTCGGCCTCGTGAAGGACGCGAAGTACAGCGAAGTGAAGGACGAGGCGCCGCCGCTGTTCTTCACGCCGTGGCGACAGGATGCCGGCACGAGTTCCATGAACTTCTACGTGCGCACCTCACTGCCTCCCGAGCACCTGCTCAAGTCCATTCCGCCGGTGGTGAAACAGCTCGATCCGACGCTGCCGCTGGAAGACGTGAAGACGATGGCACAGCAGATTCGCGAGAATGTGTTCCTCGACCGCATCATCAGTATCCTGTCGGCGGCATTCGCCCTGCTGGCGACGTTACTGGCTGGCGTCGGCCTGTACGGCGTGCTCTCATACTCCATTGCGCAGCGCACGCGCGAGATCGGTGTCCGCATGGCGCTGGGCGCGGATGCGGCACACGTGCGCTCGATGGTGCTGCGTCAGGTGGGTATGATGGTCGTCATCGGCGGCGGCGTTGGTATCGCGGCGGCGCTTGGCTTGGGCAAAGCCGCGCAGTCACAGCTGTATCAGCTCGAAGGCCATGATCCGTTCGTCTTCGCCATCGCCGTCGTGCTGCTCAGTGCGGTGGCGTTGGGCGCTGGTTTCCTGCCCGCACGCCGCGCGGCGATGGTAGACCCGATGCAGGCACTTCGCTACGACTGAGCACCGTCATCCCAGTTCCCGATTCGAGTGTGAACGCTCGCGTTCAGCACCGTTCTTTCTCGCTTCCCTTTCGACACCTGCATGGACGTCGCACGAGCACCACGCAAGAAGACCGGTCGCAACCTCGCCATCGCAGGCGGTATCGTCGCCGTCGTGATTGCGGCGGTGCTGCTCGCTCGACTCGGGCCCGCGTCGCCCACGCTCGATCGTACCACGGCACTGATTGATTCCGTCACACGTGGCGATGTCGTGCGCGATGTACGCGGACCCGGCACGTTGGTTCCCGAGCACATTCGGTTCATCACGGCGCAGGCGTCTGCGCGCGTTGAGCGACTGACGTCGGAGTCCGGACAAAACGTGAAGTCGAGCGACATGCTGCTGGAACTGTCCAATCCGGATCTGCAGATCCAGACGATGCAGGCGGAACAACAGGTGCAGCAGGCGCAGATCGATCTGCTCAATCTCAAAACGAACTTGCGCAGTCAGATCCTCACGCAGGAAGGACTCGTCGCGTCGATGCGCACGCAGTTCGTGAACACGTCGCAGGTCGCGACCGCGGCCGATTCGCTGCTGCGGATGAAGCTGATGTCGCCATTCGAGGCGAGCAACGCGCGTGCGCAAGCGGATGAGTTCTCGACGCGCTTGCGCATCGAACGCGATCGGTTGGCACTCATGACACAGGCCATCGATTCGCAGATCACGGTGCAGGCAGCGCGTGTCACGCAGCTGCGCGCCATCGCCGACAATCAGCAGAGCCGCTTGCGTTCGCTGCAGGTGCGCGCGCCCGAGTCCGGGGTGCTGCAGGATCTCACGCTGCAGCTTGGGCAGTGGGTGCCCGAAGGTACGACGCTCGCGAAAGTGGTGCAGCCAGGGCAGCTCAAGGCCGTACTGCGCATTCCCGAGTCGCAGGCCAAGGATGTGCAGATCGGACAGAAGGCGTCCATCGATACGCGCAACGGTCTCATCCCCGGCCACGTCGCTCGCAAGGATCCGTCGGCGCTCGGCGGCACGGTCACCATCGACGTGGCGCTGGATGGTCCGCTGCCTGCCGGCGCTGTACCCGACCTCACCGTGGACGGCACCATCACCATCGAGCGCATGGTGAACGTGCTCTACACCGGGCGTCCGGCCTTTGGCGCCTCGGGCGGTACGGTTGGACTCTTCAAGCTCGTGGACGGCGGTGACGCGGCCATTCGCGTGCCCGTCGAACTCGGTCGGACATCGGTCAACACCGTGGAAGTCGTGCGCGGTCTGCAGGTGGGCGATCGCGTCATCCTGTCGGACATGACGCCGTACGCCGGTGTCGATCGCGTCCGCATCAAGTAGCGCACTGCGCACCACGATTTCACTGCTCGCTTCACTGCTCACTTCCCTTCTTCCACGCAATCGAGGTCACGCAATGGCAACGAGCGACAACGCACTCATTCGGCTGTCGGGCATCAAGAAGGTTTTCCTCACCGAAGAGGTGGAGACGCACGCGCTCGCCGATGTGAACTTCGAGATCCAGAAGGGCGAGTACATCGCCATCTCCGGGCCTTCGGGCTGCGGCAAGACGACGCTGCTCTCCATTCTTGGGTTGCTCGACACGGCCAGCGGCGGCGAGTACATGCTCGACGGCGAGTCGGTGGCGTCGCTGGCGCCGGCCGATCGCGCGCGCGTGCGCAATCGACAGATCGGATTCGTCTTTCAGGCCTTCAATCTCATTGGCGATCTCACCGTGTTCGAGAACGTCGAGCTGCCGCTCACGTATCGCAACATGGACGCCGCCGAACGCAAGCGTCGCGTCAACGCCGCGCTCGAGCGCGTGGCGATGTCGCATCGCGCCAAGCACTATCCCGCGCAGCTCTCCGGCGGTCAGCAGCAGCGCGTGGCCGTCGCGCGTGCCGTTGCAGGTGACCCGGCCATCCTGCTGGCCGACGAACCGACGGGCAATCTCGACTCCACCAACGGCGAAGCGGTGATGGAGTTGCTGCGTGAGCTCAATCGCAACGGCGCCACGATCTGCATGGTGACGCACGATTCGCGGTACGCGCAGCACGCCGACCGCGAAGTGAATCTCTTTGACGGGCGGGTGGTGGAGACGCTGGCGGGGGTCTGATTTCTACGTCTGCGACTGCATTCGCGTCGCCTTCGCGCTGCCTTCGACGCTGCTGTGGGGAGCTGTGCAGGACGGCGCAGCTCCCCACTCGCGCGTTTACTCGTCGTCTGATTCGACGATGCGCTTTCCTTTCGCGCGATAGCGCGCCAGCCACTCGGTACTCCACGACGTGAACGTGCCCGCGCGCAAGTGTTCACGACCAGCACGCGTCACATCGAGCAGAAACGTCACGTTGTGCAACGCGAGTAGTCGCAGTCCGAGCATCTCCTCGCTGACGAAGAGATGCCGGAGATAAGCGCGATCGTAGTGCGTGCACCCGGGGCAACCGCACCCTTCCACCAACGGCCGACGATCAGTACGGAAGCGACTCTGTCGTACCTGCACCGTGCCATCGGGCGTGAACGCGGTGCCATGCCGTCCCATGCGCGTTGGCACCACGCAGTCGAAGAGATCGATGCCGCGACGCATCCCTTCCACGAGATCGTCCGGAAATCCTACGCCCATCAGATAGCGCGGCTTCTCACGCGGCAGCAGTGGCTCGCACACCTCGAGCATGGCGTACATATCCGGCTTCGACTCGCCGACGGAGAGTCCACCCACGGCAACGCCAACCCAATCACCGGTATCGAGAATGCCGCGCAACGACGCGCGCCGCAGCTCCGCATGCGTGCCACCCTGCACGATCGGAAAGAGCGCCTGCGTCGGCGGCACGAGATCGAGCACGGCATCGAACGTGTCGAGTGGCGGTGCACCGGGCGAGACGGTGAATTCCGGTGCCGACTCGCGCCCATCGCGTTCAATGCGATCAAACTCCAGGCGACACCGTTCCAGCCAGCGCAGACTCCGTTCCATCGCCGAGCGCGACGCCTCGATCTCGGCGCCACCGGCAATCAGTTCATCCAGCTGCATGATGACATCGGCGCCGAGGTTGCGCTCGATGCGCATGACGCTCTCGGGCGTGTACTGATGCAACGAGCCATCGAGATGACTGCGGAACTCCACGCCATGCTCCTGCACGGTGCGCAGCTTGGCCAGCGAGAACACCTGAAACCCGCCGGAATCGGTGAGCATCGGACCCGGCCAACGCGTAAAGGCGTGCAGCCCTCCCAGTGCGCGCACCATCATGTCGCCGGGTCGCAGGTACAGGTGATACGCGTTGGAGAGCATCATCTGCCCTCCCGCCGCCGACACCTCGTGCATCGACAGCCCCTTGATGGTGCCGTGCGTCGCGACGGGCATGAACGCCGGCGTTTCCACGACACCGTGCGGTGTCGTGAAACGCCCAAGCCGTGCCGTGCCGTCGTGATGCGACGCGCTGAACGCGAACGATGCAGTGACGTCGGTCGTGCGTGCCGTCACTTCGCGAGCTGCAGTTCGATGGGCTGTCCGACGGGCGCGATCTTCACCAGGCGTTGCTCGGCGTTCTTGGCAACGAAGAGCATCACGGACCCTTCACCACCCTTCTGCTCGATCTTCCACGTGTCGAACGTGCCAGCGGGGACCGTCACCGATTCGCTGCCCACGACGCTCAACGTGACGGGCGACACCGTGCCCTTGCCTGGGCTGAAGACGTTGATGGTGAACTTTGCGTCCGGCTGCCAGCGCATCAGCGGCAGCAGGAACTGCAACGCGTCCGAGTCGATGGTGCCGGAGGGCAGCTCCGTGTCCACGGCAATCGTCGTCGGACCCGCCTGCGCAGCGGTCATCGCACTGCCTTTGGCACGCCCACTCCCGAAGCTGATCTCGGTCTTGAGCGCCTGACCCTGCATGGATCCGGTCTGGTTGAGCAGCGTCGGTGCGAGTGATGCATCCGTCTCGAGCGTCGTGCTCTGGGCGATCATGCCGCTCATGATGTTCGTCGACTCGCGAAGCGTCCAACCACCGGCGCGCGATTCGACGGCGTAGACCGACGACCCGAGTGCGCGCCCTTGTACCATCACGACAAACGAGTCGCGTCGCGCCGTCAATTTGCTGAAATCGGCGGGAAGACCGATCGATCGTGGCGTGAGATCCGTCGCCGTCATCGGATCGCCGTCGACGCTCACGATCCTGACGGGTGCGATGGCCTGTAACTTGGCCAGCAACTTCGCACCGTCACCAACCACGACGACCAGCGCCTTGTT
>Ga0163144_10027645_pt1 | contig 10976 bp, 6 predicted proteins | sample OliLak19BULKMAT1_FD_123175 | JGI IMG/M metagenome (GOLD analysis project Ga0163144, IMG submission 123175) | Freshwater microbial mat bacterial communities from Lake Vanda, McMurdo Dry Valleys, Antarctica - Oligotrophic Lake LV.19.BULKMAT1 | ecosystem: Environmental > Aquatic > Freshwater > Lake... | reverse complement strand
TATCGCAACGATTGTCGGCCCGTCTCGCGGAATCGATGTCATGAACTTCTCGCTGCTGAGCGCCCTCCTCGTCACTGCCTGGACGGCCGATCCGGCCGTCACCGAACTGCGATTGCCGACGGTCGTGCTGACGCTCATCGATCAGGTCGACGTCCCCGCCCGTGAAGCCGGGATGTTGCTGGCCCCCGCAGTGACGGAAGGGACCACCGTCGAAGCGGGCAAGCTCCTCGGCCGCATCGACGACACGGAATCGCAACTGCTCCGCGCGCGGGCGGCGACCGATGTGCAGCAGGCCCGCGAACTGGCTGAGAACGACATCAAGGTGCGGTTCGCGAAGAAGTCGGCGGAGGTCGCGCAGTCGGAGTTGCGGCGGGCGGTGGACTCCGTCGAGAAGTTCGCGAAGAGCGTCTCGCAGACGGAGCTGGACCGCTTGAAGCTCATCGCCGACAAGTCGACGCTGGAGATCGAGCAGGCCGCGCACGATCTGTCGCAGAACCGCATGAGCCTGGCGCTCAAGCAGCACGACCTCGACCGGGCCGACTTGCAGGTCCAGCGGCGACAGATCACGGCCCCGATCACCGGGATGGTGGTCCAATGGAAAAAGCATCAGGGGGATTGGGTCGAACCGGGCACGCCGGTCGTGCGGATTGTGCGGCTGAACAAACTGCGCGCGGAAGGCTTTGCCCCGGCGACCAAGTTGACGCTCGCCGACGCCGGCCGCCCCGTCACGCTGACGGTGGAGGTCGCCGGTCGCCCCGCCGAATTTCCCGGCGTGCTGGTGTTCGTCAGCCCGGAGATCGACCCCGTCAACGGTCAGGTGCGGTTCTGGGCGGAGATCGAGAACTCCAAGCTGCAACTGCGGCCGGGACAAAGCGGGGCATTGGTGATTCGCGCCGCGACGCCCGCTGTCACGTCTGCGCCGCGCTAGAAGCCGACGGATCCCATCCCGTCGGATCTTTATCTTCACAGAGGAAGATCCGCGGGGGTGGGACCCCGCGGCTTCTGGAAACCTGAACATCCCGCCGTGATCTCTTGTCTACACCCTTGGCCGCGCCCCGGTCAGCCGTCACACTAGGGGACTTGCAAGCCATCCCGCCCTGTTGCCGCGAAGCCTCCATGCCCGATCCCGCCCCTGCCGGTCTGTTTGAGCAACTGCTCTCCGAGCGGATTCTGATCCTCGACGGAGCGATGGGGTCGATGATCCATCGCTACGAGCCGACCGAGGCCGATTACCGCGGCGACCGGTTCCGCGAGCATCCGATCGACCTCAAGAACGCCAGCGACGTGCTGGTGCTGTCGCAGCCGAAGATGATCGCCGACATCCACCGGCAGTATCTGGCGGCCGGGGCGGACCTCATCGAGACCAACACGTTCGGCGCCACGCGGTTGATGCTGGACGAGTTCCACCTCGGCGACTTGACGCACGAATTGAACGTCAAGGCGGCGCAACTTGTTCGCGATGTCGCCGACGAGTTCACCGCGAAGAATCCGTCGAAGCCGCGGTTTGTCGCGGGGAGCATCGGGCCGACGAAGTTCCAACTGTCGTTCAACGCCGACAAACCGGGCTATCGCCCGGTCAATTTCGAGCAGTTGGCGGCTTCGTACGCTGAGCAGGTGCGCGGGCTGCTGGAGGGCGGCGTCGATGTGCTGCTGCCGGAGACGTCGTTCGACACGCTGAACATGAAAGCGTGCCTGTACGCGATTCAGCAGGTGTTCGAGGAGGGGGGCCGCCGTGTGCCGGTGATGGTCTCCGGCACCATCTTCCAGGGGGGCCGGACGCTGACCGGTCAGACGCTGGAGGCGTTCTGGGCCGCGGTGTCGCACTTTCCGATGACGACCGTCGGACTGAATTGCGCCCTCGGTCCGGCGCAGATGCGCGAGTATCTGGAGTCGCTGGCCAACGCCGCGCCGAAGTACATCAGTTGCTATCCGAACGCCGGAATGCCCGACGGCATGGGGGGCTTCAACGCCTCGCCGCAGGAAGTCGCCGGCGCGCTTCGTGAGTTTGCGCAGAACGGCTGGGTGAACATCGTCGGCGGCTGCTGCGGCACCACGCCGGAGTTCATCGAAGCGATCGCCGCCGCGGTCGCCGATCAAAAGCCGCGCCAGCTCCCCGCGCCGACGCACTGGTCGAGCTACAGCGGCTCGGAACTATTGCTGCTGCGCGGCGCTGTGAGCCCGGACCACGCGGCTTCTGAAAACCCTCAACCCTTCCTCATGGTCGGCGAGCGGACCAACGTCACCGGGTCGCGGAAGTTCGCCCGGCTGATCAAGGACAAGCAGTACGACGAAGCGATGTCCGTCGCCGGCCAGCAGGTCGACAGCGGCGCGAACATGATCGACGTCAACCTCGACGAGGGGTTGCTCGACAGCGAAGCGGAAATGGTCCGCCTGCTGAATCTGATCTCCGACGATCCCGACGTCGCCAAAGTGCCGGTGATGGTCGACAGCTCCAAGTTCTCGGTCATCGAAGCCGGGCTGAAGTGCCTCGCCGGCAAGGGGGTCGTCAACTCCATCAGCATGAAGGAAGGCGAGGAAAAATTCCTCGAACAGGCTCGCATCGTCCGTCGCTATGGAGCCGCGGTGGTGGTGATGGCGTTCGATGAGGAAGGCCAGGCGACTGACGCCGCCCGCAAGGTGGCCATCTGCCAACGGGCCTACAAGCTGCTGACGGAGCAGATCGGCTTCCCGCCGGAAGACATCATCTTCGACGTCAACATCCTGACCGTCGGCACCGGCATGGAAGAGCACGCCAACTACGCCGTCGAGTTCATCGAAGCCGTCCGGCAAGTGAAGCGGGTCTGCCCGTACGCGAAGACGTCGGGCGGCGTGAGCAACGTCTCGTTCTCGTTCCGCGGCAACGACGTCGTCCGCGAGGCGATGAACGCGGCGTTCCTATATCACGCCATCCAGGCCGGGCTGGACATGGGCATCGTCAACGCGGGGCAGCTCGCGGTCTACGACGAGATCGACAAGGAACTGCTCGAACAGGTCGAGGACGTCCTGCTCAACCGCCGCCCGGACGCCACCGAGCGGCTGATTGCGTTCTCCGAAGTGCTGAAGCAACGCGGGGGGAACCAATCCGCCGAGGCCGAGTCTATTGAGGAGTGGCGGCTCGGCAGCATCGAAGACCGCCTGAAGCACGCGCTGCTCAAGGGTGTCACCGACTACATCGACGAAGACACCGAAGAAGCTCGCCAGAAATACGGCCGCGGGCTGAACGTCATCCAAGGCCCGCTGATGGCCGGCATGAGCGTCGTCGGCGAACTGTTCGGCCAGGGCAAAATGTTCCTCCCGCAGGTGGTGAAGTCCGCCCGCGTGATGAAGAAGGCGGTCGCGTATCTGCAGCCGTTCATGGAGGCGGAGAAGGTCGAGTTGGCTAAGGGCTTAGAGCTAAGGGCTGAGGGCCAGACAGAAGAAGCGGGCCTCAACTCTTCTCCGGCCCTTAGCCCTCAGCCCTCAGCCCTTAGCTCATCTCGTGGCAAGATCCTCATCGCGACGGTCAAGGGGGACGTTCACGACATCGGCAAGAACATCGTCGCCGTCGTGCTGCGGTGCAACAACTTCGAGGTGCTCGACCTGGGCGTGATGGTGTCGTGCGACAAGATCCTGGAGACGGCGAAGGCTGAGGGGGTCCACATTATCGGGCTGTCGGGGCTGATCACACCGTCGCTCGAAGAGATGGCGCACGTCGCCAAGGAGATGCAACGGCAGCAGTTCACCGTGCCTTTGCTGATCGGCGGGGCGACGACCAGCGCCCGGCACACGGCGGTGAAGATCGCGCCGCATTACAGCGAGGCGGTGCTGCACGTCGTGGATGCGTCGCTGTCGGTCCCCGCCGTCGAAAACCTGCTCGACGCCGAACGGAAGCCGGAATTCATCGCCAAGGTCCGCGCGGCCCAGGAGCGCGATCGGAACACCTATGCCGGCATGCAGGCGACGCGGAAACTCGCGCCTTATGCCGAAGCGTTCAAACGCCGGTTCGCGACCGACTGGCAGACCGTGGAGATCCCGACGCCGGCGTTTCTCGGCGCGCGGGTGCTCGACGATTACCCGCTCGCCGAACTGGTGCCGTACATCGACTGGTCGCCGTTCTTCATGACGTGGGAGCTGAAGGGCAAGTACCCGCGCATCTTCGAGGACGCCACCGTTGGTGTGGAAGCGAAGAAGGTGTACGACGACGCCCGCCAGTTGCTCGACCGCATCATCCACGAAAAACTGCTCACGGCCCGCGGCGTGTACGGCTTCTGGCCGGCGAACGCCGTCGGCGATGACGTCTGGGTGCTGCAGGACGTGGATGCGGCCCCACCGTTCGGCAACCTGGCGGACGCCGCATCGGTGATCAAGTTCCCGATGCTGCGGCAGCAATGGGAACGGGAAGGCCAGAAGGACTTCCGTTCGCTCGCCGATTACATCGCCCCCTCGGACAGCGGGCGGATGGATTATTTGGGCGCGTTCGCCGTCACGACGGGAATCGGGTGCGACGAGCTCGCCGGCCAGTTCGAGCACGAACTGCACGACGATTACCTGTCGATCATGACCAAGGCCCTCGCCGACCGGCTGGCCGAGGCGTTCGCCGAAAAGCTGCATCAACAGGCCCGCCGCGATTGCGGCTACGGCAGCGCGGAAGGGTTATCCACCGACGATCTCATTGAGGAAAAATACCGCGGCATCCGCCCGGCGTACGGCTACCCGGCGTGTCCCGATCACACCGAGAAGCCGAAGCTGTTCGCGCTGCTCGACGCCGAGCGGGCGACGGGCATCAAGCTGACGGACAGCTACGCCATGCACCCGGCGGCGTCGGTCAGCGGGCTGTACTTCGCCCATCCGCAGGCGCGGTACTTCGCCGTGGACAAGCTCACCCGCGATCAGGTGGAGGACTACGCTCGCCGCAAGGGCATGCCGCTGCGGGAGGTCGAACGCTGGCTGTCGCCGAATCTGGGATACGAGCCGGCTTCATAAGATCACGTCGCGCCGGCATTGACGATCGGCTGCGCTTCCGATTCGCTGCACAGCACAACGAGCAGGTTGCTGACGAGGGCGGCTTTGCGGTCGCTGTCGAAATCGACGATCTGCTTCGCCGTCAGTTCCTTGAGCGCCATGTCCACCATGCTGACCGCCCCGTGGACAATCTTCTGCCGCGCGGCGATGACCGCCTCGGCCTGTTGCCGACGCAGCATCACCCCGGCGATTTCGGACGCGTAGGCGAGGTGCGTGAGGCGGGCCTCATCGACGATCACGCCGGCTTTCGTCAACCGGTCGGACAGCTCCTGGGCGAGCGTCGCCGAGACTTCATCGACGCCGCTGCGGAGCGTGATCTCGTGCTCTTCGCCGTGGTCGTAGGCGTAGTTGTTGGCGAGATGCCGCAGCGCGGTTTCGCTTTGGACCTTGACGTATTCTTCGTAGTTGTCGACGTCGAACACGGCCTGGGCGGTGTCGGTGACGTGCCAGACGATGACGGCTCCGATTTCGATGGGGTTCCCCTGCTTGTCGTTGACCTTGAGCTTGGCCCCCTCGAAGTTGCGGGCGCGGAGCGAAATGTGCTTCTTGGTGTAGAACGGATTGACCCAGTAAAACCCGGCGTCGCGGACGGTGCCCTGGTAGGGGCCGAAGAAACTGAGCACGCAGGCAACGTTCGGCGGCAAGGCGATGTGGCCGAACAGCATCACGAACCCGGTGAGGCCGCACAGGATGCCGAAGATGATCGGCGCCGCGCTTTCGTTGGCGGCCCCGAAGCCGAAGCAGGCGATGCCGAAGCCCATCAGCCCCAGGTTGACCGCCAGCATCGCCCAGCCGTCGCCGGGCCGCATCGGTTGTTCTTGCGTCATGATCGCGATCCTGAAGGAGTTGACGTGGCCCTCATTCGCCGAACGGCGGTGGCGTGATTGCACGGTGCGGCGGGGCATTTGTCAAACCCCGCAGCCAATCCGTGCGTCTTGCGAGGCAGAACGGAGGGCGATCGCCGGTGGATCACGGGATTCGGAGGTCCGGCCCCCTCTTGCTCCCCTCGCCCGACGCTTCGGCGGGAGAGGGGTTGGGGGTGAGGGTGCCTTTCACCTTTTCTTCTGCGGTTGTGACGGTCGAAGAGAAAGCCAGAAGCCCCCTCACCCTAACCCTCTCCCAGCGAAGCGCTGGGCGAGGGGACCAAGCCGGAGTGCCGCCACAATATCGCAAAGTGCGGCGTAGACTCCGTACACGTCACGCCTGGAACGCCCCGCCGATCTCGTCGGCGTCGAAGATCTGTAGGAACCGAGTCAGACGGTCGTCCCGCAGCGTGAACCACTGCACCCAATGCACGGCGTACGGCCGGCCGGTGGCCTTCACGCGGCCGGTTTCGCGGCCCATCACCACGACGGCGTCGCGGTGCGTCGCCACGCCGATGAGTTGCGGCACCTGGTCTTCCAGCAGCGAGAAATTCCGCGAGAGCGCCGCCTCCGCCTCGGCTTTGCCGTGCCAGCAACCGACCAGCGGGATCTCCGGCGGGCCGATGATCTCCATCGTGAAGTCATCGGTCATGAGTTCCACCGCAGCGGCGTAGTCCGCCAACGCGATCTGCAGATAGACCTGCTGGACCGCGCGGACCATCTGCCTCCCTGGGGAGTCGTCTGTCGCTGAAGGATCGCCGGCCCGATACAAATCCATCAACTGATCCAGGAACGAGCGTTCCTCACCAATCGTCATTCCTGGCGAATCCTTGCACGATGTCCATCCTGAGCGCGCCGCAACTTCTCATCGAATCACGGTCAACCTCGCAGTTCCTTCGATTCTATCGGAATCCCTCCGATGCAGAAACGGGAGTGGAGCGTCGCCTCAGGGGTTTACCTCCGAGATTGACGAAGATTTCTCGAAGCGGTGTCCAAGCCGCATGATCTTTACGCCGAAGGCGTTGTCTCTCACAGCCCAGGGTCGCGAGTCTGCGAGCGCACCCTGGGTCATGTTCGATGACGAAACCATACCCTGTAAGGGTTTCATCTAGGATGAGGGTACCGATGATGCGACCCTTTCAGGGTCGATGCGCCTCGGACGCCAGTTCCCCAGGGTGCGCTCGCCGACTCGCGACCCTGGGCTGTGTGATCGAACGCCTTCGGCGTATTGGACCGGCGATCATGCCCTGCCACCGACGGCGACAACCAGAATGGGGCTGTGAAATTGTTGCTGCGTTCAGCGCGGTTCATCGCGCGGCTCGAACTCGGGCAGCCGAATCTGCCAGCGCAGGGCGGCCAGCCGCAGCGTGAGAATGACTGCCGCGCCGACGATGAGATTGGCGGGATGTTTCGGCCACAAGGCGGCGGCGGTGAGGTACACCATCGCTCCAACCATCGCGGCCGTCGCGTACAGATAGATCTGCGTGCGGAACACCAGCGGGATCTCGCCGCACAGCACGTCGCGGATCATGCCGCCGGCGACGCCCGTCGTCACACCCAGCACGACGCACACTGGAGCCGCGTATTCGAGCTGCCACGTCTTCGACGTGCCCAGCATCGTCACGAACGCGAGACCGAAGGCGTCGGCGATCTGCAGCATCGGTTGCGGCGGATGCGTATAGCGGACCACAAAGAACGCCAGGAACGCCGCCGCCGAACCGCTGAGGATGAAGTTGGCGTCCACGATCCAGAAGACCGGCACGTCGAGCACCAGATCGCGCAGCGTCCCGCCGCCGACGGCCGTCACCAGCCCCAGCACGATGACCGCGAACAGATCGACCCGCTTGCCCCGCGCGGCGAGCGCGCCGGTCGCCGCGCTGAAGATCACCGCCAGATGTTCGAGCAGGTAGCGGAGCGTCATGCCCGCAATCCGAAGGGGCGGTGCTACGCGGCGCGTTCGAGGGGAATCGTCATCGGCTGATCGGCGGCGGCGTCGAGTTGCTCGGAATGACCGTGGATGCCCCGCTTGGACGGCGCTTGCAGGAACGCCATCAGCCGCAGACCGGCCGGTGTTTCGAGCTTCTCGACGAGGTCCGCCACAGCCGACGGCAGACTGCCCGCGGTCCGGTAGATTCGGCGGTATGCCGCCTTCAGTTCGGCCCGCTCGTCGGAGCAGATGCCGGCGCGGCGCTGTCCGATGACATTCACGCCGACCGCCACGCCGTGACCGTCGTACATGAAGAACGGCAGGATGTCCTGGGTGATCTTGGCCAGCCCGCCGATCATCGCCAGCTCGCCGACGCGGACGAATTGGTGAACCGCTGCGTTGCCGGAGATGACGGCCCGCGATCCGACGGAGACGTACCCGCCGAGCAGACAGCCGTTGACGAGCGTGACGTCATCGGCCACCTCGCAGTTGTGACCGACGTGAGCGTGCGCCATCAGCAGACAGCGCTCGCCGATGCTGGTGATCGTGCCGGGCTTGGTGCCGCGATGCATCGTCACGTATTCGCGGAGGATCGTTTCCGCGCCGATCTGGCAGTAACTGACGCCGCCGGTGAAGCTGCGGTCCTGGGGATAATCGCCGACGACCGCGCCGGTGTGAAGGCGGCAGCCGGGGCCGATGGTCGTGTGCCCCATCAGATGCACGTGCGGGGCGAGAACCGCGCCGGCGTGAATCCGGACCGGTCCTTCAATGATCGCATACGGGCCGATGTCGACACCGGGGTCGATCTCGGCGAGCGGGTCGATCACCGCCGTGGGGTGAATCGTCATGCGGCATCCATTCCGCGTGGGTCCGGCGCAGCCGCGGGCCGATTGGCCGACGGCGACACGAGAGGGTCGGGAGCGTATCCAGTTTCATCGTATCGGCATAGAGCGCAGCTTGAGGTTTTTCGATGCGACCGATACAGCCCGGACGCACCCTCCTGTCCCCTCGCCCGCCGCTTCGGTGGGAGAGGGTTAGGGAGAGGGTGCTTTTCTGTCTTTCACCGCGGAAAGCGAGCCAAGATGAACCGAATCATGGTTGTTGCGCTTGGAGAGGGACATTGACCATCGATGGAGTACGCCGAAGGCGTTAAATCACACAGCCCAGGGTCGCGAGTCTGCGAGCGCACCCTGGGGAAACGGCGTCCGAGACGAATCGACCCTGAAAGGGTCGCATCACCCCGGCGTCAAACCATTATGAAACCCTTTCAGGGTATGGGGTTCATCACCGATCGCGCCACCCAGGGTGCGCTCGCGGACTCGCGACCCTGGGCTTTGCGATGCTACGCCTTCGGCGTACAGGCGATACGGGTTCTGAAACGGCCTCAAAGCACCCTCACTGAAAGCCGTACAGCGCCGCCGACGTGCGGAGATAAATCCGGCCGTCGACCAGCGCCGGCGTGGCGTAGGCGTCTTCGCCGAAGTCCGCGATGTGCAGGATCTCCCAGCGGTCTTTGGCGGACAGCACGGTCAGCCGTCCCTGCTGATCGATGAAGTAGATCTTGCCGTCGCCGACAACGGGCGACGCGTAGTAATCGCCGTTGGCTTCCAGACGCCCCTGTTTCGCCGGTTTGCCTGTCTTTCCGTCGAGGGATTGCACAATGCCGCCGTCTTTGACAGTGAACACCAGTCCCTGACTGGCCAGCGGCGACGCACAGAAGGGGACGAGCTTCGGCTGCTTCCAACGAACGTGGCTGGTCGTCGCCTCGCCGGTCGCACCGGATTCGATGGCCAGCACGACATTCTGGCTCTGGTCGAACAAGCTGCGGAAGTCCTCGTATTCGGACTTCGTGATCGCGCCGTCCTTGTCCCGGTCGAACTGCGTGAAGCGTTGCAGCACGTTTCCTTTGGGGAGTTCCGCTTCGACGAACTTCCCGTCGCCGTTCTGGTCGACGGTGGGAGCGAACTTGTCGTACGGATCGAGCGCGATCCGTTCCCCTTCATCGCCGCCCGCGGACCAGCCGGCGACGTACAGCGTGCCGTCGTCGCCCACGGTCGGGGTCATGCAGACCGTGCGCGCGATGCCGCGAACGGTCCACGCTTCGCGGCCGGTCTCCAGATCGTAGCCGACGACCCGCAGCGTCCCCGCCAGCACGATCTGGCGTCGCCCGGCGTTGTCCCAGAGCACCGGCGTGCAATAGTTGCGGAAGAACTCGGACCGGTCCGTGTTCCAGCGGGTCTCTCCGGTTCGCTTGTCCAACGCCATGACGAACGAGTCGGTGTCGTGATCCTGGGCGAGAATCACCTTGTCGCCGACGATGATCGGCGAACTGCCGGCCCCGAAGTCGTTCTTGAACGGCCCCATCCGCCGCTGCCACAGCGGCTTGCCGGCGTGGTCGTAGCAGAACAACCCGCACGACCCGAAGAACACCACCACCCGTTCGGCATCGGCGGCCGGCGTGCATTGCGCATGGCTGCCGATGCGGTGAATCACTTCCAGTTGCTCGTGCGGGGCGGCTTGCTCCCACAGCACCTTGCCCGTTGCCCGGTCCAGGCCGATGGTGAGCAACTGGCCGTCGCGAACGCCCGTCACGAAGATGCGGTCGCCGACGATCACCGGCGACGAATGCCCGATCGGCAACGGAGTCCGCCACGCGACGTGCGACTTGGGCCCGATCTCCGCCGGCAACGGCTGCGTCCCCACGGCATGGCCCAGGCTGCCCGGCCCGCGAAACTGCGGCCAATCGCCGGCGACGAGTCGCGCCGACAGCAACCCGCACAGCACCAATGGTGCGATCCGACGAACAACACGATCCATGAACGACATCCCGAACGGAGTCCGTGGCAACGATTCCCTGTCGGTTCAGGATATCCGCGCTGTCCAGCGGGCCAAAGCATCAGCGGCGCGAATTCGTCATCGGTGATGATTATTCCGTCCGGGGCGTGGTCGCCAATTGGTGGGGAACATTTGTCGGGAGAGTGTCTGCTTGGCCCCGGAAGGGGCCTCGGACTGTAGCCACGGGTGAAGCGCAGCCCGCTTCGGGCGGAGCGCAACCCGTGGAAAGCGATTCATGATCTGGCCCGTCCCGGAGGGCCGGCGGAAGTTCTACCTGTCAGCAGAATCCTTTGCCCCTACCGGGGCAATATCCGCTCGTTCAACCATACCACGGGGTTCCGCGTCGGGCG
>Ga0163144_10027644_pt1 | contig 10976 bp, 8 predicted proteins | sample OliLak19BULKMAT1_FD_123175 | JGI IMG/M metagenome (GOLD analysis project Ga0163144, IMG submission 123175) | Freshwater microbial mat bacterial communities from Lake Vanda, McMurdo Dry Valleys, Antarctica - Oligotrophic Lake LV.19.BULKMAT1 | ecosystem: Environmental > Aquatic > Freshwater > Lake... | reverse complement strand
CCAATTTTTTTGGCAATAAAAATGCAGAGGAAATTTCCCTGACTTTAAAATCGTTATCCGAAGCGTTATTGGTCCGCAATACCATCCTCGATCACTATGAGTCTGCGCTGGTCGAATTGGATGACAATAAAAAACAAGGTTATGTGGATATTGTCATTATCGGTGGAGGGCCTTCGGGGGTTGAATTGGCAGGTTCTTTAGCAGAAATGAAACGGTTTATTTTACCTAAAGACTACAATGAACTTAACCCAAAAGAAGTGGATATCTACCTGATTGAAGCCAATAATTATTTATTGTCGTCCATGTCAAAAAAATCATCCCTGGCAGCCGAACGATACCTCAAGAAAATGGGTGTATTGGTGATGAAAAACAATCGGGTGTCCAATATCGATACGGATTTTGTGTATTTACAGGACGGATCAAAAATCCTGAGTAAAAATGTGATCTGGACGGCAGGGCTGGAAGGTGCCTTGATACAGGGTATACCCACAGAAGAGGTGGTTAGAGGAAAAAGGATCAAAGTCAATACTTTTGGCCAGACCTTGAGCCATGAAAATGTATTTGTTTTGGGTGACCTGGCGTATATGCAGGAACCTGCTTATATGGATGGTCACCCCCAGGTGGCGCAGGTCGCGATCCAGCAAGCCAAAAACCTGGCTTATAACCTAAAACGAAAACACAAGCCCGGTTTTCAATTCAGGCCATTCAAATACCGTGACCTGGGCACACTGGCAACCATCGGACGCAATAAAGCCGTTGCAGACTTCAAATGGATTTCGTTACGAGGGTTTGTTGCCTGGCTGATTTGGCTTTTTGTTCATTTATTTCAATTGTTAGGAGTACGCAATAAATTAATCGTGTTCATCAATTGGGTGGGTAATTACGTCAAATACGATCAGGCACTTCGGTTTATCATCAGGCCAAAAAAGGATAAAAGGAGTGAACTCAAAAAAAAATAAATTATGGAAGCAGACCTCACCCCCTTCGTCCTGTTGTTGGTCATGACCGTAAGTTTACTGGCATCCGTACTCACCTTTTATTCCGGATTTGGATTGGGTACGTTATTGTTACCTGTATTTGCGTTGTGGTTTCCCCTTAAGGAAGCAGTCATCATGACTGCCGTGGTCCATTTATTTAATAATCTCTTTAAACTGGTTTTAGTAAATAAATTCATCGACCGGCAGATCCTGATTCGGTTTGGCCTTCCCGCCCTGGGAGCAGCCATTCTGGGGTCCTTATGCCTTCAATGGATCAGTGAAATCAATATTGCCTACCCGGTTAGAATAGGCCCTTTTCATGCCAGTCTCCGTGTACTTAATTTTATCCTGGGATTGAGTATAATTATTTTCGGCATACTGGAGTTTTACCATTTTGAAAAACATTCGTTTGGGAAGCGACCTTTAGTTTTGGGTGGAATATTATCCGGTTTTTTTGGCGGTTTATCGGGGCATCAGGGCGTATTGCGCAGTGCTTTTTTGTTAAAATATCATCTATCGAAAGAAGTGTTTATTGGTACCGGGGTTGCCATAGCCTGTATAGTGGATATAGCCCGTCTAACCATGTATTCGACGGACCTATCCCTGGTTAGCGGGCAGAGCTCCTACCTCCTGGTGGCGGTATCAGTGACTGCAGCAATTGTAGGGGCAGTAGTTGGAAATCAATTTCTAAAAAAAGTGGATATCAACCTGGTAAAAAAAATCACAGCAACGGGAATAATAATCATGGGCCTTGCGATTATGGCAGGTATTATTTAAACCTTATAAATTAAAAATATGGCTTGGAACTGGTTGTCTGACCGAAATCCCGGTTATCAGAAGATAGCTGAAAAATTGGGAATGTTGTATCAGGAAAAAGACTTGAATAAAGAAATTTTGAGTGCACATAAAGTATTCAAATTGTTTTCTATGGGCGGAAGTAAAAAAGTCAGGTATATATTGTCCGGAAATCTGGAATCAAAAGAACCGGCATTTATATTTGAATACAGCTACGTTGTATCCACTGGTAAATCCAGCCATACCTATTTCCAACACGTGCTTTCCGTGCGGTTGGCCCGGAACCTGCCCCCGTTTACCCTCCGACCGGAGAATTTTTTTCACAAAATCGGAGAGTGGTTGGGATTTAAGGATATAGATTTTGAAGCTTATCCACAATTTTCCGATGCTTACCGGCTTAAATCCAATAATGAAAATAAAGTCAGGAATTTATTCAATGAATTTCTGCTGGGTTTTTTAAGTTACGAAAAAGGATGGTGGATCGAGTGCAACGGGAATAACATTATCTATTTCAAATTCGCTAAACGTATGAACCAGGAAATGGTCGAACCATTTATTGAAGTTGCCAGTACTCTTCATTTACTGCTGACCGGATTTAAAAAATTGGACAATAACCATATATAATCTTGGCCTTGTTATACAGCACATTTGTTTAATGAGTTAGGAGGGTAGGGAAGGCCTCACTTCAATTTTACTGGGCAAAGTCCGCTCGGGCATATTTAAAAGATCGATGACCATTTGTCCAATATCTTCCGGTTGAATTTTCCAGGCGTCTTTATCATTGGGTACATGGTTATTGAAGTACGTCGCAACCGATCCGGGCATAATCGTGGTGACCTTGATCCGGAAAGGCCTGAGATCCAGCATCAAAGCCTGTGAAAACCCGACCAATCCAAATTTACTGGTATTGTAAGCGGTCCCATTGGCAAAAAAATTGGTGCCCGCTAAGCTGGCAATCGTAATGATATAACCTTTGGAATTTTTTAATGCTGGCAGCGCTGCTTTGACGCTGTTAAATACCCCGGTTAGATTCGTGTCTAAGGTATCCTGCCATTGTTCCGCTGTCAATTGATCAAAAGGGGCAAAGTGGCCGATACCGGCATTCGCCACCAATACATCCAGTCTTCCCCATTTTTGCAGAATGGTTTCCACTGCAGCGTTTTCATCAGCTGCCTCTTTTACGTCTGAGCGGATCAATAAAAATTGTTCCGGGGAATATTCATTCCGATCCAGCTGGTCTACGTTCCGGCCGCTTACAGCGACCTTCATCCCGGCATGTAAAGCTTGTTGGGCAATGCCCTTGCCGATCCCTTTGGTGCCACCAGTGATGTAGATTACCTTGTCCTGAAGTTTGTGCATTACCAATAAATAATTAATAAAATTGAATCTGATATCAAAACATACAAATTAAACACAAAAGCCACTCCATATGAAACGAAATGGCTTTTTGTAACAAAACCTATGACATTTAAGTTTATAATCCTTTGCCAAAAGAAAGGCTTACTTTCAAATCAAACTCATCTTTGATCATCTTATCGCCGATTTCAGGGAAAAATTTTCCACTCCTGTATTTGATGTCATACCAGGTCCGATCCACTTTAAGGTCGGCCATAGCAGTTCCAGCAGCCTGGTTGATAAAAGCATCAAATGTGATTTCTTTGGTAATCCCTTTAATGGTCAGGTCGGCTACTACGTTGTATTTACCGGCTCCTTTTGATTCTGATGTTTTGATGGTCAGATTGGAGGAAGCAAACTTGTCAATGCTGAAAAAATCATCACTTTTCAGGTGGTTGAGTAATTTGGTTCCCCATTCACCCTGAATATCCGTAACAGCCAGTGCCGTCATATCAATTTCCAGTTTTCCGGCAATTAATTTTTCGCCATTAAATTCAAGCGCACCGGATTTAATATTAACGGTACCGGAATGTTGCCCGGTTAATTTATAAGCAACCCATTCCACTTTGCTGGAGGAAGGATCCACTTTAAACGTTATAGGTTTTGGAGCTGGCACAGCAATAGCGGCAACTGACAATAAAGTCATAAGAATAAAGGAGAGTACTAATTTCATATGCGTGATTATTTAAATGATTAACTAATCACAAAAGAACACAAACTTTAGGTGCGTTGTTTTGTAAAACCCCGAATGATATCTTAAATTATTCTTAATCCTTCTTTACCTTAGACGGATTGGGATTAATCTTCGATAGTTACTGAATGCTTATCCTGAAAGGCAGGCGCATAAGTGGCTGAGTGTGGTTGCCGGCTGTAGTCCACTGGGTGATTTGTTTATACGTCGAGTACCAGGATCCAAATTGTTTTTTTAAATGAGACTCGCTCATCTCCGGCTCCATATTGGTTAGTCTTTCCATCCATTGCAGGAAAGGTTCTTTTACCGCAGGAAATTCGGAGGTCCGGTATTCATCCAGTCTGGCCAATTGTGCTGCACAATGGATAGCATCTTCCAGTCCACCGGAAGCATCAACCAGACCATTTGTCATAGCTCTTTGCCCAGACCACACCCTGCCTTGAGCAATTTCATGTACAGCAGATTTAGACATATTTCTTCCTTCTGCCACAACCGATAAAAACCGGTCGTAAACCATATCCGTTTGTTTTTGTGCAATGATACCTTCCTCGGAAGACCAGGGCATAAATGGATTAAAAGCAGTGGTGAATCTTCCGGTACGAACGGTATCGATATCAATACCAATTTTATCTCCAAGCAGTTCGCTGACATTGGGTATCATAAAAAAAACTCCTATTGAACCGGTAATGGTATTGGGTTCTGCGAAAATCGTGTCCGCCTGACAGGCGATATAATATCCACCGGATGCCGCATAGTCACCCATGGAGACGACGACTGGTTTGCCTGCCTGTTTGATCAATTGGATTTCATGTAAGATGTTGTCCGATGCGAGTGAACTGCCACCGGGGCTGTTGACGCGTAAGACGAGGGCTTTAATTTTATCATCCTGCCTGATCTTGCGCAGTAAGCGTTGATATTTGGCAGATCCGATCTGTCCGTAATTGCCTTCTCCATCCACGATTTCCCCTTCCGCAAACAGTATGGCAATCTTGCCTGAGTTAATTGGGGCAGTTTGGGTTTTAGTATCAATAGATTCGAAATATCGTGTGGCAGAGATTATAGAAGGTTTGGTTTTTTCGGAAATGCCCAGAGTTTGTTGAATCAGACGGTAGGCATCATCCAGATATCCCAGCGTGTCAGCCAGTTTAAATTTCATGGCATCTTCAGAAGAGCGGGAGAGGTATTCATTCGATATCATACGCAGGTCTGCCACGGAGATGTCCCTGTTTTTGCTGATATCATCAAGATGAAATTGATATAAATCTTCGAGGTATTCCCTCGTCTGACTTCGGTTTTGATCGCTCATCTTGCCTAACCGGAAAGGTTCTGTGGCACTTTTAAACTGTCCGGCATAATAGATGTCGAAGGTGATGCCGGTTTTATCCAACAATTCTTTGAAAAAAGGGATCATGGCGCCGAAACCTTTTAATTCGATCATACCATTTGGATTGAGGATGATTCGGTCAGCGGCAGAAGCTAAATGGTAAGAACCCTCGGTAAAATAGTCGCCATAAGCATAGATCGGTTTTCCCGATTTTTTAAAATCAACGAGGGACTGGTTCAATACAAAAGCGGAGGAGGATCCCATAGCAGAGTATCCGGATCGGAAAAGAATTCCTTTTATTTTGGGGTCATTCGAAGCGGCTTCAATGGCTTTTAGCAGGTCATGTAAGCCCAGGTGTTTCTCATCCAGGCTAAACCCGGTCGACATGATATTATCCGTTTTTTCGGGATACATCTTGTCCACCCGGATTTCCAGAAAACTGGCTTTGTCCAGTGGTTTCTTATTTTCACTGCCTGCGCTACTGACAATTACAGAGATGATGCCGATACTCAGAAAAAGTACCAGGAAGGTTGCCAGAATGGTGCCGAGACAAGAGCCGAATACTATTTTAATAAAATTCATTGGAGGTTAATATTTAATGCAAAATAAAACACGATAACTGATTCCGCCTCCTTTTTTCGAATAAAGTACCTTATTGTTCTACCAACTGCTGCATTCGGACCTAAAGGGTAGGAGGGATGGGGTAGTTCCTTGGGGAAACGGACTTCCTATCCCCGGGTTTAAATAGTTACTTGCCATTGTAAATATTTATCTAATATTGCGCATTAAAATCAGACTGAATTGTAAGAATGGATTATTCCGGTATTCGTTATGATACAATTTTATGCACGGGAAGATGGCCATTTAAGGCAATTGCAACAGGCTGCGGCAGGTTGTTGGATCAATCTGCATCCCCCTTTTGAACAAAGTGAATTGGAGGTTTTTGCTGCTTCCAAAGACATTCCGCTGGATTATCTGACCGATTCGCTTGACCCGGATGAACGATCGCGGTATGAGCGATGGGACGAAAACCTGCGGTTTATCCTCATCCAGACCCCTATCCTTAATCCTGACGAAGAAGCCAATCAACCGATTTACATTACCGTTCCCATTGGTTTGCTTATCAATCCGGATTTTTTACTCACCGTCTCCGCCCATGAAAATACCATCCTCAAAAAGTTTATTGACGGCAAGGTAAAGAACTTTAACCCTGCGGATACCAGGTCCTTTATCCTCCAGATCCTTGAACAAAATGTGTGGTCCTATTTGGATAGTCTCAAACGCCTTAACCTGAAACGAAATCTGATAGAGCAGGAGCTTTATGATTCCAGCCGGAATGCGGAACTCAAACAATTGCTCCGAATCGAAAAAAGCCTGGTCTATTTTGTCAATTCGTTGAGTGCAAATGACCTGGTAAAATTGAAGATGAAGCGCACCGATTTTCTGAATATTTCACAGGATGAAGATAAAGCGGACTTATTTGAAGATATCCTGATTGACAACAACCAGGCATTGGACATGGCCAACCGGCACACCAATATTCTTTCCGGGACGATGGAAGCCTATGCGAGCATTGTATCCAACAACCTCAATAAATTCATCCAACGCCTCACCGTGGCGACGATTATCCTTATGGTTCCTACCCTGGTAGCCAGTTTTTTTGGCATGAATGTAAGCCTGCCGCTGGCCGATAAACCGATGGCATTTTTTTACATTTTATTTGTCTCTGGTTTGTTGATTGTTTTTCTGGTTTGGTTTTTCCGAAGGAAACAAATGTTTTAGTTTTTTTTTTCGGTTTTTAAGAATTCCAGAGCAGGTTTTTTTTCGTTTTACCCTTTGTTTTTTATACCATACTAACAATTTTTAGGAAATTAATCATCTGATTATCAAATGAATATACTTGTTACCAACAGTATGTTGGTAATTTTAAAACATATTAAAGAAATGATTCATTTATTTAGCAGAATACTTGATGAATATTTTTAATGTGTCTTAAAGAAGTACATACAAAAAATTATCAACAAGTGTGCCGAAACTGACAAAAAATAAAAAAAAACTTATATAAATAATATTTATATTTAGTTTTTGTAAACCAATAAGACGCTTAATTTTGATCCGCAGATGAGATCTCCGAATTATTAACTTTCCCGAGGCCTCCGCTGCAATCCAATATACCTGATTTTATAACAAACGTAATTAAACTGACCACATCAGTATGGAACAACGTGTCGAACCACTTCTGCAGGAAAATCCAAACCGCTTTGTCATTTTCCCCTTGCAGCATAACGATATCTGGCAGTTTTATAAAGATGCCGTAGCGGGCTTTTGGGTGACTGAGGAAATAGACCTGGCACAGGACATTATTGCCTGGGCAGAAAAGTTGAACGATGACGAACGCCATTTCATTAAACATGTCCTGGCTTTTTTTGCCGCCAGCGATGGCATCGTCAATGAAAACCTGGCCGAAAATATGCTGCGCATGGTCCAGTATCCGGAGGCCAAATTTTTCTACGGTTATCAGATCATGATCGAAAATATCCATTCGGAAACTTATTCCCTCCTGATCGACACTTACATCAAGGATCCACAGGAAAAAGATTACCTGTTTCACGCCATCGACCACATGCCTTGTGTTAAGAAAAAGGCCGACTGGGCATTGCGATGGATCAGTAAAGGAAATTTTAAAGAACAACTAATTGCTTTTGCAGCGGTAGAAGGCATATTTTTCAGCGGATCGTTTTGTTCCATATTCTGGCTTAAGAAAAGGGGCCTGATGCCCGGGCTGACCTTCAGCAATGAACTGATTTCCAGAGATGAAGGCCAACATTGCGATTTTGCCTGCCTGTTATATAATAAACATATTGTCAATAAATTGCCCAAATCACAGGTCGAGGAGATTATCCGGGACGCTGTTATCATTGAAAAAGAATTTGTCACCGATGCCTTGCCCGTAAAGCTCATCGGCATGAATGCAGACCTGATGTGTCAATACATTGAATTTGTGGCAGATAGACTCCTGCTAGCCCTGGGCAATCCCAAAATTTACAAGGTGGAAAATCCCTTCCCCTTTATGGAAATGATTTCCCTGACCGGTAAAACCAACTTCTTTGAGAAACGAGTAGGGGAATACAAAAAATCGGGAATTGGTACCGCACGGGAGAGCCAGGTGTTTAGTGTGGATGAGGAGTTTTAGAGAAACGAGCATCGAGACGCGAGTTACAAGCTATAAGTACGGGGCATTATCAGCTCGCTACTCGAATCTCACTACTCGCAACTAAAATTGAAGAAAACTAACATTGATATAAACTACAAAAGAAAACTACGATGAAGGTCTTAAAAAGAAGCGGGAAGCACGAAGAAGTCTCCTTCGACAAAATCACAGCCCGCATAAAAAAACTGTGCTACGGTTTAAATTCTACTTTCGTCGAACCCATTGAAATCGCCAAACGCGTGATCATCGGGCTTTACGACGGGGTCAAAACTACTGACCTCGATGTATTAGCTGCTGAAACAGCGGCTTCACTCGCTACAGTACACCCCGATTATGCCCAACTTGCCGCCCGCATTGCAGTATCCAATCTGCATAAGGAAACTAAAAAATCCTTTTCAGAGACCATACACGATCTGTACAACTATATTGATCCTAAAAACCAGCAACCGGCAGGCCTGATTGGCAAGGAAACTTATGAAATCGTGATGCAGTATGCCGATGAACTGGACTCTGCTATCATTTATGACCGGGACTATAGCTTCGATTATTTTGGGTTCAAAACGCTGGAGCGCTCCTACCTGCTCCGCATGGACGGGCAGGTGGTGGAAAGGCCTCAACATATGCTGATGCGCGCTGCCGTCGGTATACATGGTGAAGACCTGACCTCCGTATTGGAGACTTATGAACTCATGTCTGAAAAATGGTTTATCCATGCGACCCCAACCTTATTTAATGCCGGCACACCAAAACCCCAGCTCTCCTCCTGCTTTTTACTGAGCATGACCGACGATAGCATCTCCGGTATATTCGAAACCCTGGCCCGTTGCGCTAAAATCTCACAAAGCGCAGGTGGGGTAGGACTGAGCATACACAACATCAGGGCACAAGGCAGTTATATCAAAGGCACCGGGGGTACCAGCAATGGCATCATCCCTATGCTTAGGGTCTATAATGATACAGCGCGTTATGTTGATCAGGGTGGAGGAAAGCGCAAAGGCGCGTTTGCAGTTTACCTTGAACCGTGGCATGCTGACATCTTTGAATTTCTTGAACTAAAGAAAAATAACGGTAAGGAAGAAGTGAGGGCTCGCGACCTGTTTTATGCCATGTGGGTCCCGGATCTGTTTATGGAAAGGGTTAAAGACAACAGCTCCTGGTCGTTGTTTTGTCCAAACGAGGCTCCCGGCCTGTATGATACCTATGGCAAGGATTTCGAAGCTCTCTACACCCAATATGAAGCCCAGGGCAAGGCCCGCAAAGTCATCCGCGCACAGGATCTTTGGTTTGCTATACTGGAGTCTCAGATTGAAACGGGCACCCCATATATTCTTTACAAGGATGCCGCCAACCTCAAATCCAATCAGAAAAACCTGGGTACCATCCGCTCGAGCAATCTGTGTACGGAGATCATGGAATACACTTCTGCTGATGAGGTAGCGGTGTGTAATCTGGCCTCGATCTCCCTCCCGAAATACATCAACAATAAAAAAGAGTTTGATCACCAGCGTTTAATGGAGATTACCAGGGTCATCACCCGCAACCTCAACCGGATCATTGATATCAATTATTATCCGATCCAGGAAGCCCGCAACAGCAATATGCGCCATCGCCCGATAGGCATTGGTGTACAAGGCCTGGCCGATGCATTTATACTCATGGGTTATGCTTTCGACAGCCAGGAAGCCCGTCAGCTCAATAAAGAAATATTTGAAACGATCTATTATGGGGCCTTGTTAGAGTCCTGCACACTTGCTGAGCGAGATGGTGCTTATTCCACCTTCAAAGGCTCACCTACGAGCGAAGGCATCCTCCAATACGATATGTGGAATGTGACCCCAACCTCCCGCTGGAATTGGGGCGATCTCAAAAAACAAATAAAAAAGCACGGTCTGAGAAATAGTTTATTGCTCGCCCCGATGCCGACAGCCTCCACCTCCCAGATCCTGGGCAATAACGAATGTTTTGAACCATATACCTCAAACATCTACACCCGCCGCACCCTGTCCGGTGAATACGTAGTCGTCAACAAACACCTGCTGAATGACCTGGTCAACCTTGGCCTATGGACCAAAGAGATCAGGGAAAAAATTATTGCATCAAATGGATCAATCCAGCACATCATGGAGATCCCGTCCGGAATAAGGGAGCTGTATAAAACTGCCTGGGAACTCAGCCAGAAGGTATTGATCGATATGTCTGCGGACCGCGGTGCATTTATCTGTCAAAGCCAAAGCCTCAACCTGTTTGTGGAAAACCCCAATTTTGCCAAACTGTCCTCCATGCATTTTTATGGATGGAGCAAGGGCCTCAAGACGGGTATGTATTACCTCCGCAGCAAATCCGCAGTAGATGCCATCAAGTTTACCCTGAGCGAAGAATACCAGAAAAAATACGTGACTAAAGAACCGGACCCTAAGCTGGCCGTCAGCGATCTGACCGATCAGGACAGTCCTATGGCCAATAGTTCCCGTCCAGCTAGGGTGCCTTCTATTTCACCCCGGGAAACGGTGGTGGCTATGATAGAGGAACCGGTGATGGTGGTGGAGGGGGTCAAGGCTTGCAGTCTGGATAATCCGGATTGTG
>Ga0163144_10027643_pt1 | contig 10977 bp, 5 predicted proteins | sample OliLak19BULKMAT1_FD_123175 | JGI IMG/M metagenome (GOLD analysis project Ga0163144, IMG submission 123175) | Freshwater microbial mat bacterial communities from Lake Vanda, McMurdo Dry Valleys, Antarctica - Oligotrophic Lake LV.19.BULKMAT1 | ecosystem: Environmental > Aquatic > Freshwater > Lake... | reverse complement strand
CGCCGTTTGAGCTGTGCTTCCCGCATCAGGAGCACCTGCGCGAGGCCCGTGCGCTGGACACGTTCACACGCTCGCTGGAAGCCTTTCCGCAACTAGAGTTCTCGCTCAACCCGCGGTTTGCTATTGCGTGCTCGCCCGCTCTGCTGCGCGGCTGTGGCGAGCTCGCGGCGGACCTCTCGCGCAACGCGCCGCGCCGCGTCATGATCCAGACGCACCTGAGCGAGACGCTCGACGAGTGCGACCTGGCGGTGAGGCTGCACAGCGGGCCGGGGCTCTCGACGCCGGCAAACTACGCCAGCGTGTACGCTCGCAATGGGCTGCTCACTTCACGCACGCTGCTTGCGCATTGCGTGCATATCACGAGCGATGAGCGGTCGTTGATCCGAGCCGCGGAGAGTGTTGTCGCGCACTGTCCGACGGCGAACACGTTCCTGCAATCGGGCACGATGGGGCGCCGAGATCTGGTGCGCGCGGGGGTGTCGCTGGCGCTGGGGTCCGACGTTGCGGGCGGGCCGGAGATCAGCATGCCGCGGGTGGCGCGGGCGATGATCGATGCGGCGAAGGTGTACTCAGGGCCCGCGGCGGCGCGTGATGTTCACGACGACCCACGATTACCATCACCGGCGCGGGCGTGGTGGCAGATCACCGGAGGCAGCGCGGAGGCGTCGGGGTTTGCGCACGCGGGGAGGCTGGTGCCGGGGCTGAGCGCCGATGTCGTGCTTGTGCGCCCGAAGCTGCACGACGCATGGACAGAGCGGGGCGACCCGCTGGGGACACTGCTGTACTCGTGGGATGAGCGGTGGATCGAGCGCGTGATGACTCGCGGAGTGTGGCGATACTCGGGAGTCGGCGCGGGTTGACGGAGGCGTGCGCTCTGGGTTCAGGCACGCTCTATCCTGTTCGTGATGCCCGAGTCGATCGACCCATTTGCGGACCCGTTTGCCGACCCCTTCGCGTCGCCGCCTGCTCCGCCACAGGTCTCTCCTGCTGCCTCCGCACACCGCACTTCGCAGACGCCAACTGGTTCACCCGAGCGCCCGCCTGGTGGCATCGCCTTCGGCCAGTCGCGCGGCGGTGGCATGTTCGCGCAGGCGGCGGTTGATCGCAGCGACGAGCTGCTGGAGGGCCTGACGCCCTCGCAGCGGCGCGCGGTCGTCACCACCGAGGGTCCGCTGCTGGTGCTGGCTGGCCCGGGCTCGGGCAAGACCCGTGTGATCACGCGCCGGATCGCGTACCTGGTGAACCAGGGAGTGAAGCCCTGGCGCATCCTGGCGCTGACGTTCACGAACAAGGCGGCGCAAGAGATGCGGCATCGCGTGAGCACGCTGCTGGGCGGGGCCGAGAGCGCGCAGATGCGAGGCTTGACGGTCGCAACGTTTCACTCGCTGTGCGTCCGACTGCTCCGGCGTTACTGCGAGCTGGGCGGCCTGAGCGAGCGCGGGATCCTCAAGCCGGACTTCTCGATCTACGACGCGGATGATCAGTCGAAGTTGATGAAGCGGGTGGTCGCGGATCTGCAGTTGAGCACAACGAACTTCCCGGCGCGATCGGTGCTCAGCGCGATCTCAGCGGCGAAGAACGACCTGGTGGACGCGAGCGAGTACGCGCAGCGCGCTCACGACTTCTTTTCGCGCACCGTCGCGAAGTGTTACGCGACTTATCAGGCGGGGCTGCGGGCCGCGAACGCGTGCGACTTTGACGATCTGCTCGTGCTGACCGCGAAGATGCTCGCGGAGAGCCCGCGTGTTCGCGCCGAGCTTCGGGCCCGCTACACATACCTGCTGATCGACGAGTATCAGGACACGAATCGCTCGCAGTTCGTCATCGCGTCGCTGCTGTCCAGCGGCACGGGTACGGCGATTGCACCCGCGCCGGGAAACGCTGGCGGAGCAGGCGGGGCAGGCGGGGCGGAGGGGCCTCGAAACGTCTGCGTCGTCGGCGACCCGGACCAGTCGATCTACGGCTGGCGCGGCGCCGACATCTCGAACATCCTGCGCTTCGAGGAGCAGTTTCCAGGCGCGCAGGTGATCGCGCTGGGCGAGAACTTCCGCTCGCGGGCGCCGATCTTGTCCGTGGCCGATCGGCTGATCAAGAAAAACTCGCAGCGCCGAGCGAAGCCGCTGACGCCGACGCGAATGGGCGGCGAGAAGATCGAGGTCGTGCTGTGCCGTGACGAGCACCACGAAGCCCGGCTGATCGTGGACTGGATCACGCGGCTCCGCGAGGCGGGGCAGGCGGGGCCGGTAGGCATCGAGAGCGGAACGGGGGCGCGGGCCGAGGCTGGCACGCCGCTTCCCAGCGGGCTCTCGTACAAGGACTTCGCGATTTTCTATCGCACCAACGCGCTCTCGCGCGTGATCGAGGACGAGCTGCGCCGCCGGGCGATTCCGTACACGATCGTGCGCGGCACCGCGTTCTTTGATCGCGGGGAAGTCCGCAACGCGATTGCGTATCTGCGACTCATCGCGAATCCCGCCGACGGCGTGTCGCTGGAGCGCATCGTCAACACGCCGGCGCGCGGGATCGGGGATACGACGTTTGAGAAGTACGTGATGGCCGCGGGGGAGAGACAGCAGTCGGTGCTCAGCGCGCTGCGTGATCCGGGCGCCGTGCCCGGCCTGCAGGCCCGCGCGCTCACAGCGGTCGGCAAGTTCGTCGCAATGCTCGAAGGCTGGACGCGCGGCACCGCGGCGCAGACCGCCAGCTTCCTCGGCGCCGACGTGCGAACCGATGCGCTGTACGGCAGCCTTCCCGAGCTCGTCGAACGCGTGATCCGCGAGAGCGGCTTGGAAGCCAGCTACCGCTCGCCCGGCGATGAGGAGCGATTGGAGAATCTCGCGGAACTGGTCAGCAGCGCGAAGGACTTTGAGGACACGCTGATCGTCGATGCGGAGATCGACCCGCAGACCGGCGAGGCGATGGTTGATAGCGAGGGCCGCACGGCGCCGGAGCAGATGCTGCTGCTGGATAAGCTGCGCGCGTATCTGGAGCGCGTTGCGCTGGTGGCCGATACCGACGGGCTTGACCCGTCGCAAGGCTCGGTGACGCTGATGACGCTGCACGCCGCGAAGGGGCTGGAGTTTCCGTGCGTCGCGATGATCGGGCTGGAGGAGGGCTGCCTGCCGCATTCGCGGGCGCAGACGTCGGACTCGGAGCTTGAAGAAGAGCGGCGCCTGTGTTTCGTCGGCGTGACGCGCGCGATGGAGCGGCTGCACATCACCTGCGCGAACTTTCGCACCGTGCGCGGCTTGGCGGAACGCACCATCCCGTCGCGATTCCTGGACGAACTCAACGGCCCCGAAGTCACGGTGTCGGACCAGTCAGACCCATTCGGCGGCGCGAGCGATGACCACGTGATGCACGATTTCCTATCGCGCGGGTCCGGCGGCAACTCCGGAGGCTCTGGACGCGCGGGTGGGCCCGGCGGCGGGGCTCGCGCTGGCGGGTTTGCGGGTGGTGGCGGTGGCGGTGGTGCTGGAGCTGGCGGCCCGCGCCGGGCGCCGCGCGAGACGTTTGAGGACGACTACTCGCAGGTGCCCTCGGCTTCGAAGCGGAATGGCGAATGGTCGACCGGAACGCGCGTGCGACATCCGCAGTTTGGCGTGGGCGAGGTGAAGGCGTATATCCCCGGGGCGACGCCGCGGGTGACGGTGAAGTTTCAGGGCGTGGGCGAGAAGACGCTGGTGCTGGAGTACGCACGCTTGACGCGGCTGTGACGCACAGTTGACGCTCGCTCGACGCGCCACTAAATCGGCTTGGAAACACCACTGACGCTCCGCGCGGGCTCGCTCCTGCGTCGCCCGGCACATCGACGCCGCGGGCGTGCGAACTATGCGGCGTGTTGAGGTGATCATCACCGAGGCGGGCGCGGTACGCTTGATCCATGGCACTGCCCCGCCTCACACTCGCCACCATCGTCGCCACCGTCGGGCCCGCGTCCGAGTCCGTGGAATCGCTGCAGAAGCTCATCGAGGCCGGCGTCGGCGTTTTTCGTTTGAACTTCTCGCACGGCACGCTCGGTCTGCACAAGGTGCGGCTGGACGCGATCCGCACGGCCGCGATGCGCGCGGGTCTGCCGATCGCGATCCTGGGCGACCTGTGCGGGCCGAAGATCCGCATTGGCCAGGTGCCCGAGCCGGGGATCGATCTGCTTGCGGGACAGGACGTGATCCTGGACGCGCGGGCGCTTGAGGCCCGCGTGGCGAGCGGGCCTGACGGCGTGTGCGTGCTGCCCTGCTCGCTGGCGTCGATTGCGCGCGACGTGCAAGCCGGACAGCGTGTGCTCATCAACGACGGCAACATCCGCATGCTGGCCTTGGGCGCAGAGAGGCGCGAGGGCGGCGATGTGCTGCGCTGCCGCGTGACGACGGGCGGGCTGGTGACGACGCGGAAGGGCTTGAACCTGCCGGACTCAAAGCTCTCGATCCCCGCGATCACGCCGGACGATTGGGCGTCGGTGCAGTGGGCGGTTGATAACGAGCTGGATTTTCTGGCGCTCTCGTTCGTCCGCAGCGCCGTGGAGGTGCGCGAGCTTCAGCAGCGGCTCGAAGTGCTGTGCGCCCAGGGCGGCAGCGCGGGCGACAGCGGCGAGGGCAAGCGCATCCCGGTAGTCGCCAAGATGGAGAAGCCCGAGGCGATCGAGCATATGGACGAGATCGTGCAAGCGGCCGACGCGATCATGGTTGCGCGCGGCGATCTGGGTGTTGAGATGGACCTTGCGCTGGTGCCGATCGTGCAGAAGCGACTGATTCAGGCGGCCGACGCGTGGGGCAAGCCTTGCATCGTCGCGACGCAGATGCTGGAGTCGATGATCTCATCGGCGACACCGACGCGCGCCGAGGCGACAGATGTTGCCAACGCGGTGCTTGATGGCGCGGACGCCGTGATGCTGTCAGGGGAGACGGCGGTGGGCAAGAACCCGTGCCTGGTGGTTGAGACGATGCGCCGGATCATCGTCGCGGCGGAGGCCCACGCCGCGACGATCGACGATCGCGCGACGCCGCCGGGGCGCGTGGTGCAAACCGGGTATCGCACGGCGGCGCTGGCGCACGGCGCGTGGCACGTCTCGCGCGACGTCAAGGCCAAGCTCATCGTCTGCTGGTCTCAGCACGGCGGGGCGGCGCGATACCTCTCGCAAACCGGCTTTGATATCCCGATCATCGCCTACTCCTCCAGCCCGCGTCAGACGCGGCGCATGGCGCTGCTGCGCGGCGTGTGGGCGATGGTCATGCCCATCGCGACCGGCCAACGCCTCTCGCTCTCAGCGTGGAACACCGAGGTTGATCGAGAGCTCGTCGCGCGTGAATGGGCCATGCCGGGCGACGCGGTCGTGCTCGTCGCGGGCGAGCCGCTGGGCGTGCAGGGCGCGACCAACACGCTGGCGGTGCACTTTGTCGGCAACCCGTCGACCGGATTTATGGGCAGGCGGTAACGTCAGTCGCGGCTGGCGACCCTTTGCGTATGCCGAGCTGACAACGTCCCGGCTGGTTCCTTACTCGTCGTCGATCACACTCATGCGCGGGCGCGTGCTGGCGACCAGCCGGAGAGTCGGGTTGCGCTCGCCAGAGGACATCGCCTGCCGATCAACCCACTGGCCGGTCTGGTCGTTGTACTCCGAGATCGTCCACGACCCGGTGTCGGAGTCGTACTTGGCGTAGTTGGTGCCGCCGGGCTGCAGCGAAATGTCAATCGTCGCGCGGATGAGTCGGGGACCGACGTCATACGCGAGATTGAATCGGCAGTCGAGCACGCCGTCCAGCAGCGGGCGCTCGGTGCGAACGGTCGCGCCGTTCTGCGTGCGGTCGATCACGAGCCAGACCACGAACGGCCCGCGCAACCCGGTCATCGCGCCGCTGACCATCGTCGCTTCTGCGGCGCGGCGCTCGACGCGCGTCACCTCGCGGATGCCTGCGCCGACGTCTTCGAACGAGACGAACTCGATGCGGCTGTGATCCGCGGGGTTCTGCGTCGCGTCCAGAACGTTGGTCGGCGCCGGGCCGAACTCCTTGCCCGTGCGGATCATCTGGAGCACCCGATGCACCGCGACGCGGGCAATGACGTTTGCGCTGGCGGTGTCGCTGATGGCGGTGTAGCGTTTGAACATGACGTCAAGCGCGACCAGGGCCGCCGTGAGAAGCGTGGCGCTGATGGTCAGCGCAACGAGCATCTCGATGAGGCTGAAGGCTCGTCGGCCGGAGTTTCTTGATCGGCGCGACCCGGCGATGGATGTGAGCGGGGCGAGGCGAGAGAGCGATTCGCGGCGTGGGAGAAGATTCATCAGAGCACCTTCCCTTCGCGATAGCTTCCGGGCACGACCGTCACGCTCAGCGGGAGCATGATGCCATCGGGCATCGGCAGCTTCGGGTTCCACTTCACGCGCACGCGCCCGAAGCCGTAGAACGGCACCGCCGTTGCACCCGCAGCGACTTGCGCCGCGGTCGGCGTCTGCGTCGGCCCCAGGTCCGGCAGGCCGTCGCCATCGAGGTCGTAGCCGACGATGCGCCTGCCGTTGACGATCGGGAGCGTCGAGGGGTCGAGGGCTTCCTGATCGCCATCGGCGGCGCCGAAGTACCCGAGCGTGACGTTGAAGTTGGCGGGATTGCCGACGGGCTGGCCGTACTGCTGGAGCGGGCCGCTGCCCAGTTCCGGCTTGAAGGTCATGAGAAGGGTGCCGTCGATCGAAGTGTTGCCGCGTGCGTCAAAGGTGCCGGCGACGATGGTGCCGCGAAGCTGGACGTTCTGGCCGGTGGGCGCGCCGGCGATGTCGCTGGCGTCGGTGGGGCTGTTGAACTGGCCGATGTCAACGGAGTAGTTGGGCGCAAGGAGTGAACTCTTGGCGATCTCCGGCCCGTCGTCCGGGTCGGGGTTCAGGCTCAGGGCGGTGCTAAGCGGGTGCCTGTCGGTGAAGCGCGTCGAGCCGGTGAACTGCATCTTGTTGCGGACGTGCGTGAACGCGGTTGGCGAATCGCTGGCGACGGATCCGACGATCAGGCAGTTGTGAAAGCGGATGTTGTTGCTGTAGCGCTTAGTGTCGCGCGCCGCGCCAGTGACGGTCACGCCGTTAATCACCGGCGGGTTTGGGAAGTCGCTGTAGTTCGCCGGACCGTCAATGATGCTGCCCGAGGTGTACCGCACGAAATCGCTCTTGTCCAATGGCTGCGTGATCGGCACGGGCCTGGCGGCTGTGGCGTCCCAGCGCAGCGAGCCGTAGAGGTTCCAGAGCTCATGGGTGTTCGCGGAGTTGACCTGCACGTGCGTCACGCCGACGAACGTGCAGTTGACGAACAAGGCGTTGGTTCCCGCGGGGATCTTGACGTTCTTGAACGACATGTTCTCGTAGCGCGGGCGGATGTACCAATCCACGAACGTCGGGCTGTTGAACGGCATCTTCTCCCAAAGGTCCTGTCCCGTCAGCGCCCGGGCGCTGGCGTTGCTCATGTCGGCGCGGAAGTATCGCGGCAGGCTCGCGTTGCTCTTGGCCTCGGTGTAGGTCGGCAGGTTGACGCTGCTGATGCCCAGCTGCGTTGACACCTGCGTCGCGAAGCTCGCGCCGTCGGCCAGGGCGGTCAGCGAACCTTGAGCGTTGGTGAACGTGGACTCGGAGAGATTCGGCAGCGCGTCGGTGTCGGCGTTGTACGTCTGGGCCGAGCGCCCGGGGGGTGGCGCGATCGACCCTTGCAGCAGCGGGGCAACGCTGCCGCCTCGCGCCGCGGCCCACGTCGCCTGGTTCACGCGCATCACCAAGCGCCCGCGCACTTTCGCGTACTGGTCGCGCGCGTCGATGACTCCATCACGGAATCCGAGCGTCTGGTCATCGTTATCTAGCAGAGAGCTGGTGCTCACGATGCGCGAGTTGTCCGCCGCGTCGGTGTAGCCCGACACGCCGTTCTTGTTGCGATCCGGGTTGCCCGAGTCGATCAGGAACGCAAGGTCATCGTCAGCGGTGAACTCCGCGGCCCCGCCGGCGTTGGGCGTGCCCTGCGTCATCTTTGCGGACAGCATCAGCCTGCCATCGCGATTGGTGTCGTAGTGATTCATGAACACATCGAACTCATCGATGTACCCGTCGCCGGTGGAATCGCCGAACGCGTTGTCGCCCTGCCCGTCGTTGTTGTAATCGCGCGTCGAGGGCGGGACGCCCTGGCGCTCCGTCGGATGGTTGACGCGCAGGCGGTTGTCGCCGTCCTGATCAAACTGGCGGATGCCGTTGAACAGGTCGGTGAGCTTCTGATCGAGCGTCGAGTTGATCCCGAAGAAGTCCGATTTCATGACGATCGGATCGCCGTTGGTGAAGTTGACATCGGTGTACGTCGCGCCGATGTTGCCCACGATGTCAACGTTCTTGCCGATCATGATCCGGCTCGGGCCCATCACGGCATGCTGCGGGCGTTTCACGATCCGAAAGTCCTGGACGATCGTGCGCGTCAGCGGGCGATCGCCGGAATCTGCCGCGGTGCGTGCGTAGCTGTACGAACTGCCCATGGCGTTCACCGACGAATAGCCGGTGACAAAGACGCGGATGTCCGTGCCGTTGGCCAGCGGCGCGTACGTGATCTGGAACGCCGCGGGCGTCGCGTCGCCGGTTGCGCCCTCGACGGCCATCGCTGGCGTCACAATCCAGTTGGTCAACCCGTATCGCGTCGTGTCGGCGCCAGCCGGCGCTGTGGCGAGCTGCGCCTGGATCACTGTGCCCGGCACCGCGACGGTGTTCAGGTCCGCCATGTGGCGGTTCACGACGGCCTGCGAAACGCCCTGCGGCAGTGAGAACTCGTTGTAGCCCTGAGCCGCGAGGATGCGCACGTTGCCGTCGGCGCCCGTCGTCGTGCCGTTCCACAGTCGCGAGCCGAAGCTCGCGTCGATCGTTCCCTTCTCGACCACAAACCGCGCGACGGCGTCTTCGATCCGGCTCTTGGCCATGCCCATGCCCGTCTCCGCGGCCCCGAGCGCCCGCAGCACGTGCAGGTTCGTCGATGCGGTGCGGAGGTTGCCCTGGCTCACAATGGCCATCGCCAGGCCCAGCGAGCCAAAGAGCACCAGGAACATCATCGAGAGAATGGACACCACGCCGCGTTTGGTTCGCGGGCGGAGCAAACGCGTTGCGCTCCCCGCGGCCGTCGCGATTCGAGTGCCCAGGCTTGATCCGCGTGAGATGCTCATAGTGCCGTCATCCTTCCGCCTCGTGTTCTGATCCCCCACGACCCCCCAACCGAATCAGCGCGGCACAATCCACACCACGCGCGCCATCGACTGCGGCGCCAAGTCCGTCGGCCCTTGATACATCACGGTCACCGTCACGCGCAGCGGAAACTGATCGATCGGCACGCCCGGATTGCTGCCCGAGGGCGCGATCAAGTAGCTGTCATCGCGCACCGTCGCGGAGTTGAAGGGATCAATCTTCACGACTTCGACCCGCTGAGCCCAGCCGCGCATCGTGACGGCGGCGCCGCTGCCGTCTGTCTCGGGCTGGCCGTTGGGAAGCGTGTTCTGGATCGCGCGGTTGAAGGCGTCGATCGGACCGGGGAAGTTCCCGCCGGCACCGAAGGTGACGCCGTCGAAGTCGTCGACGTCGTTAAAGTCCTCAGCGAGGACTTCGCCGTTCTCGCGGCCCCATCCGGTGACCGTGCTGGTCGCGCCGGTGCTGGTCACAAACAGGCCGGTGACGGGGTCGTGTCGCGGCAGCCACCGCATCCGCTCGCGCAACTCGTTGGCTAGGTGCGTCGCGGTCGCAGAGCTGGTGGAATATCCGTTCGTGCGGGTGAAGGTCGCCTGCGCCTCGACCAGTGCTAGCACGCCCACGCCGATGATCACCGTCGCCAGTGCGGATTCCAGGAGGGTGAACCCGCGGGGCACGCTTGTGCGGGGTCCGGCGCGCCCGCGTCGCGATGCGCTCAGGTCAAGCGGTTGTGACTGAGTTCGTTGAGGACACATCGCATTCACTCCCGGCCCCCGCTGACCCGACACGCACCCGCCCGCGCACCACCGCCGCACCCTGCCACGAACCATCCAATTCATTTGACGATCTGGCTCATCTTGAAGATGGGCAGAATGATCGCCATCGCGATAAACCCGACCACAGACCCCATAAGCACGATCATGATCGGTTCGATCATGCTGGTGACGGCCCTGATCTGCTCCTTGAGCTGCTTGGCGTAGTACGCGCTGATCTCGTCGAGCACCTCGCCCAGCTTTCCGGACTCTTCGCCTGCGGAGATCATCTGCACCACCGCCTGCGGCAGCAGCTTGCTCTTGAACAGCATCCCGCTGATCTTCTTACCGGTCTTGACCGACGCCTGCACGCTCATCCACAGTCGCTCGTAAAGCCTGTTGCCCGAGACGTCGCCGGTGATCTGCAGAACGTCCAGCATCGGGACGCCGGCGTTGACGAGCTGGCCCATGGTCTGCAGCGAGCGCGAGATGTAGAGCGAGCGGAACATGCCGCGCATGATCGGGATCGAGAGCTTTGACTTGTCAATCCAGAACGAGCCGACCTCGGTGCGGGCGAAGGCGTAGAAGCCGCCGGCGATCGCGAACAGCGCGCCGATAATAAACGGCCAGCGCTCGACAATCACGTCTGAGAGGCCCAACAGGAACGTCGTCGCCCAGGGCAGCGCGTCCTCCTTGCCCTGGAACACGCTCTTGAACTTGGGCAGCACGAACGTGAGCAGGAACACCGTCACCGCCACCGCCATCGTGCCGATCACGCCGGGGTAGATCGCGGCGCCGATGACCATCTTGCGGGTCTCGATCTCCTGCCCGATGTATCCGGCGATTCGGTCCAGCATCTGGCTGAAGTTGCCGGCCATCTCTGACGCCCGCACCATGTGGATGTAGAGCGGACCGAAGAGCTTGGGATATTTTTGCAGCGCCTGGCTGAACTGCTTGCCGCTTTCGACATCCGCCTTCAGGCTGTTGATGACTTTCTTGAAGCCCGCGTGCGTCGTCTGATCGCCGATGCCCTCAAGCGCGGCGCGAAGGTTG
>Ga0163144_10027642_pt1 | contig 10977 bp, 8 predicted proteins | sample OliLak19BULKMAT1_FD_123175 | JGI IMG/M metagenome (GOLD analysis project Ga0163144, IMG submission 123175) | Freshwater microbial mat bacterial communities from Lake Vanda, McMurdo Dry Valleys, Antarctica - Oligotrophic Lake LV.19.BULKMAT1 | ecosystem: Environmental > Aquatic > Freshwater > Lake... | reverse complement strand
GACCGGCGGCACTCCGGGCTACATCGTCGCATCGCTGCGTGCCGGCTGGAACGTTAACGAGAACCTGATGCTCTCCTGCGGCATCGAGAATCTGACTGACGAGGACTACCGCAACCACGGTTCCGGCCAGAATGAAGCCGGTCTCAACGGGATTTTCGGCGTGAAGGTCTCCTGGTAGCCCTTACGTCCTAGGAAAATCCTTCAACTTCCTTCTTGCTTCGGGCAAGCGCGAAGGTAGCTTTAGGGAAGTCTCTTCGGCTCACACCGAGAGGCTTATATAAACCGGGGCGCGTTGCCCCAACCATACATAAACCGGGGCGATTTGCCCCAACCCATAACAAAAGAAAAATAAACATATGAAAACAAAGTATAGAATACTTCGTGGTTTCACCCTGGTGGAACTGCTCGTCGTTATCGTGATCATTGCGGCGCTTGCCGGTCTCACCGCTCCCATGGTGATCCGTCAGCGTAAAAAGGCCGACCAAACGGAAGCCGTCAACAACGCGCGCCAGATCGGTATCGCCTTGTTCGAGTTCGAAACGGAATACGGAAATTTCCCGGATGCCTCCACGGCGGATCAAGTGGCCAGTGCCACCGACACCACTCCGGTTTCAGGCATCACTGCCAATGACCGTTTCCGCCAGTTGGTCCGCTCGGGCATCGCCCAATCGGAGCCGATGTTCTACTCGAAGACCGCTTACACCAAGAAGCCTGACAATGCGTTCAACACCGACCAGAATGCCTTGGCAGATGGTGAGGTCGGATTCGGCATGATGGTGAAATCCAATGGTGATGGCCTCAGTGCTGCGGGCAATCCTTCCCGCCCGGTTGTCATGACTCCGTTTGCCATCGGTTTGAGTGGCGAGAAGTTCGACTACGACATCTACGATGGAAAAGCCGTGCTCCTCAAACTCGACAACAGCGTCACTTCGGTGCCTGTCATCAAGTCCAGCGGACTCATCAAACTCAATGGCAAGGGACTCCTCCAAACTGGTGACGACACCGTCTGGGGAACCGACACCACCGTTCAAATCGCCTATCCTAAATCGAAGTAATTCGTTTCCGGATTGAATCAATCAGCCGGAAGGTCCTCGTGGCCTTCCGGTTTTTTGTTGCCCGGAGGGAAATCGTGAGCGAAGGGACGCCGAGAAACCGAAGCATCATGTCAGAGCCAGAAGCCAAGCCATCACGGGCATTTTTGCCCTATCCCGTATCCACCCTCAGCCCGCCGATCATTCCGAACGACCTGACGTCCTTCAAATCCCGTGGAATTTCCCAAGTGGAGAGGGAACTCCAGCAGAAGCTCGAGGAGATCCGGGAAACCTACCTCCGGACCATCGATCACTTCAACTGGAACAAGCTCGTCTATGAGGCGGACATCGGGTTCGAGCCGGTCGTCGGTGAAACCTATCACGTTTATGAGATCGGCGGCCGTCGCATGCTCTCGATGATTTCTCCCGACGAATGGAGGGAAAAACATCTCGCCACTGTCCGCCTCAATGTGGACCGGCAATGGAAGATCGAGAAAACCGGCCCGAACGTGGACAGCCGGGAACTCTTCGGCACGGTCGAGTCCTAGAAATAGCGGGAGGTTCCTTCCCCTTAGACTGCTATTTTCGATAGATCGGTTGGACCGGCGTTGGTTCCTTGGCGACTTCCTGGTGCAGCACCTTGATCGCCTTATCCAACTGCGGATCGCGTCCGCCATCCTGATCGGTGGGCGTCAGATCGATTCGGAAATCCGGCTTGGCTCCGTTCAAATCAAGATTTTCTCCCGTCCCTGCTTGGAACCAGCCGCGGAATGGGATCTGGAGTTCTCCCACATCCGGGATGGTTGATTTGACCGCGGAAATCACGCCACCGGCCGTGGCGATGCCTACCAAGGGAGCCCGCCGGGTCTCGAGCATCGCGTGGCAGAAGATCTCCGAATTGGAAAACGTGCCCTCGTTGCACAGCACCACCAGCGGCTTGTTCCAGGCAGCGTGGACCCGTCGATCCACCGGATAGCCTCGCGGGCCATCGCGTGGCACGGTGAACGAATGTTGCGGCTGGCAGAATAAGGACAACATCCGGTCAGCCTCGCGTCCGCCGCCGTTGTTGCGGAAATCGAGGATCATTCCGTCGGATTCCAGCGAGTCCTGATAGACCGTGAGTTCCAGTTCCTTGAAGCGAGCCATGCTCATGTCGTGAACCGGGACGTATGAGAATTTCCCGCTTTTCCCGACCGTCTGCCGTGCGACGGTCTCACTTTCCTTCCGGTCAAGCGACCTGGCGCGGGCGTAGGAAATGCAGCGCAGCTCGATCACGCGCTCCTTCCCGCCTATCGAGCGGATGACAACCGGCAGGGAGCGGTTCAATCCGCCATTGAAGAACCGGTGCAAGGGCGTGTGGCTGGTGACGGCTTCCCCAGCGATTCTAACAATCGTTTCGCCCGCCTGCGGTGGATTCGGGACAAACGCGACGGGTGCGCCGCGAATCACCCGCTTGATGGCCAGCGGTCCTTCCGTCATGCCGTCACGAAAGACCAGCCCGGGATGCGCGGTGGCTTCCTCCTGCGTTTTTTCTAACTTTTCGTTCGCCCATGGCTTGCGGAGGAATGAAAGGTGCGAGGCATTCAACTCGCCGAACAACTGGCTCACTGTCCGGTCGAACTGGCGCGACGTCCGCGACATCGCTGCCGCGGGTTCATACTTGGCGCGCAGGGCTTCCCAGTCGGTTCCATTCATCGTCGGGTCGTAGAAACGTTCTCCCAAGGTTTTCCAGATCTGCCGGAAGCCGAGTGTCAGGACATCGCTCCGGGACCGTTCGACGGATGAGGAAATGGGAAACAACCTGGATGAGCCGTCTTTGAAAACCGCCGGTGTCTGGTTCACGCGCCAAAGCAGCGATCCGTCTTTTGCAACACGGATGGGAACTCCGCGTTGGCTTGCCAGGGATTTAACGCCGCTGTCGGTCGGACTAACGGAATATAGGTTTGAGTCTGAACTCTTCTTGTTTTGAAAGAGCAGCGATTTCGAATCGGCGGCCCAAATCACCCGGGTCGGCTCGATCTCGCCAGTGGAAATCACCTTGGCATCATCAGCGAGGCGTTGAATTTTCAACTTCGACAAATCGACGGACAATCCCGATTTTCCGAAGTCAATTCCCCACAATCCTGATGCGCCGCTGGAATCGCGTTTGGCGGAAAACACCAGCCATCGTCCGTCGGGCGACCAGCGCGGTGAGCCTTCGAACGCTGGATCGCGAGTCAGGTTGACCGGCGACCGCTTGCCTCCGGGATTTGCCAGCCAGATGTCACGGTTGGAATTCCGGTCCTGCGCCGCGATGGCCAGCCATTGACCGTCAGGGGCCCAGTCAATTGTCGGACTGTCCCAGCACTTGAAGACCCGCTCCGGATCCGAGCCATCGGCTGCCGCCGTGAAGACATCGCCCGTGCCCTCCACCCAGGCGATTTTCGTGCCATCCGGACTCGGCTTGCAACGGTTTTTGGAGTGCGACCCCCGCGTGACCTGCATCACATCTCCCAACGCGCCGCCTGTTAGGCCGGCCCGGAAATAGTTAGGACTGAGTCCGTCGTCGCGCAGGAAGTAGAGCCATTGGCCGTCGGGTGAGAATCGCACGCTGCTTTCCGAGGCGGCGGTTTCCGTGAGTCGAACGGGTTCCCCATCAGGTCCGGATTTTGACCAGAGTTCGCCTGCTGCCGAGAAGACCACCTGATTCAGGTCTGCCGTGAAATCCGCGCTGCCGGTGGCGGTGATCATTTTCTGATAGCGCGAAATGTCGGGCAGTTTCTCGCGCGTCCACAACGTGAGGGGAAGGGGAGTGGCGTCCATCTTCGGCCGGAATCTGAACAATCCGTCCCCCCGGTGATAGACAAAGGTCGAACCATCTGCCGAAGGCATCCTTGAGAATATGCCGTCCCCGGCCTCGTGGGTGAGCGCCTCGGGGACTATGGAATCACCGCGCTGCGACCACAGGTCCAGCGTGCCCGTTCTGCCGGATAGATAGGTGAATCCCGTTCCGTCCGGATGCCAGATCGGCCGGCGGGATTCCGTTTCATCCGCCACTTTGCATTCGAACTTCCCGGTGGAGATCTCAAACTGCCAGATTTGGGCTGCCCGCGATCCACGGTAGCCCTTTCGATAGAGTTGCTCGCCACCTTTGGAAAACAAGACCTTCGTCCCATCCGGGGACCAGGACGCATTGTCGCCCGCCGCATCGAACAAGCGCTGCTCGCGCCCTTCGTTCGTTAGATCGATGATGGAAAACCGCGTCGCCCGGAATCCGGATCGTTCCCGGATGCCCCGGACGATCGCGTGGGTGCCGTCCGGCGAGATGCACTCCAGTTCATTTCCCTCGGTCTGGCGGGTGTGTTGGATGGCGTCTCCTCCCGCGGCGGGGATGGAGAAGATCTGCATCGAGCCCGTGCGGTCGGAGGAAAAGACGATGCGTGTGCCGTCCGGCGTGAATTGTGGGACCGTGTCCCGCCCAGCATGGGCGTCCACCCGGATCGCCTCTCCTCCCTCGGTCGGGGCGCTCCAAAGGTCGTTGATCCATTCGAAAACCATCGATTTTCCATCAGCGGAAACCGCCGGTGCCGACACCCCATGCATCTCCGTGGCACCGGCCGGGATTTCGGCTTCCGCGACCATCGCCGTGATTGCGATCATGACGAAACCTTGCGCGCACAGCCGTGAATTCATTCCCCGGAAACAATGCCCTGAGCGCTGATCGGGCAAGCGGGAATCTCAGCATCGTGGCTGTGGCGTCCTCGGCACGGCGTAGCTTTAGCGAAGACGGCTCGCCGCAGACCGTCGAAGGAGCGTCTCGCTCCTTGGTCCCCGTGGATTGAACCGCAAAGGCGCGGAGTCCGCAAAGGGAACGCAAAGCCGGGACGATGGATAGAATCGAAACGCGGAGGCGCGGAGGGCGCGGAGAGGTGCGCGGAGCAGAATGATCGTGGCTGTGGCGTCTCGCCGCAGACCGTCGGGGGAGCGTCTCGCTCCCCTCGCTCTTGCCAGTCTGCTGGGAATGCCTAGCGTGACTTCCGTGAACGACGTTTTTCCTGTTTCGCCGCCTCGTGCCTGGGTGGAAATCGACCTCCGGGCCTTGAAGAAAAACCTCGGCGTCGCCCGCGATATTTTTCCCGGCGGCCTGATGGCGGTGGTGAAGGCCGGTGCCTACGGGCACGGACTCGAGGACATCGCGAAGGAACTCGCCAGTGAGGAAATCGCGTTTTTCGGCGTGGCGAATGTCGGCGAGGCGCGCCGAATCCGCGAAGCCGGGGTGGAGACTCGGATCTATCTGCTCGGGGCGACCTGGTCGGAAGAGCGCGAGGAAATCGTCGCCCGCGATTGGACGCCGTGCATTTCCACCGTCCCGGAAGCGCAGCATTTCAATCGTCTCGCCGCCGCGCAATCGAAGCGCCTCAAGGTCCATCTCGCCGTGGACACCGGCATGGGCCGTGGCGGTTTCGTCGCGGAGCATTTGTCCGAAACGCTGGCGACGCTCGAACGCTTGGAGAATCTGGAAATCGAGGGAATCGGCTCTCATTTGCCCTCGGCGGATGAAGATGAGGAATTCACGCTGAGTCAGTTCGCGCGTTTCGAGGCGATCGTCGCGGAACTCGGTGGTGCCTCGCGCTTCAAATGGCGGCATCTTTCCAACAGCGCCGGCTTGCTGGGCTATCAGCAGGGTCTCTGCAATCTTTCCCGACCGGGCCTGATGTTGTATGGCGTTTCTCCGCTGCTGGAATTTCAGCAAAGGCTGGCCAACGTGATGACCCTGAAATCACGCATCACGCTGGTCCGCACGCTGCCCGCCGGCCATGGGATTTCCTACGGTCGTCAGTTCCAGACCACCCGGCCCACCCGCGTGGCGACGGTCGGGATCGGTTATGGCGATGGCTACCCGCGCCATGTTTCGGGAAATGGTGCGGAGGTGTGGCTTCGCGGCAGGCGATTTCCCATCCTCGGCCGGGTCACCATGGACCAATTGATGATCGATGTCACCGGTGCCGACGACGTGATGGAAGGCGACGAGGTGGAAATGTTTGGAACTAACATGCCCGTCGGGGAAATCGCCGCCAAGGCGGACACGATCGTCTGGGAGATCTTCACCGGCATCACACCGCGCGTGATGCGGTGCTATCTGCGGCCCTGACCATGGAGTGCGGTGGCAGAGCGCAGCGCCGACACCGCTTTGGATGAACCCGTCGTCCCGGTTCGCCGCGTCCACTTCGGAAGAATCCAAAGCGGTGTGGCGCTGTCTCTTCCCACCGCACTCCAAGGAAGAAAAAAACGCCCGATCTCCGGTGAGGAAGATCGGGCGCTTGTTTGAAGCTATTTGGCGATTGTGGAATTACCAACCGTCGCCACCGCCACCGCCACCTTTGTAGCCGCCGCCGCCACCGCCTTTGTAGCCGCCGCCGCCACCGCCTTTGTAGCCACCGCCGCCGCCGCCACCACGGCGTTCGCCGCCGTAGCCACCGCCACCGCCGCCGCTGCCACGACGTTCGCCGCCGTAGCCACCGCCACCGCCTCCGCCGCCGCCGCCGCCGCCTCCACCACCGTCACGGAAGCCGCCGGGTTTGGATTCCTTAGGTTCAGAAGCGTTCACGCGAAGCGCGCGGCCCTGATAGTCGTAGCCGTCGAGCGCTTCGATCGAAGCGTTCAACTGGCTCTGGTCGCCGAGGGTCACGAATGCAAATCCCTTGGATCTGCCAGTCTCGCGGTCGGTGATGATTTTTACCCGTTCAACAGGTCCATAAGCGGCGAAGAGGCCAGAAACGTCTTCTTCAGTAGCGGTGTAGGGCAGGTTGCCCACGTAGATGTCCATGTTAGTCGATTCTTTCATCACGCCATCACATTCAACACTTCCTGAGACCATGGCGTGAGAGACCAGTCGAAGCGCGTTCTCTTGCGATATTGCAAAAAGAACGCAATGCCTTTATCCCTCTGGCCGTTGGATGGCAAGGATTGATTTCCGGCGATGATACTGCGGATTTTCAAATCCATTGACGGGTCAGCGATGGCCGACAATTGTCATTCAAATGACGGGAAAACGAGGCCTCACGCAGGATCATGCGGCGCGGATGTTGGGTGACCAAAGCCTTGAAACGGCTGCGGAAAGGCTGATGCCCCATCTGGAAAATCTTCCTCACACACCGGCCGGCAGCGCGAAGGTTTCCAAGGACCGCGCTCTTGCGCTGTGGGAGGAAATCGGGGGCGACCCGAGGCTTCGCGAGATCTTGCTCGATGGAGCGAGCGATGATTTCGCTAACTATCAGGGAAACATCGAGAATTTCATCGGCCTGCTGCGGATGCCTATCGGCCTGGCAGGTCCGCTGCGGGTCAACGGTCTTGCCGCTCATGGTGACTATTGGATCCCGCTCGCCACCACCGAGGCCGCCCTGGTCGCAAGCTACCACCGCGGTTGCCGGGTCATCACCGCCGCCGGCGGTTGCTCGTCGATGGTGCTCTACGAAAGCCTCAGCCGTGCGCCCGCGTTTGCTTTTCAAACGGCGGGGGACGCCTGCCGGTTTGTCGTCTGGGCGATGGAGCGGTTCGAGGAATTCCGGCGGGTCGCCGCCGCTACGACTTCCCATGGCCAGCTCATTGATGTGGGCTGCACCGTCGAGGGCAACCACGTCTATCTGAATTTCGAATTCACCACCGGCGACGCATCCGGCCAGAACATGGTCACGCTCGCCACCCAGGCCATTTGCGATCTGATTCTCGCGGATACCCCGGTTCCTCCGTTGCGCTATTACGTCGAGTCGAATCTATCAGGCGACAAGAAGGCCAGCGCCCGCGCCTTCACCTCCGCCCGGGGTAAAAAGGTGACTGCCGAGGTGAAACTCACCGCGGAATTGATTTCCAAGCTCCTCCACACCACCCCCGAAGCGATGGCCGACTACTGGCGCATGTCGGCCATTGGTGGTGTGCTCAGCGGCACTTTGGGAATCCAAGGTCATTTCGCAAACGGACTGGCAGCGCTCTATCTGGCCACCGGTCAGGACGCCGCTTGTGTCGCGGAATCCGCCACTGGCGTCACGCGTTTCGAGGTCACTCCCGATGGCGGGCTTTACGCATCGGTGACTTTGCCCGGCATCATGGTCGGAACCGTCGGCGGCGGAACCGGCCTGCCGACCCAGAAGGCCTGCCTGGAACTGATGGGGCTGGCAGGAAACGGCAAGGCCCGCGCGTTGGCCGAGGTCTGCGCGGGACTCTTGTTAGCGGGTGAACTCTCGATCATCGCCGCGCTCAGCGCCGGCCATTTCTCCCGCGCCCACCGCAAGCTTGCCCGCACCCGCAAGGCTCCATGAACCGCTGGCTGGTCTATCAGAAAGAGCGCTTTCCACTGCTGGCCCACGGTCCGCTGATCGCGGCATTCAGTGCCTGTGCGGTGGCTTTTTCCTCGCTGCTGCGGAATGCACCGCCACCTGGCTGGCAAATGGTTTTCACGGCGTTTGGTGTGTGCCTGCTGATGTTCCTGCAACTCCGGATCGCGGATGAATTCAAGGATGCGGAAGAGGACGCGCGCTGGCGACCGTATCGACCGGTGCCGCGCGGGCTGGTTTCGCTCAAGGAACTTCGGGCCGTGTTCATCCTCGCCGCCATTTTTCAAACAGCGCTGGTCCTTGCCTTGGATGCCCGGCTGATGATCGTCCTCGGAATTGCCTGGAGCTACCTCGCGCTGATGAGTGTCGAGTTTTTCTGCCGTGACTGGCTGAAGAAACGCCCGATCATCTATCTGGTCAGCCACATGGGCATCATGCCGTTAGTGGACTTCTTCGGCACCGCCTGCGAGTGGCTTCCCCGTGGTGCCCACGCGCCATCCGGCCTGGGCTGGTTCCTCGCCGCGAGTTTTTTCAACGGCATCGTCATCGAAACAGGCCGCAAGCTCCGCCAGCCCGCCGATGAGGAGGAAGGCGTCGAGACCTACAGCCGCCTCTGGGGGAAATCCGTCGGGTCGAGCGTGTGGCTCGGAATGATGGCCGCCACGCTTCTTTGTGCGGCCGGAGCGGCCCGTGAGATCGATTTTGAGGCACCGGTTTTGCTCGTGCTGGCACTCCTCGTCCTGATCTCCATGGCAATCCGGCTGGCCTATTTGAAAGGATCCTTGTCCGGCAAGAAAATCGAAATGATTTCCGCCGTATGGACTCTGGCGCTCTACCTGATGCTTGGACTCATACCGCTCCTATCGGAATGAAGAGGAATCAACCGCAGATGAACGCAGATGGACACAGATGAGAAGAGCGATATTTAATACAAAATTCCCACATCTCTATTCCCATCCCTCTTCATCTGCGTCCATCCTGTCCATCTGCGGTTGAAAAAACTCTTAATTTCCCATGTCATTTCTCCACCCGGACACTCCCGAATTTTCCCACCTCGGCGGCAAGGGCGCGGCGTTGGCGCGTCTCGGGAAACATGGCTTCGACATACCCGAGTGGTTCGCCATCCCTGCCGATGCCGCATGGACCCGTGATGAACTCCCGCGTGCCATCGCGGAACTGGGAACCGGTCCGTTCGCCGTCCGTTCATCCGGATCGATGGAGGATGGTTCCGAACATTCCTTCGCCGGACAATTCACCAGTTATCTCGACGTCATCGCCGCTGATGTGCCCTTGAAAATTTCCGCCGTCCGGGCTTCTTCCAAGAGCGAGGCGATTCTAACGTATTGCCGCGAGCACCATCTGCCGCTGCCTTCCAAACCAGCCGTTCTCGTCCAGCGGATGATCGCCGCCCGTTGCGCCGGTGTCGCTTTCAGCGCCGACCCCGTCAGCGGGAAACGCGGGGTGGTTGTCATTTCCGCCGCGCCCGGCACCGGTGAGAAACTCGTCTCCGGTGAAGTCGATGGCGAAAACTGGCGGATTGATCGAAATGACGAAATCCTCGATCAACCGGAACCCGCGCAACTCACCTTGGCCGAAGCTCTCGAAGTCACCGCGCTGGCCCGCCGCTGCGAGACGGTTTGCAATTCTCCCCAGGACATCGAATGGGCCATCGACCCATCTGGAAAACTCTGGCTGCTCCAGTCCCGCCCGATCACCACGCTCTCTCTAACTCCTGATCCGGATGACACCCTGCGGGTCTGGGACAACAGCAACATCGCCGAGAGTTATGGCGGCGTCACCACGCCGCTGACCTTCTCATTCGCCCGCCGGATTTACGAATCCGCCTATCGCGAGTTCTGCAAGCTCATGTCGGTTCCCCATGACCGCATCGCACGCTCCGACGACGTCTTCCCGCAGATGCTCGGCCTCATCCGTGGCCGCGTTTATTACAATCTCGTGAGTTGGTATCGCGTGCTCGCGCTGCTGCCAGGATTCCAACTGAACCGCGGATTCATGGAGCAGATGATGGGTGTCCGCGAACCAATGCCGGATGAGATCGTCCGGGAAATCGTCGCCGGAAACACCACCAGCCGCCTCGCCGACAGCCTCGCGCTCGCTCGCACAGGTTTCGGGCTGATCCGCCAGCTAACAGGGCTGCGGAAACAGATCGCCCGATTCCAAATCCGCCTCGACACCGCGCTCGCCGCCCCGCCGGTGCCGATCTCACGGATGAGCGGTGAGGAACTCGTCGCCCATTATCGCGATCTCGAACGCCAGCTCCTCAAGAAATGGGACGCGCCTCTCGTCAACGACTTCTTCGCCATGATCTTCTACGGCGTGCTTCGTAGCTTGTGCGCGAAATGGTTAGGCGATTCCACCGGCACCTTGCAGAACGAACTCCTGCTCGATGGCGGCGATATCATCAGTGCCGAACCACCCCGGAGGATCGTGAAAATGGCAGCCCTCGCGGCAGCCGATCCCGGTCTCGCAGAAACTCTCGCCGACCCCGCAATCGAGACCCACAATAAGCTCGCAGCCATCGCTCAGGCACCTGAACTCGCCGCTGAATTCGAACTCTATCTCACCGATTTCGGCGACCGCTGCCTGGAAGAGCTCAAGCTCGAAAGCCCCACCGT
>Ga0163144_10027640_pt1 | contig 10977 bp, 11 predicted proteins | sample OliLak19BULKMAT1_FD_123175 | JGI IMG/M metagenome (GOLD analysis project Ga0163144, IMG submission 123175) | Freshwater microbial mat bacterial communities from Lake Vanda, McMurdo Dry Valleys, Antarctica - Oligotrophic Lake LV.19.BULKMAT1 | ecosystem: Environmental > Aquatic > Freshwater >... | reverse complement strand
TTTATTTAATTATTGTTTCTAAGAACTAAGCCAATACTGTTTTTTGTAAAATAATACAAAAATAAGGAGAAAAAGGGATTCTAAGAAGGAGATGGATTATGAATTTTTAATCATCTGATAATGAGGGTTTTACTTAAAACTTGAATAAATCTGTTACGCACTGACTAACAATCTTTTAGCTTTTTTTATAACTACACAGACACATAGAAAACATAGGGAATTGCTTACGAAAAACTTCTATATTGGGCAACAAAGCTTATCACTCTAAAATTCTCAAATAAAAAATTTACATACATAATTGAGAATCAAGAAGTAACAACTTTAATGTGTGAAAGCATTACTAATTATGAATGCAGATGATATAAATATCAGATAAGTTAAAAACAAAAAAAGCATTACTTCTTAAAGAAGCAATGCTTTTAAACACAAAACAAAAAAATGATTAAGCTTCTACTACTTTAAATTTCAAAGTTGCTTTTACTTCACGGTGTAAATCTACAGTTGCAGTATATTCACCGATGAGCTTAATTTCTTTTTGGTCAAAAGAAATTTTGCGTCTATCTAATTCTATTCCTACTGCCTTTAATGAGTCAGCAAGTTGGATAGTAGTAACAGCTCCAAATATTTTTCCACTTTCACTTGCTTTTGCATTGATTTCTAAAAATACTGCATCTATTTGAGCCGCAATATATTCTGCATCTTGCTTCAATTTATCAGCTTTGTGAGCAGCTTGCTTTAAGTTTTCTGCTAATACTTTTTTGTTAGATTCAGTAGCAGCTAATGCATATCCTTGTGGGATTAGATAGTTACGACCGTATCCAGACTTTACTGTAATCAAATCATTGCGATAGCCTAAGCCTGTAACGTCTTCTTTTAAGATGATTTCCATTATATTATTAATCTCAGGGTAATACCATTTATTTTAGAGAATCAGTTACATAAGGCAATAAAGCCAAATGACGTGCACGTTTGATGGCTGTTGTTACCTTGCGCTGATACTTTAGAGAAGTACCTGTAAGGCGACGAGGTAATATCTTACCTTGCTCATTTACAAATTTTATCAAGAAATCAGGATCCTTGTAGTCAATGTATTTGATTCCATGCTTGCGAAAACGGCAATATTTCTTTTTGTTTTCGTTGCGGTGTACGGGTTCGTTTTGTAAACTCATAATGTTATTCTTTTTCGGTTTTTGATTCAGTTAATTTTTTCTGTCTTCTTTTCTCGGCGTAAGCAACTGCAAACTTATCTAGTGATACCACAAGATGACGTATTACTTTTTCATCACGACGATACTCAGTGTCTAAAGTTTTAATCAACTCAGGAGGAGATTTGAACTGTATAACCGTATAAAAACCCGTATTTTTTTTCCTTATAGGATAAGCTAGCTTTTTAAGACCCCAATCTTCTTGGTGTTCAATCTCTGCTCCTCCATCTATAAGTACTTGCTTGAACTTTTCTACTGTGTCCTTCATCTGCTCTGCAGATAAAACGGGAGTTAAAATGAACACAGTCTCGTATTGATTTAATACCATAAATAAAAATATTATCTATTATCTTTAAATTAAGGTTGCAAAGCTAAAGAATCTCTATGGGTAATACAAGTGTTTAATAAAAAAACGCTCTAAACTTTTAAAGAAAGTTTAGAGCGTTTTTCAAAATGATATTTTTTAGAAAATAATCGTAGTTTATCTCACTTCAAAAGTGCCATATCCTATGCGGTATCCTTCAGTGTAAAATTCTACGGTATGTTTTCCTGCTTCAAATTCACCTGTACGACTAAATTCAAAATTAACAGTCTGGCGGGAATTATCAAATAATATTTGCTTGCGAACAGAATACTGAACTTCTCTTCCATTGGCTTCAAATTTACCTGATGAACCTGGATTAATGAGAATAGTACCTGCTGGCTCAAGCACACGCATATAAACGTCTTTATTTCCTATTTTAGAGAGTTTATTATCTGCAAGGTTAAAAGAAATAGACAAGCGGTCTATTTTATTGGCTCTATACTGCCCTCCACTTTGCTCTTTTCCTCTATTATCTACGGCATTGACTACTACGTTTTCGGTTTTTAAGACTGCGGCTTCATCTAGTTTTCCTTGCATTTTGCTTCTTTCGTTGCCTAGTTCTGTGATAGTACTAGTCAGCTCGTTTTTCTGCTCTTTAAGATTGTTATTCTCCTTGTAGAGAATATCAGCAGTCTCACGCAGTTTTTCTATTTGTTCGTCTTTTTTAATAAGTAATATTTCGTAAGCTTGTATTTTATCACGAAGGTCTTTCATTTGCCTTTGTGAAAGTTGTGAATTGTTTTTGAGATTGTCTCTCTCTTGCATCACCTGCTCGAGGTTGGCTTGAAGAGAGTCAATGAATGCTCCATTTTCTGTTTCGAGTTTATTGGTTTTTTTGATTTGAAGCCTCAGACGTTCTTCTATATCTTTAAGGCTACTTTCATACTCATCTTTTTGAGAAATTGAACGCTTTTGTTCTTCTGCTAATTGACTCTGACCATTTTGCCAGACTAGATACAGAAGCAAGAGATTAGCCAATATTAACCCAACAAATAAGTAAATAAATACGGATCTTCTTTGTTCTCTTTTTTGACTTTGATTTTCCATTTTTTGAATAAGATTTTGTTATCAATGCGAAATTAAAATAAAATTATGCTTTTTAGAAAGATTAGTAGAGTATCTATTTATTGATTTATGAATCCTTACTAAAATTTTTCTGTTGTTTTGATTAAGATTTCACTACTTGGGCTGGGTTTCCGAATACGGTTTGACCCGCTTTAACATCTGCTATCACTACCGAACCTGCTCCAATGCGGGCTTTTTTACCGATACTCACTCCTGAAATGATAGTACAGCCAGCACCTATAAATGCTTCCTCTGCAATTTTTACGCCTGAATTGATAATACTCCCTGCTCCTATCTGTGCAAAATCTTGAACTTCGGCTTCATAATCTATCAAAGCCTTCGCATGAATTAGACAATGACTGCCTATGCTTGCATTAGCCCCTATTTGAGCACCTGCACTGATGAAATTACCGTGTCCTATCTGTGCAGACAAGGCTAGATGTGCTTGCTGATGAATGGCATTGATGGGCATTACTTTTCGTTTGGAAATAAGCATTTCTACTAATCCCCTACGGTAGGCATTGTCATCATGAGCCACAAAAGCATCACATTTGTGTCCAATCAGTTTTAAAAAGGCTTGGTCATCTGTGTCTCCTAAGACACTCACAAAGTCAATCTCTTGACCGTGCATTTCTTTGTCATCATCTAAGAAGCCATACACCATCAAATCATGGCTTTTAAAAATCTCTTGGGCTACTCGCCCTAGTCCCTTTGCACCAAAAATGATAATTGGATTCGTCATTTCTTATTATATTGCTTATTCACCAAAAAATAAAGAACCTCTTAGAGATTCTTTATTCTTATTAAAAAAGAAAAATTATTTTAACAGCTCTACTTCAAATACTAGAATAGCATTGGGAGGAATAGGCCCATTAGGGATTCCCTGCTCTCCATAAGCGAGGTGTGAAGGTATAACAAAAGAAGCTTTTGAACCTTTATTGAGTAATGAAATACCTTCATCCCAACCTGGAATCACCTGACGGCGACCTAATGGGAAAGAAAAAGGTGTTTTATAATCTCTCTGAGTGTTATGTAAATCATTGGCTTTGGCTACGGCTTCAACACTCGTATCAAATACTTTTCCATCAAGAAGTTTACCTGTATAATGTACTTTGACAGAATCACCTGCTTTGGGTTTTTCTCCATCACCTTCTTTGGTAATGATATAATGCAGACCTGATTCAGTGGTTTTAGACTCTAGTTTATTTTTCTTGAGGTATTCTTGAATGGTTTTTTCTTGTTCTCCTTTGCGACCTGCTGCTTCTTCTTCGCGTTTTTTACCTTCTTCTTCTTGTCCTTTTTTTACCTCTGCCTCAGTTTTGACAGCTAATATTTTTATAATATAAGTGATAAATTTTCCTTTGGGTAAATTAGGGTCAGGCTGTGAACTTTGCTGCTCTATCATCTGGATTTGTCCTTCATACATCTGGCGAATACGGTTACGAGCCGAATCATCAGGAGCTTGGGCAAGTTGCTGTTCCATCTGAGATTTGACAGATTTGATAGATTCTTGTGCCATTTTGCTGCGTTGGGCAAGCATCGTGTCTGTACTAATCTTAAAGATAGCACTATCTCCCTCTGTAAGCATCATAAGTGCCTCAATGATATTTCCTTTGGTAGAATCTTTAGGAAAAGGGCTGTTTTTATACGCTCCTTCTGGGTTTTTATAGGTGTCTTGCACTGTAGAGTCTTTGCCGTCTTTGACTACCATGTGGAAATCTATAAAATCTCCTCCTTTGATTTTTTCACCCTTATTATCACCAAAGATTTGGTATTGAATACCACTGGCGGTAGTTCCAGAACCACTTTCTCCACCACCTTTACAGGCGTAAAATGTAGTCATTACTAATAAAGTAAGACCTAGAATTAAATAATTATTTGTTTTCATTTTTTGAGTAAAATAAATGTGTTGCTTTTAGGGATGCAAATCTAGGTATAATCTGAGATATTGAGAAACTTTGACTAATTTGTTTTAAAGTCGTGCAATAAGTTTCATATTTTCCAATAGCATATAATCCCTCACTAAATCAACGCTCATCCCTTTCATATTACCAAATTATTAAATATCCTAGAAACCCTTGCACTTTTAAAATAACATATTTAATTTAGTACAAGGCAAACAGATTCATACCTCATCTTGTGTTGTAGTCATTGTTCTTATATTTATTCACTAAACCCTTATTATTATGTTTTACAAACCCATTTCCACGCTCCTAGCGCTGCTATTATGCCTCAGCCTAAGCAACTGCAACCTTGTTACTGCTATTTGACACTGTCATTTATTACCTTTTTCCATTTAAAACTCTTTCGATGCCATGCAGTATCACCAAACTGCTCTAAGGCTCTGCGGTGTGCTTTGGTGGGGTAGCCCATATTTTGTCGCCATTCATACTGAGGATGTTCACTTGCCAGCTTGGTCATCAGTTCATCTCTATAGACTTTAGCTATCACCGAAGCAGCAGCTATGGAGTAATAGATACCATCTCCCTTGATGACACATTGGAAGGGAATAAACTCGAATGGAGTAAATCTATTGCCATCTACCAGCAATAATTCTGGGCGAAGAGAGAGTTTTGCCAAGGCTCGGTGCATTGCCAGCATGCTTGCTTGTGCGATATTGATTTGGTCTATCTCTGTAGGTGAAGCCTCCGCAATAGCCCAATTGATAGCTTGAGATTTGATTTCTGTCTCTAACTGAATGCGTTGTTTTGAGGTTAGTTTTTTAGAGTCAGTCAAGATACTATGCTGAAAATCAGAGGGTAAAATGACTGCAGCCGCCACTACAGGCCCTGCCAAACAGCCTCGTCCTACTTCGTCTAGCCCTGCTTCTAGGTATTGATTGCTGAAAGATGATTTAAGCATAAAGTTTTTAAAAATATGTTTTAACTTTACAAAACTAAAAATTTTAATGGGTTCTATGAAGAATTGTAAAAATCCTTGGGTAATTTTAGAAACACACCCAGTCTATGAAAATCCTTGGATGAGCATCAAAGAAGATCAAGTCATTAATCCTGCGGGCAAGCCAGGGATTTATGGAGTAGTGCATTTTAAGAATAAAGCCCTTGGGATTATCCCGATTGATGCAGCAGGAAATACTTGGTTGGTGGGACAGTACCGCTATCCTTTGAATGAATATTCTTGGGAAATCCCTATGGGTGGTGGCGTGATAGGAGTAGATATTCTGGACTCTGCCAAGCGTGAGCTGAAAGAAGAAACAGGCTTAAGTGCCAAAAAATGGACTAATATTGCTCGCATTCATACTTCTAACTCTGTTACAGACGAAGAGGGCTTTGTATTTGTAGCAGAAGACCTTACACAAGGAGAAACTGAATTTGAAGAAACGGAAGATTTACAAATACGAAAACTCCCATTAAAAGAAGCTTTAGAGATGGTGATGAATGGTGAAATCACAGATTCACTCAGCGTAGCTGGCATCTTAAAAGTAGCAAGACTTCGTAGTTTATAATTTTTTTTGTATCTTTAGACCTAAGAATAGAAAATAATTTTATGGCTTTCTGGAATATCAAAATAACAAGTAATAGTACTTATCGTAAGACTATCCAAAAACTTAGAAGGATAAAGATTCACAGCAACTCTGTGCCTCTTCTGAAGGTGATACAAGTGCTTTATGTGAAGTTAAGTGAAACCAATGTCCATCAGCAAGCCAGTTCTATAGCCTTTAGCTTTACACTTTCACTATTTCCAGCTATTTTATTTTTATTTTCTTTAATCCCTTTTGTAGCTTCTAGTTTTTCAATGCCAGAGCTATCAGAGCAAATACTTTCTTTGGTACAACAGTGGGTGCCACTAGATATTTACGCTTTTATAGCCCCCACTATTGAGGATATAGTAGAAAACCCTAGAAGTGGCTTGGTTTCCTTTGGTTTTTTGTTTGCACTCTATGCTGCCACGAGTGGTGTTGTAGATTTGATGCACACTTTTAACACCAATTATCAGTTTTCTGAAAAAAGAGGCTTCATCAAAAAAAGATTTATAGCTGTTGGATTAGTGTTTTTATTTGCATTTTTACTCGTTTTTGCGGTTGCAGTTATTCCAGTAGCAGAGTTGGTCTTTCATATTTTACAAAAATACTCCTTATTAAATGAAGACATGCTCTATTTACTATTTGGAGCTTTAAGATATACCATTGCATTTTTTGTGTTTTATATGTGTATTTCTTTAATTTATTATGTAGCTCCTGCTGTAAGTAAACAGTGGCAATTTTTTTCACTAGGTTCTACTTTAGCCTCTGTTTTGATTATTCTAAGTACAAAAGCTTTTGCATTTTATTTGAGTCATTTTGCTACCTATAATAAGCTTTACGGCTCTATCGGCACACTCATCGCACTTATGCTTTGGCTTTATCTCTTGGCTTGGGTTCTATTATTGGGTTTTACACTTAATGCGAGTATCAAGGAAGCCAAGGTTGCCCACCAAAAAGAAATAGACAGGCGAATGCATTTATTAGATAACCTCGATTAAAAATATATTTTTGCTATTATATTGCAAAGTAGTATTTTTTGAATGCAGTATTAATTTTTTAAACTAAGTAGATAATCATAATTAGTTGCACTTTAATCTTTTATAAAGAACTCATTATCAAAATCTTACTAAAATAACTCATCACTTATTCAATAAATTCAAAACATGAAGAAATGGATGTCATTACAACTCTCTCTTGAACTAGCAAAAGCCTCTTTTTTGCGTTTTCCATTGGTCATATTGAGTTCTATCTTAGTAACCTTTCTTACGATTTATAGCATAGAAAATCAAGAAAACATAGATTGGATTATAAATTTAAGTCAAACAGCCTTGCTTGGCTTACCATTATTTCTAGCATTTAATTTATACCTTCAGCGTATCCATCTCTCCACATCAAAGGAATGGGGAATATTAGTAATTGTACTTAGCTTATTGGCTATTTATTTTTATACTCTTTCAAGCCCACTTAATGTTTATGATTATATCCGTTTTACACTTTGGATTATTGGCTTTCACTTATTGGTTTCCTTTGCTCCTTATTTTCTAAAAAGAGAAATCAACGGTTTTTGGCAATTCAATCAAATCCTGTTTTTGCGTCTGCTTACCTCCCTACTCTATTCTATGGTATTGTTTTTTGGGATTACAATAGCAATTGTAGCAGTAGATCAGCTATTCAATGCAGAGATTGATTATAAAGTTTATCTTAAATTGTGGGTTTTTATCATTGGCATCTTCAATACTTGGTTCTTTTTGAGTGGCATCCCACAAAACTTTGAAGAATTAGAGCAAGATGATTTTTACCCTTCTGGGCTTAAATTATTTACACAATTTGTGTTACTTCCCTTAGTAAGTATTTATTTTTTGATTTTATATGTCTATGGTGCTAAGATTTTATTTACTTGGAATCTACCCCATGGCTGGGTTACTTATTTAGTGTTGGCTTTTTCAGGAGCAGGTATTTTTTCACTATTGCTGGTCTATCCTATCCAGAAAAAAGAGGGTTATCGCTGGATTAGAATCTATGTTCGTATTTTTTACATTGCTCTATTTCCACTTCTTGCTTTACTTTTTGTCTCTATCGGAAGGCGTATCTATGATTATGGGATGACCGAAGCCCGTTATTTTGTATTGGTACTTGCACTTTGGTTGATGGGTTTTTCTATTTATTTTTTACTCAGCAAAGTCAAAAATATTCAATACATCCCAATGACACTCAGTTTTGTGATTTTACTCTCTTCCTTTGGTCCTTGGGGTGCATTTGCCGTTTCCGAATCTAGCCAAGTAAGCCGTTTAGAATCTATTTTAGAAAAAAACAAGGCTTTAAAAGAAGGTAAACTCATCACTAATATAAAAGCAAAATTAGAAATAAATGACCAAGACTGGGAAAGTCTAACCTCTATTATAAACTACTTAGCCGAAAGAGATAGACTCACAAGCCTGCAAGATTATCTTGATGTAAAACTAGATACACTCTTAAAACCTGAATTAAGTTTAAACCAAAAGGAAAGCAAAATAACGGCATTCATTAGTAAGACCTTTAAAAACAAAGATTCAGAGGGGTTTGAAAATGAAAATAAATCTTTCTTAAGCCAAGATGAATCTACTGTCATGGAAGTTAAAGGCTATGATTATGTCATCGATTTTAATATGTATAATCAAAGTCAAGAAACCTTTGAACTAGGAAAGCAAAGCTATCAGATTCATAATGATTTTGAAAAAAATATCTTATCACTCAAAACCAAGGCATCTTCTGAGACAATTGTAAGTTTTGATTTTAACCTTCTTATCCAACAACTTCTCAAAAAATCAGAGAATGGAAGTAATATAGTCCCAAAATCTGAAATGACACTTATAGAACAAAGCCAAAATTATACAGCTAAATTGGAGATATTACAACTAGAAGTCTCTCTAAAAAGTAATGGCAAAAACAGCTATCAGATGATTAGAGGAAAGCTTTTTGTACGTCTTGAATAATTTTTTTAAATAAAATTTGTAAATAAAAATCAAATGTCGCATATTTGCACACCAAAACAAACAGAGGTGTGGCAGAGTGGTCGAATGCATCGGTCTTGAAAACCGACGTACTGCAAGGTACCGGGGGTTCGAATCCCTCCACCTCTGCAAAGAGTGTAAATCCCTTCAAATTTTTATTTGAAGGGATTTTTTATTTCCCTTCACAATCCATTTATTTCTCATATCTCAGAAATCAAAAAAGATATTTATACACCTCTCATATTTTTCAGTATATTTTATATGATTTCCCGTTATATTCCTTTCTGTTATGGAAAATGTTCAAATGCTAATTTGATAAATTGACGTAGAATAAATCACAAAAAGCACTATCTTTGTGATAATTTAATAGTAATACAATTATTTTTTCAAGCAAACCCTACTAAAATGAGTTTAAAAACCCCAATTACTGTAGCACATGGTGATGGCATCGGGCCAGAAATCATGGACGCAACTATTAAAATCCTACTCGCTGCTGGTTCACAGCTAGATATTGAAGAAATTGAGATTGGTGAACAAGTGTATATGAAAGGCAACTCTGCGGGTATTGCCCCAGAAGCGTGGGATTCTCTCCGCCGTACCAAAGTTTTCTTAAAAGCCCCTATTACTACTCCACAAGGTGGTGGATTTAAGAGTCTTAATGTTACTACTCGTAAGACCTTAGGTTTATATGCCAATGTACGTCCTTGCATTTCTTATCACCCCTATGTATCTACCAAGCATCCAAAGATGGACTTGGTAATTATTCGTGAGAATGAAGAAGACCTCTACGCAGGCATCGAGCATCAACAAACAGATGAAGTAACTCAGTGTCTTAAGCTTATCTCTCGCCCAGGCTGTGAAAAAATCGTTCGTTATGCTTTTGAATACGCCCTTGCTTATGGTCGCAAGAAAGTAACTTGCTTTACCAAAGACAATATTATGAAGCTGACAGATGGTCTTTTTCACAAGGTATTTGATGAAATCGCTACTGAATATCCTCAGCTTGAGAATGAACACTGGATTGTAGATATCGGTGCAGCTAAAATGGCTGATACTCCAGAAAATTTTGATGTAATCGTGATGCCTAATCTCTATGGAGATATACTCTCCGATATAGCAGCACAGATTACTGGCTCAGTAGGGCTTGCAGGTTCTGCTAATATTGGTGATGGAATCGCTATGTTTGAAGCTATTCATGGTTCTGCTCCTCGCCGCGCAGGTCAGAATATGGCAAATCCATCTGGTTTATTGCTAGGAGCAGTACAGATGCTTGTCTATATCGGTCAGCCAGAAGTAGCTGAGAAAGTACACAATGCTTGGCTTAAAACCATGGAAGATGGTATTCATACCTATGATATTTTCAAAGAAGGTATTAGCACTGAAAAAGTAGGTACCAAAGAATTTGCAGAGGCGGTCGTTGCCCGAGTGGGTCAATCTCCTTCTAAACTTACTTCAGTAAAGTATGGCACAGGAAAGCAAATTGCTACCAAGTCTGTCCATACCACAAAAGCGAAAAAAGAAATCGTAGGAGTTGATATTTTCTTACACTGGACAGAAGCTGACGGACAGAAAAATGCTGATGTCTTAGGAAATGAAATCATCAAATGTGAATATAATGGCATCAAACTTAAAATGATTACCAACCGTGGTCTGAAAGTATATCCTAATGGATTCTCTGAAACTTTCTGTACTGACCACTGGAGATGTCGTTACCAAAAATCTGATGAAGCACCTATCAGTAATGCAGATATTATTGCTTTGATGAATATAATAGACAAAGCAGGTTTTGATATCATCAAAACTGAGAATCTATGTACTTTTGATGGAGAGCCAGGCTTCTCGCTAGGTCAAGGTCAATAATTCATTGAA
>Ga0163144_10027637_pt1 | contig 10978 bp, 7 predicted proteins | sample OliLak19BULKMAT1_FD_123175 | JGI IMG/M metagenome (GOLD analysis project Ga0163144, IMG submission 123175) | Freshwater microbial mat bacterial communities from Lake Vanda, McMurdo Dry Valleys, Antarctica - Oligotrophic Lake LV.19.BULKMAT1 | ecosystem: Environmental > Aquatic > Freshwater > Lake... | reverse complement strand
TACAACGCCGCGACGCGCACCGCCACGGTCACACCGACAAGTGCTTTGGCCTCGAATACGTCCTATACGTTGAGGATCGTAGGCGGAGCGGCAGGAGTGAAGGACTCGGCCGGCAACGCACTGATCGCCGATGTGACGAGTAATTTCACAACGCTCAACACCTCGGCCACACCGGTCAGCCTGTGGAGCACCGCGACGACTCCCGCCAGCGCCGATAGCGGCGATGCTTCGAGTGTCGAGCTGGGCGTGAAGTTCCAAGCCAACGCCAATGGTTTCATCACGGGACTGCGGTTCTACAAGAGTGCGGCCAACACGGGCACGCACACCGGCAGCCTGTGGAGTTCCACCGGACAGTTGTTGGCCACGGGTACGTTCACGAACGAAACTGCGAGCGGATGGCAGACATTGACCTTCGCCACACCGGTGGCGATTACCGCCGGCACGACCTACGTGACCAGCTATCACACCAACAGCGGACACTATGCGGTGAACCGCAGCTACTTTGCCTCGGCGTTCACCAGCGGCCCGCTCACCGTGCTGGCCAACGGCGGCGTCTTCCTGTACGGCACGGGTAATATGCCCAGCCAGTCGTACCAATCGAGCAACTACTGGGTGGATCCGCTCTTCGTCGCGGGCTAGTGCATTGTCAATGCTCAAATTTTAGGTAGCAGTAGTCGTGAGACTTCTGATGTTCGCGACAGAATCAGGCTAATACGGAACTCTCACGAGTTCCGCTACTTGCAAACCAAGATGTGACACAGCACTCGTAGGCCAGCCAGACGAATCCCAAATAGCGCCGGCGATGCTAGCAAGGCATCGCCGGCGTTTTCGTTGGCAGCGGGCGGGGTCGGGGCAAGCTACGGCGGCGGGCGATTTCCTGTCCCCGCCCTAACCGGAACAATCCACAAGTTCCCCCCAGCTTATGCCGATCAGATATTGCCGCTGCGCGCGGGTCTAATCGATTCGGGCAAACGGCGCTCTCCGGTTCTGAATGGGCCGTTCATCCCCATGTCGCCGAGTTCGATCGCGCTGAGTCATGAATTTTCCACCGCGAATCCTGCAGCCGAGCCCCAACGGCATTGATGCCCCACGGGCGAGGATCTCGCTGCGCGTTCGCGCTTGCGTGGCCGCTTATGAAGCGCTGGGGCAACAGCGCCCGCTCGTTTTCTCAATTATCACGGTATTCGCTCTGGCCGCCATGTACCTGGCGGTCTTTACGCCCAGCTACCAGACCAACGACGACGTGTGGCTGGCGATGATCGTGGCCGGCAAGGGCATCTGCCTTGCGCCCGATGAGCATCTGATCTTCAGTAACGTCGTTTTAGGGCAAGGCTTGCGAGGGCTGTACACGGCGTTTCCCAGCGTGCCGTGGTACGGGTGCCATTTGATTCTGGTCCAAGTTGTTTCGCAAATAGCCGTGTTGTACTGCGCCATTTTGCACGGCTACTCGCGACGTGCGCTGTTGCTGTACGCGGCCTACTTTGCCGTCGTGGGCGTGTACTTCCTCAACAATCTGCAATTCACGACGACCGCATTCCTGGCCGCACAGTCCGGCGCGATGCTGTGTGCAACGGCGTTGCTGCTACGCGTGCGAACACAGAAAATGTCGATCGTGAGGCCGCTCGTCTGCGGCGTTCTCCTGCTCGTTTGGGGAGCGCTCTTGCGGACTGATGGCTATGTTCTGGTGCTAGTCAGTGCGATAACGCCGGCTGGCATTGTACTCGGCAGTTGCGCGATCACGGGCAGCAAGCCGAATCGCGCGTTATTCCGCCCACTCGTGGGCGTGCTAGGTGCGTCGTTGGCGTTGGTCATCGGCCTGGTCGCCTACAACGACGACTACTACCAGCGCGATCCCCAATGGCAGGCATTCTACGACTACAACAATCTGCGACTGAAGTTCAACGATTACCAATGGACGTACTATTCGCCGGAAACGGCGGCCGTTTTCGATGCCGTCGGCTGGAGCGAGAACGATCATGCAATGATCGCGAACTGGTTCTTCGACGACGCGGCTCGTTACGGCGATGCCAACCTCCGGCAAGTGGTCGCGGGGTATCCCTGGCGGCACGGCCACTGGAGGCTGGAATACATTGCCGGCGCGTTCCGAGAGTTACTCCGCGACAAGACAAGTTGGATCATCGCGTTGGCATTGCCTGCGTTTGTCTTCAGCGTGCGCGGAAACCGCCGCGCCGTTGCTGCCGTCCTTGCCAGCATGCTCGTCTCGGTGTTGCTGTTGGGCGTGCTGGCGATCGCGACGAAGCCCCCGCCGAGCCGCGTTTATGTGCCCTTGCTCGCGTTTCCATTGACCGTGGCTCTGTTGGCCGCCGGCCATTCCGCCGCGAGTGCGGTTGCGACTGGATTCTCGACGCAGCGTAAGGAGACGCAGACTACGACAACCTATTGGCTCGGCACATTTCACACCGCGGCGCCAGGCTACCGGGCCACGGTGCTCGTCACAACCACACTCGTCATCGTGGCCGTGTGCATGGGCCTTTCTCGGCAGTATCGTCGCAGCGTGAAGGCCGTTGCGGCCCGCAACGCTCTCGCACAATACATGCAGGAAATCTCGCCAAGCGAAGACCAGCTCTACGTGACTTGGGCCTCGTCATTTCCCTTCGAGGCGATCTCGCCCTTCGACAATCTGGAGTCCTTCGCGTCATTCCGCGTTCTGTCGCTGAGTTGGCCACAAGCCACGCCAATTGCCGAGGATATGAAACGGGCCTTCGCGATCGACGATCTACCGCGGGCCCTCCACGAACGTCCTGATGTTCGGCTGATTGCCGAGGATGCACTGCTTCCCTTGTACGCGACGTACGTGCGCGAGCATTACGGACGCTCGGTCGAGTTGGTCTGCGACGAAACGCGCGGCCACGGAGACCCCGTTATGGTGCGACAACGTGACGCGGGCAAGGGACGGATCGCAACGCGAGAACCACGCACGCTGCCACCCGTTTCGTGGCGTGTCGTGCGCTAAAACAAGTGCTTGGACGCGCGAACGGCGCGAAGACAAGAATTCACGGAGGCTCGCCGATGGCTGCAAAAACAACGAACCGCATTCCCTTCAATCGACCGTTCATCACGGGCAAGGAAATGCACTACATCGCCGAAGCCGTCACCCAGCGTGGAGTCGGCGGCGACGGCTATTTCACACAGCGCTGCGCGCGGTTCTTCGAGAGCCAATTCGGAATCGAGAAGACGCTCATGACACCCTCCTGCACGGCCGCCTTGGAAATGGCGGCCATGTTGTGCGAGTTGGGGCCCGGCGATGAGGTCATTTTGCCGTCGTTTACGTTCGTTTCCACCGCCAACGCGATCGTGCGATTGGGCGCCACGCCCGTCTTTGTCGATATCCGCGAGGATACTTTGAACCTGGACGAGACTCTCGTAGCCCAGGCCGTCACACCGCGCACCCGGGCGATCTTTCCCGTGCATTACGCGGGCGTGTCGTGCGACATGGAACGCATCATGGCCGTGGCCGAAGAGCACGAACTACTGGTTGTCGAGGACGCGGCCCAAGGCGTCAACGCCCACTATCGCGGCAAAGCTCTCGGATCGATCGCGCACCTGGCCGCCTACAGCTTTCACGATACGAAGAACTACGTTTGCGGCGAAGGGGGTGCGTTGTGCATCAATTCGTCTGAGTTCATCGAGCGGGCCGAGATCCTTCGCGACAAGGGCACCAACCGCAGCCGGTTCTTGCGCGGCATGGTCGACAAGTACACCTGGGTCGACGTGGGCTCGTCGTACGTTCCCAGTGAGATCGCCTGCGCGTTCCTCTACGCCCAGTTGGAAGCCCTCGACACGATTGCCCAGCGGAGAAGTGAAGTCTACGACCGCTACGAGCAGCACCTGAAGCCGCTCGAAGCCGACGGCCTGCTGCGGCTGCCGCGGGTGCCGGCCGAATGCCAGACGAATCACCACCTGTTCCATATTCTGCTTCCGGACGCCAGCACGCGAAACTCGCTTCTGGAGCATTTGAAGTCGCAGGGAATCGGGGCCGTGTTTCACTACATTCCCTTGCACTCGTCGCCGATGGGCATGCGCTGCGGATATCACCAGGGCGCGCTGCCGGTGACCGAAGACCTGAGCGGGCGATTGTTGCGGTTGCCGCTGTATTGCGATTTGACGGAAGAGGAACAGTTGCAAGTCGTCGGCCAGGTGTCGACCTTCCTAGAGGACCACAACCGAGTCCGCGCAGCCGCGTAGCCGCAACAAGGTGTCTGGAACGTTTGGCTCCAGACAATTGTCCACTCGACAGCGTATTGGCAGCCATTCGTTCCTGACACCTTCGAAGCCAGACAGAAAATGCAACTCACAGGGTTTAAGCATATGCCGGAAGCACTCGACCTATCCGTCGTCATACCCGTCTACCGCTCGGAGACGACCCTGCGCGCACTGATCGAGCGGTTGCGAGCCGTGCTCGATGCCACGGGCATGTCGTACGAAGTCGTGATGGTCGAGGATGGCAGTCCCGACGGCGCGTGGCAGGTGCTCCAGGAATTACAAGCCAGGTTTCCCGATCGGATCGTCGCCATCCAGCTCATGCGCAACTACGGGCAGCACAACGCGCTGATGTGCGGCTTTCGCCACGCGCGAGGCCGGCTGATCTTGACCATGGATGATGACTTGCAGAACCCGCCCGAGGAAATCTCCAAGCTGCTCGCGGCAATTCAGGCGACCGGCTGCGACCTGATGTACGGCAACTACGACGTCAAGGAACATCACTGGTGCCGGAACCTCAGCTCGGGGATCGTCAACAAGTTCTATCGCCTGGTGTTCCGCTCGCCGGTCACGGTGACGTCGTTTCGCGTCATCCGCCGGGAGTTGTTGGAAACGGTTTTCGACTACTCGCTAAACTTCACGTTCGTCGACGGGCTGCTGGCCTGGAACACGCAGCGAATTGGCTCGACGCTGGTCGAACATCATCCGCGCGCGAACGGCCGCTCGGGCTATTCGCTCGGCAAGCTGGTGGTCCTCGCGCTGAATCTGTTCACCAACTTCTCATTGCTGCCGCTGCAAGTGGTGTCGGCCTGCGGGCTGCTGGCGGCGGCGGGAGGTTTTGCAGGGGGAATTTACTACCTGGTGCGATACGCGATGTCGGGGATCACGGTGCCCGGCTACGCCTCGATCATCCTCGCGACACTCGTTCTCGGCGGCACGCAACTTCTGGCGCTGGGCGTAATCGGCGAGTACATTGGCCGTTTGCACTTGAACATCAATCGGAAGCCGCAGTATCGACTGCGCACGAAGCTATCGGGACAAGGTGAAGTGGGGGGTGAGCAGGCGGATACGGAACACATGGAACTTCATGCGGCCATGTCGGGCATTGCGCCGGCAAGCATACCCTTCAAGGCGGCATTCGGAGCGGGAGCGATTGGACGCGGACAGGCGGACATGGTTCGCGAGATTTTTCGGAAGTGATGATTCGCGCCTTGGGGGATTCTCGGCGCGAACGGCGGTCTGGACTAAGAATCTCTAACTTTGCTACTCGGACGTCATTCCCGCGCAGGCGGGAATCCAGCGTCTCCGGGAGGACCGTGGCGAAAGAGGCTGGTGCTTTGTCAAACCTTCGTTTGCGGGTAGCGGAACTCGTGAGAGTTCGGTATTGCCCTGATTCTGTCGCGAATATCAGAAGTCTCACGACTTCTGCTACCCAAAATCTGAGCATTGACGCTGCACTAGTGCGTGGCGGCTGTAAGTCTTGTGGTGCAAGGTCGACTTGTGGTTCACTGGATTCCCGCCTGCGCGGGAATGACGGTTAGGATGACGCATGAATTCGACGCAGAATGCAACCAATCCGCCGCGACATTCCGTCGATGCCGAGATCGCACGCCTGGAATGGGACTCGGACCATTTTGGTTTCTCCGTCGCCCGGCTTTGGCCGAGTGATGCCAGTGAATCGGGACTGGCCGTCGTGCTTGCGCGTGCCCGACGTCAAGGTGTCGTCATGGCGGTTTGGACGACCGGGCCCGAGATGCGTGTGAGCCGGGAGCTGCTGAGTGATTTCCACGGCGATTTGGTTGACGAGAAGTCGACGTTTGCCGGCGAATTGGCGACGTTGTCGACCGCCAAATGCTCGGAAACAAGCAGCTTGCGGGACGGCAGCTTGTGCGAGAATCACGCGACAGCCAGCAATGCGATCATTCAGCCTTACTCGGAAGCAACCGCTTCGGAGAAGCTGCTGGCGTTGAGCATTGCGGCCGGCATCTACTCGCGATTCAATTGCGACCCGCGTTTCCCACGGGAGAAGTTCGAGGAGCTGTATCGGATCTGGATGGAGCGCAGCGTCCGCCGGGAACTGGCCGATATGGTGTTCGTTGCCCGTGATGCAACATCGCCAACTTCAGGCTTGATGGGCATGGTCACCGTGTCAGTGGCCGATGGCGTCGGCAGCATCGGGCTGATTGCAGTTGGCCAAAAGGCCCGCGGTCGAGGGGTTGGCACTCGTTTGATCGACGCGGCCCACGATTGGATGCGTGAACACGGCGCGGTCGATGCACGCGTTGTGACGCAAGGCGCGAATCTGCCCGCCTGTAAGCTCTACGAACGAGCAGGCTACCGGCTTGCATCCGTCGAGCACTACTACCATTTCTGGCCGCTCGGCCAGCAGACGGCGGGCTTCGAGGGCAACCGGGATCGTTGACAGGTCGTTCGCGACCCCATTAACTGGGAGATGACAGCCGAGGGTAGTGGACACGAATGGCGACCGCTCAAAATGCCTCACGTTGCTCTGGTCTGCGAGTACCCGACGCTCAACGGCGGTGAACGATCGCTGTTGTCGGTGCTGCCAGGGCTTGCGCGTCACGGCTTTCAGTTCACCACCATCGCGCCGCCGAATGGACCATTGGCTCGCTCGTTCGCCGATCTCGACATCGAAGTCGTACCGTTTGCCGCGACGGATCCCGCCGGTGTGCGACCGTCGCAAGATGCGTTACGCACAGCACTCGGCGAATCTTTGCGCCGCTTGAAGCCCGATCTGGTCCATGCCAACAGCCTGGCCATGGGACGGCTCGTCGGACCAGTGGCCGCGGAGCTGGGACTGCCGAGCATCGCCCACTTGCGCGACATCATCGGACTCAGCCGGCAAGCCCTTGCCGACTTGAACACTAACTGTCGACTGCTGGCCGTGTCGAAAGCCACGCGAGACTTCCACGTCGCGCAAGGCATCGCGGCGGATAGAACGCACGTTCTCTACAACGGTGTCGATCTGACTCGCTTCCGGTTGCGCGAGCCGTCCGGATGGCTGCACCGGGAACTTGGCATGCCGGCCGACGCGCTTCTTGTCGGTTCGATCGGGCAACTCGTCTTGCGCAAAGGGCAGGACGTACCTGCGCGCGCCGCTGCGACACTGGCCGAGCGATTTCCACAAGTCCACTACGTTTTCATTGGCGAGCGATTCTCACAAAAGGCCGAGGCCATGGCGTTTGAATGCGACTTAAGAAAGTGCTTCGAATCCGGTACACTCGCCGGGCGAGGACATTTTCTGGGTGTTCGCACCGATGTACCGGAGATTCTTCCGGAGCTCACGTTGCTGGTCCACGCGGCACGGCAGGAACCATTGGGGCGGGTGCTGCTGGAAGCCGCAGCCGCAGGCGTGGCGATCATCGCCACGGACGTGGGCGGCACGCGAGAGATCTTTCCCCCTGAGTCGCAAGCGGCCCGGCTTGTTGCTCCCGACGACACCGCGGTGTTGGCAGCAGCGATTGCCGAATTGCTTGAAAATGAACCGCTGCGACGGGGGCTTGGCGCGACGGCAGCAGTGCGGGTAGCCGAAATGTTTAACCTGGAAACCGCTGTGGCGACATTGGCCACACAATACAAGCAAGTCTTGCGGAGCCATGTCAACCTCTAAATAGCAACGCTTCACGCCGCGAATGGTCGTGTCACTGTAAAATGTTGCAAGTTGGCAAGGCCTTCTGCAGGATCTTGATTTGCTCGTTGGTGACGGATGTGTCGCCCGCATAGAGGTTCGTCAGATTTGTGAGCCCGGTAAGTGGGGTAAGGTCGCTCACTTGCGTGGAGTAAATCCCCAGCCCTTGCAAGTTAGTGAGCAAAGCAAGAGGTGTCAGGTCGCGGACTCGTGTGCCATTGAGGTAGAGCTCGCGCAAGTTCGTGAGCGCGCCAAGATTCGTGATGTCGCTGACTGGAGTATTATTGAGACATAACATTTGCAGGTTTGTAAGGCCCGCCAATGGCGCGAGATCCTGCACAGGCATGAGGTCGAGACGTAGCACTTCCAAGTGTTTGAGTTCGGCAAGCGGCGAAAGGTCGCTGACCGTGGCCTGATTTAGCCACAGTTCTTTCAAGTTCGTGAGCCCCGCCAGTGGCGTTAAGTCGCAAATATGCGCACCATGCATGTCATTTAGGTACAGCTCCGTCAAGTTTGTAAGCCCGGTGAGTGGCGTTAAGTCGCTTACTTGAGTGCCGTTAAGTGACAGTTCTTTCAAGTTCCCTAGCCCTGCCAGCGGCCCGAGTTCGCTCACTTGAGCGTAGGTCAAATGAAGCTCTCTCAAGTACTTGAGTCCGACGAGTGGCGTGAGGTCGTTGAATTCGGGTGGCGGACCCGATATGTCAAAGATCCTGTCCCCTAGAACCTGCCGCGCGAGCTCGCGCCACCAACTTTGCGGCGGTTTCGGCGAGTGCGGCGTCCACGAGTCGTAGGGCCCCCCGAGTATGACGAACTTGAAACCCTGTTCGCGAAGCTCCTCCGCGATTTGCTGTTCCCGCTGCGACTGACGCCGCTCCTTAGCCACCCACGCCAACGGGATGGCGATAACGGTCACTAGGACCAGCAGCGTCCGCAAGCGAAAGCGGAACCAGCGGCGTTGGGGCGTATTGGCCATGACTGCATTCTACCGTTTTCGGAAGCCTATCGGGCGTCATCGCTCCTGCGCTGCGACCTCATGGAAAACCTTGCTGCTGTCCGGTACAGTAAGGTTCACCAAAGGGGTCGGGGCTCGATGTCGTCTGAACGTTTTGGCCGATTGTTGGCGGTTGCCGACATCGACTCCCGACCCCGTGACTCCCGACCCCGTTCCTGGGGGCTCGTCCACCACGAGTACGTGGTGCCCGTCGACCCCAGGCACCCGCGCGGACCGCGTAAATCGACGAGCTGATAACTTATCTCAACCTGGGGACCAAGAATATCCATGAGCCCTTTTCAATCGCCGTTGGTCGATGCCTATCGTCGCCGCACACAAAAAAGTGCCCGCCTGGCCGAACAGGCCGCTCGCGTGCTTCCCAGCGGCGTCACGCACGATAGCCGCTACTTGCAGCCGCACGGCATTTACGTCGATCGCGCGGCCGGTTCGCGCAAGTGGGACGTGGACGGCAACGAGTACGTCGACTACGCCGGCGGACACGGGGCGTTGCTCTTGGGTCACAATCATCCTCGCGTCATCGAAGCCGTGCAGAAGCAACTGGCCAAGGGGACGCACTTTGGCGCGTGCCACGAGTTGGAAGTTCGCTGGGCCCAGTGGGTGCAGCGGCTCGTGCCCTCGGCCGAACGGGTCCGCTTCACCAGCTCGGGGACCGAGGCCACGCTGCTTGCACTGCGGCTGGCCCGCGCGTTCACGGGCAAGCCCAAGATCGTGCGGTTCACTGGCCACTTCCACGGCTGGCACGACCACATGGCCTTCGGTGTGAGCTCGCACTTCGACGGCACCGCGACGCCGGGCGTGCTCGACGAAATTGCCCAGGGTGTGCTGCTGGTCGATCCGGGCAATCTGACGACGCTGCGCGACCTGCTGGCCGGGCGCGACGACGTGGCGGCCGTGATCGTCGAACCAACCGGCGGAAGTTGGGGCCAAACGCCCCTCTCGAAAGAGTTCATCGCCGGCCTGGCCGAAGTGACTTCTGCCCGTCGGGTGCTGTTGATCTTCGACGAAGTGATTTCCGGCTTTCGCTGCTCGCCGGGCGGGGCTCAGACGGCCTACGGCGTCACGCCCGACATGACCACGCTCGCCAAGATTCTGGCCGGCGGATTTCCCGGTGGCGCGTTGGGGGGCCGCAAGGAGATCATGGACGCATTGGACCACGCGGCCTCGGCGGCGGCGGGACGCGAGAAGATCTCGCACCACGGCACGTTCAACGCCAATCCGATTTCGGCCGCGGCCGGCATCGCCACACTGCAGATTGTCGCGGAGACCGACGCTTGCCAACGCGCCAACGACTATGCGGCCCGGCTGCGCGAAGGATTGGCCGGCGTGCTCCGCGACGAGCGAATCCCGTGGGTCGTGTACGGCAGCTTCTCGGGCTTTCACATTTACACCAATCCTGAGGGCCGCGCGGTTTCGGTTGCTGACATCGAGAGCGGCAAGCTCGACTACCGGGCCCTCAAAGCCGTCTCGCGCGATCTGATCACCAAACTGCGGTTGGGAATGCTGGTCAACGGGGTAGAGATTTTCTCCTGGCCAGGCGGACCGACGTCGGCCGTTCACACCGACGACGATCTGGCGCTGACGCTCGAGGCCTTCCGCCGCACGCTGCGCACGCTGCGGGAAGAGGGCGACATTCCGGTGTAGGCATCGATCGCACGAGCGATCGGGGTGGCACGCTACGCCGTGAGGCCTTTTTCTTCGTCGGTGAGACTTCACGGTTTCGCGTATTTGATTTGCGCTGCCGTGGCCGAGCGGACGATGGGACGTCATTCCCGCGGAGGCGGGAATCCAGTAAACCGCAAGGCGGCCCTGCACCGCAAGATTTACAACCGCCGCGCACAAGTCTCATTCGCCACTGCCCTCTCCGACTCTCTGGATTCCCGCCTTCGCGGGAATGACGATCATAATGCCCCCGTCCGGCTTCACGCCTGGAACGCATACGATCACCAGGACGGATGCTGCCAACGGAAGGCTGAGTTAGGGGCAGGGCGATTGCGTCATAAGTTACGTGTCGAACAAGACTTCCTCCAGGTATTCTTCGCTGCAGGCGGCGAGGAGGCGTTTGTTCTTGACGCCGACTTTCTCGGTGTGATTGTTTT
>Ga0163144_10027636_pt1 | contig 10978 bp, 8 predicted proteins | sample OliLak19BULKMAT1_FD_123175 | JGI IMG/M metagenome (GOLD analysis project Ga0163144, IMG submission 123175) | Freshwater microbial mat bacterial communities from Lake Vanda, McMurdo Dry Valleys, Antarctica - Oligotrophic Lake LV.19.BULKMAT1 | ecosystem: Environmental > Aquatic > Freshwater > Lake... | reverse complement strand
GAGCACCTCGCCGTGGCGGAGGCGATCTGCGGCGACGGCACGCCCGCCCACAGCGAGCGCCGCTGGGCGGAGGAGAACGGGTGGGAAGCGCGCGAGCTCACGGTCACCTGGAACGCCGTGGTGGCGCTGCTCGATCGAGGCGTGCCCATCGCGCTGCACACGCACGGACCGCTGTCGGGCCACTGCCAGGCGATCATCGGCTACGACGCGAGGCGCGGGACGGTGACCTTGCGCGATCCGTTCGTCGCGCGCGACATCGACGTCCTCGGAGACGAGCTGCTCGAACGGCACCGCGCCTCGGGGCCGCGCGGCCTCGCGCTCGTGCCGGGCGATCGTCGTGACCTGTTGCGCGGGATCGAGCTCCCCGAGGCCGCCAGCTACGACCGCCTGCACGCCATGCACTGCGCGCTCGACGTGGGGGATCGCGCGCAGGCCGGCGAGCAGGCGAGGGCGCTCACGGAGCAGGCCCCCGATCACTTCGTCACGCTGGCGGCGCGGCGGGCCCTCGCCGCGTACGACTGCAACTGGCCGGAGCTTCACGCGGTCGCGCTGCGCAGCCTGGACCTGTTTCCAAAGAACCCGCGGGCCCGCCTCGACGCGCTGGCGGCGCTGCGCGACATCGGGACCTGCGACGAGCGAGTCGCGTTGCTCGAGTCGATCTGCGCCGAGCCGGACTGCGATCCGATCTTCTTCGCCCGGCTCGCCGTCGAGCTCGCCGATGATCCGACCCAGCTCGCGCGGGCCGAGCTCCTGGCCCGCCGCGCCGCGCGCGAGCCCAGGCCCACCGCCGAGGCGCTGGTGAGCCTCGCGTCGGTCCTGTGGCAGGCGGGACGAAAGGACGAGGCGCTCGACGCCTTCCGCCTGACCGCTTGCATGGAAGACAGGAACGAGCGTTACGCGCGGATGTACTTCGCCGCGGCGTGCGCGCACGGGCCCGCGGCGGCGAAGAGCGCGCTCGGCTGGCTGGAGCGGCGCCTCACACAGCTCGGCCGCCGGGCGAGCGGCGCGGCGATCACCCTGGCGCTGGCGCTGGAGCAGCTCGATTGCATTGAACGGGCGATTGACGTGACCGAGGGCGTATTGCGCGATCAGCCGGACAACGTCGACGCCTGCACGCTGCTCGTCCGCTGCCATCGCCAGCGCTGCTCGCCGGAGCGCGCCCTCGCCGCGGCGCGCGACCTGACGCGGATGACCCCTTCGAGCGCGGACGCTCACCGCATCCTCGCCGATGCGCGCCTCGCCGCAGGCGATCGCGACGGCGCCGTCGTCGCGCTGCGGCGCGCCCTCGCCCTGCAACCGGACGACGTGCTGAGCGCCGCCGCGCTGTTCGAGGCCCACCTCGAAGAGGGCAAGGAGCTCGACGCGGCGGGCGCCCTGGTGCTGCTGGAGCGGGTCGTGCCGAGCGCCGCGCGTGTGCTCGCCGTCCGTCTCGCGATCTTCCGCGGCGACGCGGAGACCGCCCTGGCCCACATGGAAAAGCTATGCACGTCGCGCACCGCGCTGGCCTCCCAGCTCTGGGGTGCCCGCCTGGCGCTCATCTTCGCGGGCCTCGGCGAGCGCACCCACGAGCTCCTGGCATCGCTCGCCCCGGACCCCGGCACCCACGACGAGGTCGGCCACATTCTATCGCGCACCCGGCGCGCCCGCGCATTGAAACCACCGAGGTGACCGCCACGACGAGGTCGCCCCCACGCTGTCGCGCACCCGGCGCGCCCGCGCATTGAAACCACCGAGGTGACACCCATGCTCGATCTGCTCGCTCTCACCCGACGCGCTCTGGGGAGCACGCCGCGCCACGTGCCGTCGCGGTTGATCCGTCCGGCCCCGTCGTGGGCGTCCGCGGGAAGCGACGAGGACGCGCTGGCCATCGGAGCGCGGGTGTTCCGCGAGGGGTACCTGACGAGCGGGTATGTCGTGCAGGCGAGCCGCTTCCTGTTCGAGCCGGGCGACCTGCCGGGGTCGGCCGTCGTCGTGCACGCGACCGGCCGCGAAAGCGTGGTTTCAATGGATCGGCTGGTACGGATCGGGAGCGAGATTGTCACGCTCACGTCGCGCCATCCGCAGGATCCGGAGCAGGCGTCGGTGGCGGCGCAGCTCGCCGAGGGAGCTCGGCTCGTGCGGTTTCCGGTGCCGGGCGCCGTTGCCCGCGGCGCCCCCGTGGCGCTCTCCACGGTCGAGGTGCGCGCGGCCGATCTGCCCGGACGCCACATGCGCGCGTGGTTCCTTCCGTTACTGGCGCACGACGAGCTGCCGTCGGTGATCGCGCTGCCGCGGGGACTGTGGGCGAGGGACCTCTGGCTTGCCTGGGACGACCTGGCGGCGGAGGCGATCGAAGAGGAAGCGTGAGGGTTGGCCACGAGATGTGTAGTCGCGCTCGGGTGCTGTCCGATGACAGAGAAGAGTAAGGCCGCCACGAGCGGCTGTTTCCAGTTGCCGCGCCGCTCGTGGTCAGGGGACGATTCGCTCACGCGCCGCAGCCGAGCGCCGTTGACATCGCCCGAAGCATCGGGTCGCCTGGGAGCGTGCCTCGCTTCACCCGTCCCGCTCTCGCCGTGACTCGCATCCTCGCCGCCATTCTGCTTGCGGCGAGCCTCGGTGCCGCTGCTTGCACCGCGCTGCCGGTGCCGCTGCCGCCCCCGCCCCCCGCGGCGCCGGCGCCCGCCGCGCTGGCCGGGATATCGATCTACGTGCACCAGGCCGAGCAGCCGGCCGAGAACGAGGACGACAAGTACGACTACACTCACACGCCGGGGTTCACGTCGGAGCTGCGCTCGGCGTTCGGCGTCGCCGCGGCGCGGGCCGGGTACAAGGTGGCAGTCGATCGCCGCACGGGGGCCGATCTGACGGCGCTCGTCTACGAAGAGTGGCAGTGGGTGAGCTCGGACACGCTGCCGCGGCCCGACGGCGTCGCCACGCTCGTCCTGCGCGATCGGGACGGGGTGACGGTCGAGAGGTTCGCCGTCCCGGTTCCGACGTTCGGAGAAGGCTATGAGTCGCAGCTCCTGCAGGAGCACGCGGCGGCGGCGCTCGTCTCGGCGATGGGTCGCTCGGAGGCGCTGGTGCTGTTCGCCGAGGACAGAGCCCGGAAGCGCGCCCTCGTCATCGCCGCGCCCGCCGAACCAGCGACTCCGGCGCCGCCACCCATGACGTTCGCCGATGCCGTGAAAGACGCGGCGGAGGCCTTCCCCTTCGAAGTGTCGACGGGCCTCGTCCCCATCCTGCCGACGACACCGAAGCTCGTCTGGAGCGATCAGGCCCAGAAGAAGCGCGTCTTGATGGTGACCTGGACTTCGTACAAGGGGTATGATGAGCAGGCCGGCAAATCGGTCCCTCTGGGACGCGAGACCTGGGTCACGCCCGCGCCGTTCGTCGCCGAGATATGCAAGGGAAAGGGCGGCGACGCCGCGGCGCTTTCATTGCGGCTGGAGCAGCTCCTCGGATTGCCGGCAAATAGTGGCAAGGACCGCTTCGTCGAGCTGTGGACCGAGCCGAAAGACCTGTTCCGGCCCTGTCCGGATCCGGAGATCACCGACCGTGAGTGCGAGACCGACTTCCCCCAACCAAGCTCCCTCGTGACGGTGAGCCCTGCTCACGTGAAGTGGTTCGAGGACCTGAAGGCCAAATCGTACGGCGAGAACGGCTATCCCTGGACGCGTCTAGGATACACCTACGACTGGGCTGGACCGAAGGTCGGGGTGAGCGAGCTCGTGATCAAAAAGGGCGCCGAGGTGACCGTGCAGCGGGTGACATCGACCGTGGACTACTGCCAGTAGCGATCGAGCTGCTCGCAGCGACGCACCTGACCCCGTGACTTCCGGGCGCGAAGTAGTGGAGTCGAGCGGCGAGCTTTGGAAGACGCTGTTCGGCTCAGACGCTGTCGCCCGTCAGCTCCTCGTAGAGACCCATGCCCGCACCGATGGCCCCCGCCACGCTCGGGAATCCGGCGGTCGCGTTGACGAGCCACAGGTTGTCCAGGGACGAGCGGAACGGCTTTCGCTGGAGCCCCATGTTGCGTGGGGTGAGCGCCGCGCCGTAGGAGTTGCCCTCGGGCGCACGGCAGAAGCGCGCGTTCGTGACCGGGGTGCCCACGACGCGCATGACGAGGTGGTCACGAATCCTCGGCACGTAGCTTTCGTCGAGGATGTCGAGGATGCGCTCGCGGATCTTCTTCTTCTCGACGTTGTAGGCGCGGCGATCGTCGCGGCGAAGGGTCGCGAAGCGGGCGTGGTCGCACGCCGTCGCCACCTCGAGGATCTGATCGCCCGGAGGGCAGAGGCCCGGTGCGTCGGAGTGAAGAGTGGGTGTCGACAGGAAGAGCCAGGGGTTCAAAAGGTCGTGGCGAAGGAGCTGATCGTCGTATTGACGATTGATGTCCTCGTGCGGGTAGTGCCACACGTTGAACGAGCCGAAGCCGTGCTCTCGGAGGTCGAGCCCGCGCAGGCCGAGATAAAGCGTGATCGTTCCACACGAGTAGTCGTAGTCGAGGCGGCGGCTGTCCTTCGCGAAATGCTCGACGCCGGCGAGGCGGGCGGTCAGGCGTGGGTCGGCGTTCGAGATGTAGCGTCGCGCCGTCAGGTGCTTTCCGTTCTTCGTGGTGACGCCGGTGACGCGCTGGCCGTCCGTCTCGATGCGATGGACCTCGTGCTCGAGGAGAACCACGCAGCCCGGCTGGCGGCGCACGGTGCCGACGAGGGTCTCGACGAAGTGGCCGTAGTGCTTCTTTGGATAATAGGCTCCACGGTCGTAGAGGGTGACGAGCGCGACGTGGAGCAGGAGGGAGACGTCGCGCGGGGGGAGGAGGTAATCACCGCACTGGCCGGCCAGGATTGCGCGGAGCTTTGGCGGCATACCGACGTGCTCGTAGAGATCCTGGAGCGTCCAGCGGAGGTAATAGAGAACATGGCGGGCGCGGAACGCGGCGAGGAGCGCGGAGGGCGACAGTCGGATCGGGATGTCGAGGCCGTCGAGCTCGGCGCCCAGGACGGAGATCACCTCGAAGTAGCGGCGGAGCGGCCGCTCGGCGTCGGGAAAGCGGCGGAGCAGGCGCCCGAGGAGCTTGCCGAGCCCGTTCGGGATCCGCACGCGATCGCCCGCGACGACGACGTGGTCGAACCCCTCGGGATCGAGCCGCAGGAACGGCACCTCGTCCGCCACGCCGAGCTTGCTGAGGAGGTTGTGGATGCTCTCGCCTTCGCCGCAATTGAAGATGTAATGGACCTGCGCGCAGAAGCGGTAGTCCTTCATCTGGAAGGTGTGAGCGTACCCGCCGGGCGAGTCGTGAGCTTCGAGGACGGCCACGCGGCGCCCCGCGTTCGCGAGGAGCGAGGCCACCGCGAGGCCGGCCATCCCCGAGCCGATGATGAGGTCGTCGAAGTCGGTCAAGGGCGGGAGGGTAACACTCGTTGGGGAGGGTCGGGGCGTGGTGCGCTGGAGGGCCTACAAGAGCCGCCAATCAGCCCGTCAATCCGAAGTAGAAGGTACTGGCATCTCGACCGGTTCCAGGGTCGAGCGCGAAGCGGACCCTTTCGAGAAAACCGACGACGCCGAGGACAGTGGGGCCGGGCCATTCGTCGACCACGAGCACGGTCGCCTCCACCGTGACGTCCGTTCCTCGGCCGCGCTCGCAAACGAGGGTGACAGGTACCCGACAGAGTCCGCCGGACATCGTACCGAAGCGGGTCTTGATGTCGACTACCGCGTCTTCGGTCACCTCGACGCCGGCCTCTTCGAGCACGTCGCGTGACAAGACGGAGAATGTCGCTCCGGTGTCGAGGAGCGCCAGCTCGGTCTCGGGGGCCTTACCGATCCGGCAAATCACGGCGGTGGGGACGACGCCTGTCGGGTGCGAGTGCTCGTGAACGAAATATCGGGATGCGCCGACGTTCCAGGGCGATTGCGCGCCCTCGGCATAGAGCGCTGTCATTGATTCACTTCGCCCCCACACCACGCCATCAGCAGGCCGGCGGCCTCGGAGCGCTCGCGGAGCGAACGAACGAGCGTTCGCCGATCCGGCGCATGACCGACGAGCTTGCCATCCCGAAGCGCAACCCATTGTCCGAGATACTCGGCTGCGTGGCGATGGAGCCAATCGATATTGTCGGCAGCGGATTCACCGGTCGACGTCCCCTCGGCGCGAGCCTCCGGCGCCTTCAAGGTCGCGCGCCAGGGGAGGATCGACGGATGCGACGAGAGATCGTCACCGAGGCCGGAGAGGAGCGTACGGGCGCGCTGGATCTGACCCGTTTCGACGAGGGTGCGAATCTCGCGGGCCATGCGCTCGGCCGGGGCCTGCGAATCCGGCACGCTCGCGTCGGTCAAGAACGTCACCAGTACGCGCCCTTCGCGCACGTCGGGCGGCGTCTCGCGAAGCTCGACGTGGCCGTTGCGAAAGTAGCCGTCGACGGTTGCCATGATGGGCTCATCATAGCGCATTCAAGCTCGCTTCACACGCGGGCATTGGACGTCGTTCGACGCTCGGTTGACCGAAGGAGGGTGTAGCGCCCCCGACTGCGACCTCGCCAAGCGCTGGGCGGTGGCAAGGAGCGCGGCACGCTCACCTCGGAGGTTGCGACGATTGGGCGGCAGGACACCCTCGAGCCGATGGGGCGCTTGTTGGACCCCAAGCTCCCACCTCGATGCCGGCGACAGAATCGCTCTGCGCTCTCGTTCGGCAAGAGCTTCGAAAATGTTCTGTCGAAGGCGGGAAGGTGCGGCTCAGGCCTCCGACACGCCCCTGGCGCCTGCAATCAATGCCAGCACCTCGCTCGCTGCGCGCTCGCCGCTCGATAGCGCTCCGTCGATATACCCGCTCCACACCGTGGCTGTCTCGGTTCCCGCCCAGTGCAGCGCACCGACGGGCTCGCGCAACGCCGACCCGTGCCTGGTCAGGAGGCCGGGCGGACAGAAGGCGCCATAACATCCTCGCGCCCACTCGTCCTGCGCCCATAGCTTGTCCGCGTAGCTCCCGGGGCTCCGGGCCTGTTCGCCGAAATACTTTGCGAAGCAGGCGAGCACACTCTCCCGGCGCTCCGCCTCGCCGAGCTTCGCCAGCTCGCGCGCGCCGTCGGCCTCCACGAAGCCCAGGAGCACGCCCGGTCTGCCCTCGGGCGGCGAGCTGTCGAAGGTCACGTGGCACGGGCCCTCGTCGCTCACGCACATCCCCGACAGGCCGTCCTTTCTCCAGAAAGGCTCGTCGTAGACGGCGACACATTTGCCCGCGGCGCCCATTGGCATTCCCTCGTGCAGCGCGCGGCGGGACGCGGGGAGCGCCGGCTCGAACACGAGCTCGTTCATCAAGGGTGGGGGCAGCGTCAGGATGACGCGCCGGGCCTTCACCACGAGCTCGTCGCAATGCACGGTGGCGCCGTCCTCGGTCCATACGATACGGCGGGCCGGGGTCCCGAGCCGTACGTCCAGTCCCTCCGCCATCGCGTTCGCGAGGCGCTGCATGCCGCCCTTCACGCGGGTGTCCTGCGCGCCGCCCTCGCTGCCGAGCAGGGTGTCGGTGTCCTTTCCCGAGCGGATGTAGAAGAGCGCGTGCAAGAGCGAGTAATTCTCTGCGTTCTCGGCGAAGACCGTCTCCATCCCGATGGCGAGCAGCTCCCGCGCGACGTCGCTGCCGACGTTCTCGCGCATCCACCTTCCAAAGCTCTGGGCGTCCCACTCCGCCGCGTCCTTTGCTTCCCAGGGTGCTGAAAGCGGCACCTTCTTCGCCATTCGATCCAGCCGGAATTGCGCCCAAGCCACGCCGATGAGCGTCATCCATGGCAGCCTCGGGATCGTCCCGCGGTAGAGCGTCCGCTTGCCCCGCCATAGCAGCACGTTCTGCCCCGCCGTCCACGTCTTGTACGTCTCGAGCCCATGACGCGCGATCCAATGGGCGAGGCGCTCTTGCCCCGCGCCGAGCCATTGCCCGCCGAGGTCCACCCACGTCCCATCGTCGAGCGTGCTCGTGAAGACCCTCCCTCCCACGCGAGAGCGGGCCTCGAGCACGACGGTCTGGAGCTTCTCTCCGCCGCTCTTCGCCGCGTCGTCGAGGGCGCGGGCCGCGGCGAGCCCCGCGAACCCCGCGCCGAGCACCGCCACGTCACAGCTCATTGAATCTTTGCTCATTGCGTCCTCGCTCACGTCAAAGCCCGTCGCGCCTCGACTCGCGCGCCCAGAACCACTGCCTCGCCCGATCGCTCAGCCCTCGCGCGCCGGCTCGCGGAGCCTCCTCCACCGCGCGCGTCCACTCGCGCACCAGCCCGCGGTGCGCCTCCCAGTGCTCGCTCGCTTCCCGTGCGTTCCCGCCCGTGCCCTCCCAGGCGGCGCGCTCGACAGCCGCTCGCTCGCGCTCGAAGCGGACCTTTGCCGCGCCGTAGTCGCGCAGCATCACCGCCCGGTGCAGCCGCTCGTGCCGCCACCACAGGCTCTCCTCGTCGTGCCCCTCGGCGCGCGGCGGCGGGCCCAGCGTCATCTGTCCCTTCGCCAGCACCACGCGCTTGAACACCGACAGGCACGGTGCGCTCGTCCCGGTCGCCCACACCTCGGGGGCGCCGGGACCCAGCGACGCCACGAGCGATCCCGTCGTCTGTCCGGCGGTGCGCGTCGGGAGCGGGCTCGCGTGTGCGCACGGGGCCTCCATCCTCCACCCCGCCTGGGGATCGCGTCCGTTGTGCTCGCGGAGCGCGCTGACGCAGCGGAGCAAGTCGGTCCCCGCGCCGTCGTCGCCCGCCGAGAGCGCCGCGAAGGAGCAGGCGCGCCGGACGTCGCCGCCCGCGAGCAAGCCCATCGCGCCGCGACCGAACGCGCTTCGGAACGAGAACGCTCCCTTGCCGTTCCACCAGCCGCGGCGCCGTGCTTCGTCGAGCGTCCCCGGACCCAGGAGGTCGGGCGCTTCCTCGATCGTGAGCACGTTCGACGTCGTCCGGACCCCGCGCACGCGCACCGCGGCCCAGAAGCGATCCGCCGTCTCGAGCAGCCACGCCCCGGTGCGATCCGCGATGATGAACGCGTTGTGGTAGCGAAACCCGGCGCTGCGGAAGCCGCAACGTCCGCCCTGCCCGTAGCGCGCAATGAGGCCCGTCATGCGCTCCAGCGCATCGTCGGCGGTGCACGAGCGCTCGAGCGCGATGCGCAGGAGATCCATGCCGGTGAGAGCCCGCTCGGCGACAGCGAGCTTGGTGAACACGGCCTCGTTGCCGATCGCGACGCCGTGCTCGTTGACGCCCATCTCGGCGCCCCACATCCACGCGGGCCGCGACAGCACCACCTCGAACGCCGGCGCCGCTTCAGGGATGCTGACCCACGTCGCGCGCAGCACCGATCCTTGCGCGGGCATGGCCTCGATGTGCTCGACGGTCTGCGCTTCGCCGGGCTCGCGATCGCTGTTCTTCGCGAACCACACGGGACTTCCCGCGCCCGCCTTCACCACCACTATCGTGTCGCACATGGCAGCCGCGAGCGTACCGCGTTGCGCGCCGGCTCGTACGGTTTGCCGAGCCCCTCGCTGACCACGTTGCCGGGCGCGGCCGCCGCTGCGAGCGGGCCGCCGTGAGCGCCTGCACAGCCAGCTTCCGCTTTACCGCGCTCATGCTCCCGTCGAGGTATTGTTACCTGACCATCGGCGTCTTCCGCGAAGGCAGCTCCAATGCTCTGGCAACTGCCGTCGACTCTGCCCACGACAACGACGGCCGTCGCAGTCCCGTTTGCCGGCCCCGCGTCCCGGCCTGAACGATCGTCGGTCTTTCACGTGTCCGCGGGAACCGTTCGGCACGACGCGGCCCCGTTCGGCGTGGCGCACGCCGGACCGAGGGTCGTCGCGAGCGGAATGAGACACTCGGCCTGGCAGCGACGGTACACAGGTGTCGTTGCGGGCGGTCGGCAATGATACCCGCCATTACTCCGCGCCCACTGACTCAATATCACCCGGACACCGCAAGTGGCAGGCCGAGCGTCTCACCTGCTGTCGCCATCAACCCACGGCCGGCGCCGGCTCGCCCGCAGCTTCGCCCGGGATCGGAATAGAGATGTCGATGATCGGCTCCTTTTCGAGGGAGCTCGGCGCATTCACCCCGGCGTCGTCGTGGACGCCGATCCCATGGTTGACGATGAGCTCGCCGCCGAGCCACGCGGTCACCCCTGCCAGCGCTCCGCCGGCAACCGACAGGATCACCGGCAAGACCACGCGCTTCGACGGGTTGCCCCGGCGCAGCAGCCAGCTCGCCCCGAAGAGGCCTGACACGACGAGGTTGCCGGCTCCGTGGAGCGTGCCAATGGCCTTGGCGCGCGAGCCGTTCGGGATGGCCAGCCAGTCGATGGTGCCGAACGGCGCCGCCACCATGGCGCCGACGAGCCCCGCGCCGAGCACGCGGTACGAGACCTCGGACCACTTCTTGTTGCCGGTGACCAGCCGCAGCGTATCGAACACGATCGAGGTCGAGAGCAACCCCAGTGGGAACACGATCAACATCTGATGCACCGGGTGCCCCAGGATCTTCGCTCTGCTTTCCATGTTTCCCTCGCCTGTGAATGACGCGCTCTGTGCAGCGGGGAATTCATGCTAGTCGTGCGAACGATCTCGGCAACCCGCAATGCCGACAATGCTTCGCGAGACAACGCTTCACGCAATACGCACTCGCGGCGTGGCGCCCGCAATCGGCCGGTGGTGCATTGGCGGGACGGAAGCGGCAGCAGCCTTGCCGGGGCAACCTGGCGGGCCACGCTCCGCCACGTAGCCTTGCCCGATGAATGGCTGCCATAGACGCGGCCCATGTCACACGGAGCGGGCCGCGACGCCGTCCGTGCCGTTCATGTCGCGGAGAGCTGGGGGTGAGCGTCGGGTGTGCCGCGGGCGGGTTTCGACTCCGTTTCAAATCGCGTGGCCACCAGGTAATCGCACCACCGCTCCACGCTGGTCTCGATCGACGGCAGCGCCAGCCCGACGGCCGCGGCGTGGGCGTCGGCCGCGGTCGTGTCATAGGCATCTTCCGAGAGG
>Ga0163144_10027635_pt1 | contig 10979 bp, 9 predicted proteins | sample OliLak19BULKMAT1_FD_123175 | JGI IMG/M metagenome (GOLD analysis project Ga0163144, IMG submission 123175) | Freshwater microbial mat bacterial communities from Lake Vanda, McMurdo Dry Valleys, Antarctica - Oligotrophic Lake LV.19.BULKMAT1 | ecosystem: Environmental > Aquatic > Freshwater > Lake... | reverse complement strand
GGGTTCCGCTCAGCGCGTATGCAGAGACGCGGAGACCCCGCAAACCGTTGGGAGTCCGTCAGTTCAGTGTTTTTCGTCCCCGTCTTTCTGCCTTTGGTCCCAACCTGCGCGTCTCCTGCGGTTTCCGCCCCACATGCAGTCCCGACTCAGGCGCCCGCGAGGCCGGAAGACCGAATCGGACGGCATGAGAGTTCGGGGAACGCTGCGGGCGCGGAACTTGCGCCCGCGTTGCCGGAAGACCGAATCAGAACCGCAACTGCGGTCGGCCTGCAGGTTCAAGGGTAGTGTGCACCGGCGAGCCGGGCTGGAGCACACGCTCTCCAGCCGTGGAAAAACACGGGGCCGCATGCGGACCAGCCAACATGATCTCCGCGCCCGCAACCCGCAGCCAACTCCCCTCCGGTAGCCCCACCACGCGCGCGCCCGGGTTCAGCACGAGATACTCGGCCAATCGCTCCCGCCGCGTCTCCCCACGAAACCCGGGCGGATGGGCATCGGTGAAATGCGCATTGATCTGGAAGTCCACAAGTCCAAGCGCCTCAAGACCCGCCGGCGCGACAATCGGCATATCGTTCGTCGTGCCGATTGTCGGGCCGGCCAGCACCGAGCCGGCACTCCATCCTAAATAAGGAACACCCCTGCGCACGCGCTCCCGGATCGCGCCGAGCAGTTGAAAATGCTGCAGTCGCTCGAGCAAGCGGAACGTATTGCCGCCGCCCACCACGATCGCTTGTGCGTTGCGCACCGCATCCATCTTCGACGGATGCTGGTGCACACTCTCCGACTGCACGCCCATGCCGCCGAATGCGTTGTTCACCAGCGCGGCATAGTCATCGAGCGAGATCGTCACGCCGGCGAATGGCACGAACAGCACGCGCGTCGTTCCACTCAGGTGCGTTCGGATCGCATCGCGCGCGTGCTCGAGAAATGCGCCATCCGGATTGCGCGAGTTCGAGAGTAACAGAAGCCGGCGTTCGTTCATGACAAGTCGCCTCGGCGATTCAGCAGCGCACAGGGCTTCGCGTGGACACGGGGGAAGAGCCCCGCTTGGCAAGGGAAGGTCCGAGCGATTGCGCGGCCTCCAGGTACGCCGGATGCCGACCGCTTCGGGAGCCGCAGTACACACAGAGCGCTGTGATCTGATGCATATTCCGCTGGTTGGTGATACATCGTCTGCACGCATTGCGCAGTCCAACATCCTGCCCTCGTCGCATGCCCATCTCGCACATCAATTTGACACGACGTCCGGCCGCTCGCAGCTTCGCGACGGTAGTCGCCCTCACGGGTGCCCTGGTCGCCTGCGCTGATCGTGGCGATCGTAGCGACAGCGCGCGTAGCGTCGACGGCGCCCCGCCGCCCATCGGCGCCGTGGATCTGGATGGACTACCCGCCTTTGAGGGAGCCAGCACGCCAAACTTCGCGGCCGGCCCCGACGGTGCGATGTATCTCAGCTTCGCCGAGCGCGTCGACAGCACTGCGCAGGCGCTCCGCTTTGCCAGCTGGAATCCACAAACCCGCACGTGGAGCGACGCTCGTGACATTGCGCGCGGCCGGGACCTGTTCGTGAACTGGGCTGATTTTTCCAGCATGACCGTGCTCGACAACGGGGATCTTGCGGCCCATTGGCTCGAGCGCGAGGGAAAAGGCACATATGCCTACGGCGTGCGCATTGCCCGCTCGCGCGACGGTGGCGCATCATGGGATTCGGCGCGCACACCACACGCCGACGGCCTGCTCGCCGAACACGGGTTCGTGTCCCTGTGGGCGGCCGGCGGCGACGCCATCGGAGCGGTGTGGCTGGATGGCCGCAAAACGGCGATGCCCGACAGCGCCCGTGAGATGACCATTCGCACCGCGGTGTTCGGCACCACGACGGCGCAAATACCCGAAGTCCTGCTCGACGCGCGCGCCTGCGATTGTTGTCAGACGTCCAGCGCGCCAACTCGAAGCGGTCGGGTGATCGTCTATCGCGATCGCACGAACGACGAAATCCGCGACATTGCCATCGTGCGAGAAACGAACGGTCGATGGAGCGAACCGCAGATTGTGTTCGCCGATAACTGGCACTTCGACGCGTGTCCCGTCAACGGACCCAGTGTTGCCGCAGCGGGAGATTCGGTGACGGTGGCCTGGTTCACCGGGGCGCAGGACACGGCGCGGGTGCGCGTGGCCACCAGCGTCGATGGCGGAGCAACGTTTGGCGCACCGATCCGCGTGGACGACGGTGATCCGATCGGCCGCGTGAGCGTGGTGCTCGACGCGCAGGCGCGTCCGGTGGTGATGTGGATGGAGCGTGTGGGCGGTGACAGCAGTGAAGTACGCGTGCGTCGGGTGTCCACCGACGGCCGGCTCTCATTGGCGACCCGGGTTGTCACCGTCGCGGCAAGCCGCCGCAGTGGCTTCCCGCGCATGTCGCGTTCGGGTGAGCAGCTGATGTTCGCGTGGACGGTGCCCGGTGAGCAGAGCCAGGTGCGGCTCGCTACCGCGCCGCTGAAGCCATAGCGGCGAAGACGCGCTTGGCCCGGACTTACGTCCCGCGCCGTCCGCCGTTCTTCGCCTTGACCGGCTTCGGATCCTGCTGACGGGTATTGGGCATTGGCGGGCGGGCGCCCACCGGCGTGGACTTCGCGCCAAGCGGCGGACGCTTGCGAGAGAAATCGGGCACTGCGCTGGCGTGTTTTTTTGACATGAGGTGCTCCCGAACGGTTCGGCGTGGTGCTTACGACGCCGTGGCCACGTCGTCGTCGTCGTCCGACGGCTCGCCCTCTTCACCCGGCATGCCGTCCTCGGCCTCCTCGGGAAGTCCGGCCGCCTTGCGGCGCGCGCGCTCTTCTTTCTTGGCCTCTTTTTTGTTCTTGCGGTCCATTTCCTTCTTGCGTCGCTCGAAGTCGTAGTTGGGCTTTCGTGCCACGAGGTAACACTCCGTTTCCGATGTCCGTGAATCAAGGCACCCGGACACCTACGTCCCGAGGCACCGCTCCGCCGCGTGTGCGAACGATCCCTGAAAGATAACGCACGCCGCCACCCTGCGCCGGGCGCTACCGCCTCGGACAAGCGCTTCTACGACGCCGCGGCGATCGTTTCCAGCGCTTCCCAGCGCGCGACAAGCGTCTCCAGCGTCGCGTCCAGCAAGGCCAGCCGCTCGCGCGCGGCGGCGACCGCCGAGGCGTCGCGCAGCGTGGCTGGATCGGCCAGTGTTTCGTAGAGCCGTGCACGCTCTGCTTCGGTGGCGTCGATCCCCGCCGGCAACGCGGTCAGCTCGGCGTGCTCTTTGAACGACAGCTTTCGCTTGCGCGCCAGCTTTGTGTCTTTCACCGGCGCTGCAGTGGCGGCGGTGCGCACAGACTGGGCGCGTGGCGCGACAGCCTCCGGAGCGCGTTGACGCGCCCAGTCGCTGTAGCCTCCGACGAACTCGCGCACAACACCCTGTCCTTCAAATACCAACGTGCTGGTGACGACCGCATCGAGAAAGGCACGATCGTGACTCACCAGCAACAAGGTGCCATTGAACTCGAGCAGTCGATCCTCAAGCAAATCGAGCGTTTCCACATCGAGATCGTTCGTGGGCTCGTCGAGCACGAGCAAGTTGAACGAGCGCGTGAACAATCGGGCCAGCAGCAGTCGATTGCGTTCACCACCCGAGAGCGCGCGCACCGGCGTGCGCGCCCGGTCGGGAGGAAAGAGAAAGTCCTGCAGCCAACCGCTGACGTGACGTTCCGCACCGCCCACCGTGATGAACTCGGCGCCATCCGCAATTGACGAGAACACGGTAGCATCAGGGTCCAGCTGCTCGCGCAGCTGATCGAAGTAGGCCACTTCGAGATTCGTGCCCACGCGCACCGTGCCCTGCTGCGGTTCGAGTTCGCCCAGTAACAATCGCAACAACGTGGTCTTGCCGACGCCGTTCGGACCGATGAGCCCGACACGATCGCCGCGCATGATGGTCGTGCTCACATCGCGCGCGATGACGTTCGCACCGTGCGCGAAATCCACGCCTCGCGCCTCCACCACCAGTCGGCCACTGCGATCCGCTTCCTGCACCTGCAGTCGCGCCGTGCCCACGCGATCGCGACGCGCGGTGCGCTCCACACGCATGGCTTCGAGGGCACGCACGCGTCCCTCATTCCGTGTGCGACGGGCACGAATGCCCGTGCGAATCCACGTTTCTTCCTCGGCGAGCCGGCGATCGAACTCCGCCCATTCGCGCGCTTCGGCGTGCAGCGACGCTTCCTTGCGCTCGAGATACAGATCGTAATCATCGCCCCAATCGGCCAGCTTGCCACGATCGAGCTCCACAATGCGCGTCGCCACTTTGCGCAGAAACGCCCGGTCATGAGTGACGAACATCAAGGTCACGCCACGTTCGACAAGCCACGTTTCGAGCAGCTCAATCGCCGCGATATCAAGATGATTCGTGGGCTCGTCGAGCAGCAGAATATCCGGCTCCCGGACCAAGGCGCGGGCCAGCAGCGTTTGACGCTTGCGCCCACCGGACGCGGCATCGAACAGCGCATCCGGATCGAGTCCCAGTCGCTCAAGGACCGTGTTCACGCGGTTGTTCACCGCCCACGCATCGGCCGAATCAATCGCGTGGTGCAACCGATCGAGCTCACGAAGCGCTCGCGCATCGGCCTTCTCGCTGAGCGCGTGACTCGCCTGATGATACTGCGCCAGCAGTTCGCCCAGTGGTCCGACTCCACTCGCCACAACGTCAAAAATGGTGCCGTCGAGCTGATCCGGGACATCCTGCTGCAGTCGGGAGACCGCCACCGTACCCTGACGCACGATCTCTCCCGAATCGGGTTGCAGCGTGTCATCGAGCAGCTGCAGCAGCGTACTCTTGCCCGCCCCGTTGCGACCGAGCAGGCACACGCGATCTCCGCGCTCGATCGCCAGATCGGCGTGGTGTAGCACCGGCGGACCACCGAACGCGATTGAGATGTCCTGGAGCGCGAGCAGAGCCATCGAAGACATAAAAGAAGTTGGCAACAGCGCGATGGCGGCGCGATGCGCCCATGATGCAGGCTGGCGCGTCGACTCGCGGAACGGCAGTCCCCCAAGATATCCTCAGGACATGCGGAAACGACTGACACTGCTCGTATTGCTGCTCCTGACCGGGAACGCCGCGCTGCCCGCGCAGCGGGCGGCCACGGTGCCCACGACGGCCGCCGCACCACTGGCGCCGTTCAGCGCCGCCCAGTTCGCGCGTGCCGTCGGGGAGCTGTCCGAGCCCGGTGGCTTTTTCGACACGGACAATCTGATTTCCAACGAGCGCAGCTATCTGCACGTGATGGGTGCGCTTGACCGCCTGAATGTGCGTGGCGGTGCGTATATCGGCGTCGGGCCCGATCAGAGCTTCTCTTACATCGCGCGCACGCGTGCCGAGATTGCGTTTCTGCTCGACATCCGGCGCGATAATCTGCTGCAACATCTGCTCTTCAAGGCGCTGTTCGCTCGGGCGCGCACGCGCGCGGAGTATCTCGCGCTGTGGCTGGGGCGGCCGGTACCGGCGAATGCGGTGCGCCTGGCGGATCGTTCGATCGGCGACCTGGTGGCGATGATCGATGCGGCGCCGGCGACAGTCGCCAGTCGGGCATTCGCGAGCGAGGCTGTGTTGGCCGACGTGCAGCGGCTCGGCGTTCCACTGGCGACCAGCGATCTCGCCACCATCTCGCGCGTTCACGGCGACTTCATGCGGGACGGCATGTCGCTGCGGTTCACGTCGATTGGCCGCCCACCCCGCGCATACTATCCCACGCTGCGCGACTTGCTGTTGGAAACCGATCGGGAAGGACGGCTGGCAAATTATCTCGCGAGCGAAGCCGACTTTCAGTATGTGAAAGAGCTGCAGCGACGCAATCTGGTGATCCCGGTCGTGGGCGATCTTGCCGGTGCCAGGGCGCTGCGTGGCATCGGCCGTGCTGTGCGTGAGATCGGACGCACCGTCAGCGTGCTGTATGTGTCGAACGCCGAAGACTACGTGCTGCGCGACGGCGGATTCGCGCCGTATGCGGCCAACGTGCAGTCGCTGCCGCGCGGTTCGCGCAGTGTCATCATTCGCAGCTGGTTCGGCGGGCCCGGCACCCATCCACACGAGGTACCGGGCTATTTCAGTGTCCAGCTGTTGCAGACGTTCGAGGCGTTCATCGCCGCCTCACGCGCCGGCCCGATGTGGTCGTATCGGACGTTGGCATTCTCGCCGCATGAGTCGCCCTGAGTTGGACGCTCGTTCAGCCGCGCGCTACATCACCACGTACGCTTCCATCGCGAAGTACTCGGCGAGCCCGAGGCGATCCAGCAGCGACGCCGTCTCCTTGTTCCGTGCGTCCACCCGCTGCCAGAACTCGCGATCGTCCTGTCCAGGGAACGGCGCAGAGTCCTTCTGCGACTGGTGTTTGAAGATTGCCTGGATCTTGAGACGCAGCTCGTCCTGCGAGATGGGCACCAGCCACGTGGCTTCGGTGACGGGCCATTCCTGCCACGCCCCGCGGTACAGCCACACCTCGGGACGTACGAAGTTCGCGTCTTCGATCAGCAACTCTTCGAGTGCGCGTTCAACCGCTTCCTTGCACATGCGATGCGTGCCGTGTGGATCGGAAAGGTCACCGGCCACGAAAATCAGATCCGGCGCCTGTTCACGCAGCAGTTCCTTCACAATGTTCACATCGGCGGCCCCGATGGGATCCTTGCGCACTTTGCCCGTTTGGTAGAATGGCAGGTCGAGAAAGCGCGCCGAGCTACTGGACAGCCCGAGCGTTTCAATGCCCGAGACCGCTTCGGCTTCGCGGATGACGCGTTTGATGTCCTGCACTTCGTCGCTATCCACGTCACCGGCGTGCTTGGTGGCGAGAAACTGCAGCACGCGTTCCCGCACCGCTTCGATCGCGGCGACGTCGAGCTGCTGATCGCGCGCGAGGCGTACGAGAAAGTCGACGTGACGCCGGACGTCGTGATCGAAGACGGCGATGTTGCCACTCGTCATGTAGGCCACAATGATGTGGTTCTCATTCAACACCAGCTTGCGCAGGATCCCGCCCATCGAGATGACGTCGTCGTCCGGATGGGGCGAAAAGCAAATGATGCGCTTGCCCACGGGCAGCTTTGACCGCCCACGAATTCGGGCACCCAGCGTATTGAAGATCAGCCCGTTCACATCGCCCGCCGTGCCGTGCTGAGCAAGCAGCGACGAGAGGTGATGCTCCGCGTAGTCGCGCTCGGTGAGCTTGAGCACGGCCTTGCCCGTCGTGCGCGACAGCCACACGACCGCACGCAGCGTGAGGTCGGGCGTCCACACGACTTCGTCGACCATCCAGGGCGTGGCGATGCGCGTGAGGTCGGCCGCGGCCGCGTCGTCCACGTAGAACGTGGTACCCGGATGATTCTGGAGAAACGTAGCCGCGACATCGATGGCGATCGGTCCTTCCACGGAGCGCTTGATGATCGCCGCCTTGTGTTCACCGGTGGCGAGCAAGGCGATTTCGCGCGCGGCGAGAATCGTGGCCACACCCATCGTGATCGCTTCGCGCGGCACGTGTTCTTCGCCGAAAAAATCGGCCGACGCGTCGCGACGCGTGACCATGTCGAGCGCGATCATGCGCGTCCGACTATCAGCGCCGGAGCCTGGTTCGTTGAAGCCGATGTGGCCGGTTTTGCCGATGCCCAGCAACTGGAAGTCGATGCCGCCGGCCCGCACGATCGCCGCTTCGTAATCGGCGACATGCGCATCCAGATGTTCGCGCGCGACCGCACCGGAGGGGATGTGCACGTTTTCCGGCTTGATATCGATCTGCGCGAACAGATTCTCCCACATGTACCGGTGGTACGCGTGCACGTTGTCCCGCGCCATCGGGTAGTACTCATCGAGATTGAACGTGATCACATGCTGGAAGGACAGCCCCTCTTCCCTGTGCATGCGAATCAGTTCGCGGTACACGCCGATGGGCGTGGATCCGGTGGCCAGCCCGAGCACACATGGCGCGCCGGCCGCCGCGCGTTCGCGCATGAGTTTGGCGATGCGCACAGCCACGAGACGGGCGATGTCATCGTGGTCCGGTACCACAACCACCGGAATACGTTCGCGAGCAGTCGGATGTATCGAATTAGTCACAAGCAACTCAATCGGGTGAGCGGATACCGCGGGAGTGTGCGCACGAATCAGCGCGTTCCAAACATATAACTATTCAGGTATTCGATGGTGGATTCATGCTCGGCCACTTGGAATGCGAGCAGGTCGCCGATGGTCACTACGCCGTAGACCGTATTGTCGTCGGCGACGGGCAAGTGACGGATCCGGCGCTTGGTCATGATGGCACTGCATTCGTCGAGGCTTGTCTCCGGCAGGCAGGTCACCACGGAGGTGGTCTGTACCTCGGCCACCTGGGTGGTTTTGGGATTGCGCCCCGCCACCACCACGCGCCGCAGAATGTCCCGCTCGGTGAAGACGCCCACGAGATTCTTGTGCTCGTCGACGACAAGCAACCCGCCGACGCCGCGTTCGTTCATCAGTTCAGCAGCCTCAAACACCGTATTGGTTGGGGCAATGGAGACGACGGCGACGCCCTTGCGGGCCAGAATATCGCGAACCTTGGGCATGACGGAACTCCTGAGAGGAAATGACAGTCGACGCGCGTTTTTAGCGCGTGAGTCCGTACACGATGTAGTTCGTGGCGAACTTGTAGGCATCATTCGAAAGGTTCACCGGGTACCAGCCGTCTCCCGACCACTCCATGTAATCACCGATATCGTTGTTGTAGTTGATGATGACCAATAATCGTCGCGAGGGATCATTCTCCTCAAAGATCCCCAGATATTCGGCCCGGGCGCTCGGTGTGCCCGGATGATGCATGCCCTCGAGCGAGGCGATGGAGAAGAACGAGTGAAAGATCGGGTGGTCTACCGTGAGCGGCATGATCTGCGCGTCGGGCAGCACCGTGCGCATCGCCCGTTCGAACTGCGACCACTGGTTCAGCAGAAAGTCATCCACGATGAGAAATCCGCCTTTCTTCAACCAACGTCGCAACCCGTCGGACTCCGGGACAGACGGATACCAGTAACCGGGCTCCGACAGATAGGCGATGGGATAGCGAAAGAGCTCCGGGTCATCCATGTCGTGCACGTTGCTCTCGCCCACGTGCGGTCCGATCGACGTGAGGTCGTGCATGATCGTCATGAAGTTCCGCTCCATCGCCGGATAGTCGAAGGACCAGCCGGGGTGTCCCTGATACCGCAGCCGTGCGAAGGTGAACCGACCGTCGTAGGTCGCATTCGGCTCCAGAATGGTTCGCCCCCGTTGCGAGCCGGCATGGCCGGCGGCGAACGTCAGGGCGAGCAGCGCACCGAACGCCGCACGCCACGTCATGCGGACACGAGCTGCGTCGCGACAGCCTGCGCGAGATCAGCCATGGGAACTCTCCGATCGCGGGGGAGCGTGTCGAGGCGGGGCGCCTCGGGGCGGGGGAAAGGAAGCATGCGGCCCTCCGCGGCAGCCGTCAACGCTTTCGTGCTCGACGACGCTGCGCAGCCTCCCCTCTCGTCGCATATTTCTGGGACCGGCCGCATCAATACCTCGTCGGCCCCGCCACTCGACCGCCAGCGACAACCGAAATGCCCATACTCGTTTTCTCCGCCTCGCCGACGCGTCTGGCGTTCGCCGTGCTGCTCACCGGAAGCGCTCTGCTCGGCACCCGGGCTGCCCACGCGCAGGGAACGCGCCCGCTCATGGATGCCGACATCATGCGACTCGCGGCCGTTGGCAGCGTCGCGCTGTCGCCGATGGGCGACCGCGTACTGTATATAGTCTCTGCCTGGGAGCACCCCGGCGCGCGCGGCGACACGGCGCTCGGCGACAAACATGAACGTCGATCGCATGTCTGGATGATCCCGTTCTCGGGCGGACAGGCTCGACAGCTGACGGCCGGCGAGCGTGGTGAATCGCAGCCGCAGTGGTCGCCGGACGGTTCGCGTGTGTCGTTTGTCGCCGCCCGCGGCTCCGGCACGGGCGAAGAGGCGCCGAAGGCGCAACTCTGGCTCCTTCCCGCCGACGGCGGTGAAGCGACGCCGCTGACAACCGCACGCGACGGGGTGACGTCCTACAGTTGGTCACCCGACGGACGACAGATCGCCTACACCACGCCCGACACGCTCGCGCGCGACGCCGAAGCACGTACCCGCCGTCGCGACGATGCCAAAGTGTACGAAGACGACTTTCGGTTGAATCACCTGTGGGTGATCGACCTGGCCAGCAAACAGGCGCGCAAGGTCACGAGCGGTGCGTACACGGTTCGCGGCGCGCCGTCGTGGTCACCCGATGGGATGCAGCTGGCATTTGATGCCGCACCCACGCCCATGATCCGCGATCAACGCCGCGATGCCTATGTCGTAGCGATCGCGTCCGGGCGCGTGGATAAAATTTCGGCCAACGGCGACGTGCAAAGTACGCCGCAGTTCTCACCGGACGGGCGAACACTCACCTTCACGATTCTGCCGCATGAGTGGAAGGCGTACGCCGACGGCGTCATGCCGCGTACGCTTGGCAACGAACGTCTCGTCACCTTCGACCTCGCCACGCGCACGCTGACCGATCACGCGCAGGCGTCATTCGATATGGAAGTGGGTCAGCCGGATTGGTCGGCGGATGGCAAGGAGATCACCTTCACGTCGACGGATCGCGTCTGGCGTTCGCTCTTCAGCTACAACGTTGCCAACAAGAGCTACCGCAAACTCACGAACGCGCTGCTGGTGAACGGTGTCTCGGCGAGTCGTGACGGAGCGCGCCTCGCGTATGTAGTGGACTCGCCGTCGTGGCCGAGCGAGATCTACGTGCAGGACGCGAGCCGATCCACGCCGCAGCGCATCACCAACACCAATCCGTGGCTGGCCGACTATGCCGTCGGGCGCAGCGAAGTCATCACCTGGAAGAGCAAGGACGGCACGCCCGTCGAGGGTGTGCTGTTGCTGCCGATCGGATACACGGTCGGAGC
>Ga0163144_10027634_pt1 | contig 10979 bp, 8 predicted proteins | sample OliLak19BULKMAT1_FD_123175 | JGI IMG/M metagenome (GOLD analysis project Ga0163144, IMG submission 123175) | Freshwater microbial mat bacterial communities from Lake Vanda, McMurdo Dry Valleys, Antarctica - Oligotrophic Lake LV.19.BULKMAT1 | ecosystem: Environmental > Aquatic > Freshwater > Lake... | reverse complement strand
GCACTGGTGGACGCGGTTTGTGAGGTGGAAGACAAGCCGGTTTTTCTCGACGGCTCCAAGGATCCAACCCGTTTGATGCTTCTGGCCCGCTCGGGAAAATTCGACGTGCGTGGCATTCATCTGGTCCGCGATGGTCGCGCCATCGTCGCGTCCTACAAAAAGCGGAACCCCGATGTGGATCACTGCGTGAATCTGTGGAAAACCAAGGCGACGGAATGCGACAATCTGGTGACCATGCCGGAATTCTCCAACGTGATGACCCTGCGCTACGAGGATCTCTGCCGGGACGTGGCAAGCAGTCTCGCCAGAATCTTCGCTCACGCCGGTGTGGCCGACGAGTCGCAAGCCTGCCTCGAAACCTCTGGGAACGCCTCGACTCATATCATCGGGCATGCCAGCCGACTTGGAAACGCCAAGGAAGTCACCCTCAGGGAGGAATGGCGGAAACTGCTTACCCCCGTTGATCTTGAGAAATTCTGGAGGGTCGAGGACGGACTCAACCGCAAGCATGGCTATTTGCCGGAGGACGGGGCAGCCGGGGAAATGGCTCCCGCCCGGACTGGCAAGGCCATGGAAGAACATGGCGTCCATTCGTGACCACGCCGACTCCCGCTTCGGATCCAGGCGCCACAAGTCATGACTGAAAAAACATTCACCGTTTTCACCCCCGCCTACAACCGGGTGGATCTGCTTCCGAGGGTCTATGAAAGCCTGTGCAAGCAGACATTCACCGATTTCGAGTGGGTGATCGTCGATGATGGATCTGAAGATGGAACGGACTCGCTGGTGGCGTCCTGGACCGGGCAAAGTGACTTTCCGATCCGCTATTTCCACAAGCAGAATGGCGGCAAGCACTCCGCCCTGAACCGTGGCATCCAGGAAGCTCTCGGCAAATACTTCGTGGTGGCGGACTCCGATGACTGGCTACTTCCCGACGCCCTCGCCGGATTTCTGGAGGAATGGCGGGCGGTCGGGAATCCGGAGAATCTCACCGGCATTTGCGGCCTCTTCCAATACACCGACGGCAGGGTCGTCGGATCGGAATTCCCGAAAAGTCCGCTGCGCAGCAATGCGATCGATCTGCGCCTCAAGTATGGAATCGAGGGGGACAAGATCGGTTTCACCAAAACGGAAATCTTGAGGCGCTTTCCGTTTCCAGAGGAATTTGGCAGGGTCTATCTCCCGGAATCGATCGTCTGGAACCGGATTTCCCAGGTTTACGACACGGTGTTCGTCAACCGGCGTTTCGGCGTGAAGGAATACCAGCCGGACGGAATCACCGATCGCGCGGGTCTCAACAGCTTGAAAAACCCCTTGGCCTATCGGCTCAAGGCCGCGGAGCTGGTCAATGGGACCCGGGAGATTTCGCTCTCCGAGCGTTGCCGCTGCCTGCTCACCGCGACCAAATGTTCGATGCGCGCTGGCGCAAACCCTTTCGTGTCCGATCGCGCTCCCGATCATCTGCTCACCCTTGGCAGCATGCCGCTTGCGCTGCTTTTGAACATGAGGGACCAGATCCGGGCGATGCGGGTTCGAAAAAACAATTCTTGAGCCGCGGATACTGCGGCCAGATGCCGCTGCCGCCGGGCGCGCGCCACCTGTTCCATCAACTGCATGAATCACCGAGGAGTCGTTTACCTGATTTGGAATCGCCCGGCTATCGAGGACGAGCTTCAAGTTTCCATCAGGAGCGTTGAAAGGGCCGGCCTTCCTTACCGGATCTTCGAGGGAGATTCATCGGGTGAAGATTGGGATCGGAACCACAGCCAGAAAGCTTCGATTTACGACCTCAGCCCGTTCGACGAAACCCTTTTTCTCGATTCGGACACCGAGATTCTCGGCGGTGACCTCGGGTTCGGATTTGGCAAGGCAGCCAAGCACGGCATCGCGATGTGTCTCAACCCCGCCAGCCTTGCCTGCCGGTCCGGCAACAAAGGAGGCTTCTCGCCTCATGCGATCGAATACAACACGGGCGTCATTTTTTTCCGCAAGTCGCCGGATGTGGAAGCGGTCTTCAACTCATGGAAGAAGCACATCAACATCACCGATGCCGATCAACCCGGTTTTGCCAAGGCGATGGACGAGACGGATTTCAATCCCTACGTGCTCCCGAACAATTGGAACTTTCGCGCCGGCCAGGACCACCAGTGCTTCGGCCCGGTGAACATCTGGCACTCCCGTCGGGCCATTCCCCGCAAGTGGGACAATCAGAAGATCGACTACAAACAATTCCCTAGAGAGTATTCGTTGATTTCGCTGCGACGAAAACTCAAGAGCATCCTCGGAGGATCCAGAGGAATGGGCTGAGACGCCTCCCTTTCCATATAGTTCGCCTTAGGAAATCCATTTCCTCCCTCAATTGACCATGTTGAAAACCGATAATATAAAAGAGCCATTGCCTGGCGCGGAATCCGATCCCGAAATCGACCGCACCGGGCAAAAGGGCCTGGTAAAAAATGTGATCTACAGTTGGGCCGGTCAGATGGTTTTCATCGTCGCGGGCTTTATCATGCCGCGACTGATCGACCAGCACCTCGGTCGTGATCTTCTGGGAGTTTGGGATTTCTGTTGGGCTCTTGCCAATTACTTCTATTTTATCCAGGGCGGGGTTACTTCGGCGGTCAACCGCTATGTGGGCCGTTCCTGGGCGATCCGGGATATCGACGGGATCAGCCGCGTTACGAGTTGTGCGACGGCTTCGCTGTCTTTGGCAGGTGGCGTGATCGCGATTCTCTCGGTTTCCGCAGGCCTCCTGATTCCGCACTTTTTCGGGGAGCGTCTTGGAGAGCATGTTGATGAGGCCCGTTGGGTCGTGCTCTTCCTTGGCTTGTCCCTTGCGGTTCAGACGGCATTTGGAGCGTTCAACGGAGTGATCACCGGATGCCACCGCTGGGATCTCAAGAACATGATCCACGCAGGCTGGTATGCGGTGGCTGCGCTTGCCATGGGGATAGTACTATTCACGGGCGGAGGATTGGTGCAAATGGCGATGATCGTTTTCATCAGCGAATGCCTCGGCCAGGCGACCCGGGCACTGTTTTCGTTCCGGGTATGCCCTGGTCTTAGGATCAGTTATTCATTGATTGATCGCGCCACGGTCAAGGATTTGCATTCCTATGGATCCAAAACCCTTTTGCCCCAGCTAACAACGATGCTTCAGGGCACCACGACCAGCATGATGATTGTTGCTTTTCTCGGGCCGGGCGCATTGGCCTTGATCATGAGACCCCAATCCCTTGTCCGCCATGCGAATACCTTGGTCCGGCGCATGACCCTGACTCTGGTTCCCACGGTGAGTTCCTTGGAAGCGACCGGCAAGTCGAGAGAGATTCGTGGTTTGCTGATCCGCTCATCCCGCTACACGCTCTACTTGCAGCTGCCGATTCTTTTGGGACTCGCGGTATTCGGAGCTCCTATCGTTGGACTCTGGATGGGACCCGAGTATGCGCGGGAGGGATTGACCGTGACCATCATGCTGTTCTCGATCCTTCCCGGAGTGGCCATGCCGATGCTTCAGGTTTTAGGTGGCCTGAATGCCCACGGCAAGGCAGGCCTCGGCCAGTTGGTTGGGGCAGTTGTTTCCATCCCCTTGGTCTATCTGGCGTTGAAAGGCGGATGGGGGCTTGTGGGCGCTTCGTTCGGAATTGGGATTCCAGTGACTTTGGTCGCGCTGTTCTATATTCCTTATCTGGCTGCCCGGTGCATCGGGATGAGCACCGCGATCCTGATCTGGAAGGCCATCGCGATACCGATTCTTCAGTTGCTTCCCTTGGGGCTGGGTTTCCTGATCGTCCGCCTGACAATGTTGAACAATCCTGTAGGGGCGATGCTTCTAAGCGCCGTGTTGTTTGGGCCATTCGTCGCCTGGTTCTATTGGAAACACGTTTTCCCGCAGCGTTTGAAAGACGCTGTCTTGCGGGTTTTCCGAAAAAGGCGCCGGCCAGCGCTCGCTTTGTAACTGAATCGTTTGATTCTGGAACCACCGAGCGGTCACCGACGGTGGTGCCGAAAATTTATGATTTTTGATCCAGATGTGGGATATTCATAAAAATTGACTCTTTACCTTTCGCTTCGGGCAATCAATCTTCAAAAACTGAACATGTTGGGAGTAGCCTCCTGCTGAGTGACTTGAAATTTCAATCGGATTATCATGAAGACAATCTCAAATTATCATCAACGAGCAACAGGGATCATCGCAGCCGTGTCGATGGTGCTGTTCCTTCCGTGCCTGTCGCTTGACGCGCAGGAGGAAATCCAGCCGTATCAGATGCCGCGTGGGATTCCCGCCCCGAACTGGGGGGGCTTCGACCCGCTGAACGCGACTCCGCCCGCACGGCCCGCGGCTTGGCCATCGACTGCAGTGCCAGGATTCTACTTCGTGAAAGCCAGTGATCCGGCGGCTACTGATACCGGCAATCCCCAAGGCACTCCTGCCTTGCCACGGAAAACCATTCCAGCAACGCTGGCGGCGGGTTCCTATGTCGAGGTGGCCGATTGTGCCACCGCGACAGGATTGAGCGGCGTGAAGGGTACTGCTGCGTCTCCCGTTTGGATTGTCGGAAGCGGAGAAGCGAAGATTCAACCTCGGGACACCACCTCTGCCGTTTATCTCGGGGATTGCGAGTATGTGATTGTCAATGGTCTCAACTTCGATGGCACGGGAACCCCGACCGACAAAGCATCAAGTGCTTGGGCGGTAGGTTCCAACTGCCACCATATCGCAATCCGCCATTGTACAATCCGAAATCAGCCAGCCCCCGATTTCAACCCCACGCGATTTACCAGTGGCGGGGCCGGGGCATGGTATAGCGGTCTCTCCTCGATCGTGCCCCGCGAGGGCCCGGTCAGTAATATCGTGGTCTTCGGATGCGACTACACTGGAAACGCCGGCGGACAGACCCTCGACTACGAGAGTGGTCGTCATTGTATCATTGCTTCTGGAAAATCTGATGGCTCCCACATCGCGGAGAATATCTGGATCCTCAATAACATCATGCATGACAATCCCGAGGATGGCATTCAACTTGGAGAGTCATCCAACAGCGCGAATCGAAGCCTCTGCCGCAATCTCTTCATTGGCGGAAATCAGATCACCAACCACGGGGAGAACGCGATCGACCTCAAGGCTTGCGAGCGGGTGATCACGTCCCAGAACCTGATCAGCGGTTATCGCCGGACATCGTACCGGCCGGGCAGTGTGTCAGGTTCCGACGGAACCGCCTGTGTGCTTAACAACGACGGAGGAGGCCCTTTCGAAACCTGGTGGCTTTTCAATACGATCACCGATTCACGGGTCGCCTGGCGCAATCAAAGTGGAGGGGGAGATCACTACTTTATCGGAAATCTGGTAACGGACCTGAAGATCTCGGAGGGCGAAGGCGCGCCGACGAGTGCGGGCAAGAGCCAAGGGGTGGCCTACTGGCAGAATTCGGGAGCCAATGCCTATTTCGTGATGAACACCATCCATAACGTTCACGGTGGAATCTATTTGTTCAATGTGAACAAAAGCGCGCTTGAGGGAAATATCATTCATGACATTGTTGACCATACTCGGGGCTGGCCCGTAAACATCAACAACTCGACCGAATTGCTCATCTTTGCCAATCTAAGCTACGATCCTGACGGACCGATTCGTCGGGATGCGGTTAGCGACACCGATTTTCCGGACGTGAACCCACAGTTTGTCGGCACGGAATTCCTGAAACCGGCGGATTTCATGCTCAAATCGACATCACCCCTACTGGGCCGGAAGGTGTCGCTTGCACCCTACGAACAAGCATACCTGCTTGCGTGGGGGACTGCGATCAACCTTGGTTTTGATCAGAGCCAGCAGGCTCCCGGAGCGAGCATCGAGCTTCCAGCAGTCATTCCGGGTCCCAAACCTCCGACGGGACTGCGTGTGAATCCCGAGCGTTAGCTCTCTTTTTTCGGAGGCTCCTGAAAAGTTGAGTGAGGGGCAAGCATCCCGCTCAGTGCGTGGGATGATACCCATGAATTCCCATCGGTCGAGCCGCGCGATGGCACATCAGAAAGTTCCAATGAGCGGTATAACCCCAGAACGATCGGACAAGGTGATGGACTCCTCGACGCAGGTTCATGAGAATCTGATCGTCAGCTTTTCATCGGTCGCGGGACGGAATCCCTATCAACAGTTGCTGCTGAATCACTTGGAGCAGCTCGGGGTTAGGGTCATCCCATCCGGAGGACTGCTGGCGCTCCTTCGCTCGAGAATCTCCGGCAAGGAATGGCCACGAATTTTTCATCTTCAATGGATCCCGCGGATTAGTTCCGGCTTCCCTGGACGTTTGCGGGCATGGCGATTCGTCTTCGCCCTTCACCTTAGACGGTTGGTCGGCCAGAAAATTGTCTGGACCGTTCATAATCTCCACGCCCACGAGTGTGCCCAACCTCGACTGGAGAAGCGGCTGGGTGAAATCATATCGGCGATGGCAGACAGGATCATCGTGCACGGAGAAACCGCCGTGAATCTTGTCCGCGAAGAGTTTCGAGTTGCTGACACCGGGAAAATCGTGGTGATACCTCACGGCAACTACATCGGGTCCCATCCTGACGTGCTGACGAAAGAACAAGCACGCCGGGAACTCGACCTGCCTGCGGATTCCACAGTGTTTGCCTTTGTTGGAAACATCCGCCCCTACAAGGGAGTGGTGCCACTGGTCGATGCATTCCGCCGTATTGAAGAACCCTCGCTGCGCCTTGTTGTGGCTGGTTCCCCCATGAATGATGTCCTTCGCAGGCAAATTGAGGAAGCGGCAGGAAGTGACAACCGCATTCATCTCGATTTGCGCTGGCTCAGCGACCACGACGTTGAGGTGATGCTCAAGGCATCGGATCTGACGGTTTTTCCTTATCAGAACATCCTGACCTCCGGAGCCGTCATCCTGGGGATGTCCTACGGTCGTGCGTGTCTGGGTCCGCGGCTGGGGTGCCTACCTGATGTTATCAGTGACGACGGTGGGTTTCTATATTCGATCAATGAGCCCGGGGAACTCGAACTGGCATTGAGACGGGCATTCGCAGAGCGCGCCACACTTTCAGACAAGGGGAAGGTCAATATGACACGTGCGCGATCTTGGGGGTGGGACAAGGTAGCCTCAATGACCTTTGATCAATATCTCGGTGCTCTGGGTCAAAAAAGAATCGAGCTCGGAGAACCCATGAAATTCTTAACGGAGGATCCATCCTAATGAACAAGCTACTAAAGAAAATTCGTCGTATTCCCGCCAAGCTGAGGTCCATGAGGATCATCGATCAACGGCAGTTCTATACATTTCAGGAAGAAAATCATCTTCGCCGCCTGTTTGAAGTCCTGGAAGTCGATTGTGTTTTCGATGTGGGTGCGAATTACGGCCAATATGCGACCATGCTTCGGGAGAAGGTCGGCTATACCGGGCAAATCATTTCTTTCGAGCCGATGCCGGACGCGATCACGAAGTTAAGACAGATGAGCGCTGGCGATCCGCGGTGGCGGATCGAGGAATTGGCATTGGCAAAGAGTACGGGGACGACCACCTTCAACGTGATGGAGCATGATCAATTCAGCTCACTAGGTAGCCCGAATCACGATGACGTCTCCATCTTCAGAAAAAAGAATGCCATTCGGGAATCAATCATCGTAAGAACCGAAACTCTTTCGGATGCCTTGGTAAGACTTCGAGGCGAGTTGAATTTTGATCGGCCGTTTCTCAAGATGGACACCCAAGGTTTTGACGTTGAAGTGTTCGAAAGTGGTAAAGAGATGATCAAGGAATTCGTCGGGCTGCAGAGCGAGCTGGCCTTCAAGAAACTATACAACGAATCCAAAGGTTATGCTGAGGCGCTATCCGTCTATGTGTCAGGGGGCTTCGCCATCAGCGCTCTGGTCCCTAATAACGCAGGACACTTTCCTCAATTGGTGGAGATGGATACAATCATGCTACGACAAGACCTCTTATGATGGGAGCAGTCGGCGTGCTTCTATACTGCCGCGCAACAGGATTTGTGGAATCAACGCGATGGGCGGTGGCGAGCAAAAGGGGAGCACACGCGCCCTTGCGTGTTGTCCTCGGCGCCCTCGCCGAGGACGGCTCGGCAACAGGACACGCGTCGTTGCACCTGAAAACCGGATTGCCATGACCGCTCCAGCCTATTTCCGGCGAGGGCGCCGGAAATCGCACGCGAGGGCGCGTGCGCTCCCCAACGCTTCGCACTTGATGCATGCCAAAATCCACAAATCCTGATGCGCGGCAGTATAATTCCCAGACCACGGAGTGAATGAAGGGGATTCTTGTCACACCAGTCGTATCCGAGCCGGCATTTTCTGGAAACTCCAGCCGGGTGGCACAGGTCATTGCGGCACTCGCCAAGCTCGGCGTAGATCTTGAAGTGGTGCTTTGTCCGACGGCCATAATATCCGACAGGCGGGCAGGTAGCCAGATGAAGGACCGGTATCGGGAAAAGTATCATGAGCTCAACAATGGGGAAGTAATTCGTGGCAGACTTTACCAGAGAATCCTGAATGTTGCAAAGAAGCGACTTGGGGCGGGACGGATCCGTAAGGTACAGGACTTCATGTTTGAAGATGGATATGTGACGTCATCCGTTCAGAAGGAGTTCGAATCACTGGTTAAAAAATTCGAACCCGAATTTGTCATCGTGGAGTATGCGATTCTTTCAAAGCTTGTTGAGAACCTTCCATCATCAATCACAAAAATCGTCGATACACATGACCGGTTTGCGGAGCGAAATGAGAGAATCAGAGCGTCGGGAGGCACCGGAACTTGGTTCTCCCTTTCAAGTGCCCAGGAAAAGAAGCTTTTGGAGCGGTTTGATCACATAATCGCGATTCAGGAGAGGGAGGGAGACTGCTTCACCAACCTGTTGGATCCTCTGAGATCCAAGGTGAGTGTGATCAGTATTCTAAATGGCCCGTTCAGGTCCGGATATGTGGCGAAGGTTCCAAATTCAATTGGATTTGTCGGATCAAACAACAGACATAACTTCGAGGGAATCCGGCTGTTTCTGACAAGCCACTGGCTTTCAATCCGATCCAGAGTCAACGATGCGACGCTACTCATCGCAGGAGCCGACTACCCTGAGCTGCATGAATGGACCGAACATGGGGTCGAGTTTCTCGGTCGGGTGGACTCATTGGGCGGCTTTTATGACAAGTGCGGTTTTGTCGTGAATCCGTGCCTCAGCGGCACAGGTCTGAAGATCAAGTCGGTTGAAGCATTGTCCTATTGCAAGCCTCTGATCACTACCCCCGAGGGTGCGGAGGGAATCGCGGATAGTGCCGGTCAAGGAAGCGTGGTTCATGAACTGAGTGACAAGGGTTTTGCAGACAAATGTGTGGAAATGCTTGTAAACCGGACATTGCAGAATGAGTCGGGAACCCTTGCGGGCAACTACATCCAGCGCCATTACGAGAAATCAATGCGAGTTCTCGAAGCATTCCTTCGGAACTAGTTGGATGGGCTCAGGCGACTAATCTCCCTAGAACAGCCAAGATCCATATATTACCAAGGCTGGATGGAGGCAGCGCTGGAATCGTAATTTGGAGCTTCCAAGAGTCCTCGGGAAAGTTTTTTAGGATTGCTGATTTAGTTCGCTTGACTTTTAAGGGGGCGTGCAGGAAATTTTTAAAATGATTGCGGGATTTTTCAGCAAGAGGCGTAGGGAAGGTGCAGCCACTGATATCGGGAGCATGCATCTTCGCGTTGTATCTGTATTGGTAGTCGTTGGCGGATTATTACCCGTTCTTCACGCTGCGGACTTGCCTTTAAAAGACGGGGATCGGGTGGTATTCGCGGGTGATTCGATCACGGATGCGAAAAAGTGGACCCATTATTTGAGTTCATACTTGATTCTGAAGAATCCTGACAAGCTGCTTCATATTCAAACCGAAGGACGCGGTGGAACCACGGTGGGAGACTATCTGGTCCGGGCGACGAGCAATCCGGCCTACGAGCAATACAACAAGATGGTGTTGGCCTATGAGCCCGATTTTGTGGTGAGCATGTTCGGTCACAATGGCTCGGCGAGCCCTGCGGAGTACTACGCGGATTATCTGAATCTGACGAAGAATTTCGTCGAAAACACCCACGGACTTGCGGGTTACCTGGGTGCAGTACCGATTCTTGTCGGTCCTCATCCGAAGGTGTCGAGTGACGGAAAGCCGATCCTCGGTCAATACGAGGATCAATTGGGTAAGCTCGCTGCGGAACAAGGTTACGGCGTGGCGAAGATCTGGCACCGGCTGCTTCCCTTGTGGACCCGGCCTGACAGCACGGCGTTGCTGGATGGGGTTGATGCGATTCATATCGGCAGTCCCGGGCACATTTTGATCGCACATGCGGTGGCTCAGGAGCTGGGATGGTCGGCGGAGGTCTCGAGTGCCACGATCAACGCGGGCCAATTGACGCTGGTTGCCTCAAAGGATGCCGTGGTGACCGGAATCAAGAGCGACGGATTGGGTGGGATCGAATTCCAGCGCTTCGACAAGGCTCTCCCGTGGGCAATTGACGAGGGAGGTCGGGCGAACGCCACCACGCTGGTGCCGGAGAGCTGCGCTTGGCAGGAATACCTCCTCACGGTGAGCGGCCTTGCTGCCGGACAGTACACGGTATCGATTGATGACGAGGATGTGGCGGTGGTATCGGCGGCTGGACTTGCGGCGGGATGGAACATGGCGGGACTGAGCACCGGGCCGATTTGGAGACAATGTCAGGAGGTGCTTGGCAGGATCCGCGACATGCATGGAATCAGTCGCGAATCGTTCGGCCGCCTGGGACCTCCGTGGAAAGCGGTGGAGTATTATAAATCCCATGTTCGAGGAAAATACGAGACGGATGGTTTGCGTGGGCAGGATTTGGTCAACGCGGAGCTGGGGAATCTAGGAAAGATTTCATTGCTCGACGGACTCATCCATGAGGCTGCGCAACCGGTGATACGGCGGTTCTCGATTCGACTGACATCTG
>Ga0163144_10027631_pt1 | contig 10979 bp, 5 predicted proteins | sample OliLak19BULKMAT1_FD_123175 | JGI IMG/M metagenome (GOLD analysis project Ga0163144, IMG submission 123175) | Freshwater microbial mat bacterial communities from Lake Vanda, McMurdo Dry Valleys, Antarctica - Oligotrophic Lake LV.19.BULKMAT1 | ecosystem: Environmental > Aquatic > Freshwater > Lake... | reverse complement strand
GTAGCCATTCAACGCATCAAAATTCTCTACATAGCAAATCTCATTGGTATGAGGTGGGGGCTGGGGGTTGGGGGTTTACCCCCGCGCAGGAGGCATTGCTCCCTGCACTCCCGTACCTCATCCATGTGGGAACCGCTACATCAGCAGTTAGGGGAAAAGCCCATCCTTAAATCTGAGGAATCCGTAGTCATCATGAGTGAATCATCGCAGTATTGGCAGTTAGTCAGAATTGATGCAGCGGAGGCTGGTGGAGGCTATAAACTCCAGCTCATGCCCCCAGCCCAGGAGTTTTTTGGAGCGCAATTCCCGGAGGTGGTCAGCCACAAAGTCAAAGCTCAGAATTCAGTTCAACGTGAGCTGTTGAATCTATCACACGCTAATTCTGGATCTGAGGCAGACAGCATTAAGGCAGAACTTTGCCTGCGCTGCTATCTTTCTCATCCCATTTTGCAAGCTTGTCGTCGACGGGCAAGATTATTTGGTCCAGGACATGGGTTTACCTACCGTGATTTGCTGCCCTTTGTACTCAATGATGATGGTAAACCACCGCGAGGGGTGTTTGTGCCTTTTTCAGTCGAGATCTTAAGTTCTTTTTCAACGGTGCACCAGTGTAGTTTGGCGACATGGGTTGATCTGCGGGTGCGGCGAAACCCCGAACTCAATCAATTTTTGCTGGAGTGTGGGTTGCGCTTTAGCAGCGATTGGGCGTTGCTAAACCGGGCAAATCCTAAGGAGCTTGACGACATCGATCGCACCCTCATTGAAGTGTTCCATACGGTTTACCGCCGCGATCGTCGCCAGCAACATCGTCAGGGTATCCGGCAAAAATGTTTTGACCCAACCGATGCCCAACTACAAGCAATGATGTGTGCTCTGCGGGAGCGCCAGGTGTTGATGCATTCTGCCCCCAGCTTGCTGAACCAGTTGAAGCAGCTTGCCTATCGGTTGCGGCGTGAGGATATCTGGGGACGGCGCGGGTTTCCGCTCACCGAACCACTAGAGATGACCGATCCAGACACGGGCGAAACGAGTTTGAAAGAAATTCCAGCCCAGACGGGAACCCCCGATCCAGAAGCTGCCGAACGCTCAGAGCTACAGGCATTTTGCTACGAACAATTGTTGAGTTGTCTCGCTCAAGGAATTCGGGAAAGCATTGGCGATCGCATTCAAACCCTCAAACAACGCCCTCGGTACGTCCATCTCGCCCATCAGGTAAAACCCGCCCTGCGTCTGCTCTATTTTGAGAGCAAATCCCAGGGACAGATCGCGGCCCAATTGGGCATGACGAACCAATCTCAAGTTAGCCGCATCCTCAACCCGAAGGAATTGCTGGCTAGCATCCGGCAACGGACACTCGAAGCGCTACTGCACTGCATCCTGGAAAGGGTTCGCGATCTAAAAATCACTCATTTTCCAGTCTCGCCAGACTATCTGAAAAATCTCATGCATCAGGTGGGCGTGTTTATCGATGAACACGTGTTTGAAACAGCCCTCGCAGAGCTTAATGCGAGCCGGAATCGCTCAATGGACAGCTTGTATGCTCAACATCTGCGTCAAATTTTGAGTGAACAGAAAATAACCCCAGCGGCTTAAGGATTAGCGCTTAGCTGTCCAATGTTGAAGCAATGTTTTGCCAAGGCTAACAACTAATCACCAACAACTAATCACTACTGAAACGCTGTTCTAAGCATTAAAAGGAGTATCTATGAGTTCTCAAATTGATCTAACTGATTTACTGGTGGATTTAGAGACATTGCAAGCAGCCATCATGCCGTTGGAGCCAGAATACTTTGACCGGGCGGTGCAGATGAGCCGTTTGGCGATCGCGGAAGCCCAGCAATGGCGCATCTATCTCAACGGACTGGCGTTTTGCAGCTTTGAGCAGTGGTTGCAGGAACGAGCCGCCGATTTGCCCATCCAGCAGGATCTGTGCTCAGTTTTGCAGCCCCAGTATGCCAGTGTGTTGGATGCTGTTTGCAACTTAAAAGTGGGCGCTTTTACGCTCTGCCTGATTGTGACCGAAAGCGTAGCGCGGGAAGTGGTAACTATCCCCAGAGCCGTGGTTGATCTACCCGAATTTGTCGCGCACTTTTATGTGCTGCTGGAAGTACAGGAAGAACAGGAGCAAACCATTTTACGCGGTTGTTTGCGCTACGACCAGTTGCTTCAGCACCGCCAAGATGCTAACTTGCAACCGGATGTTTACTGGCAATATCAGTTGCCACTGGACTGGTTTGATTCCGATTCAACTCACCTGTTGTTTTACCTGCGCTTTCTTGATCCAATCACCCTATCTCTGCCAGCGATTTCAACCGCTCAGTTAAGGCAGCAATCGAGCGTGCAAGAAGATTTAGCCCGCTTACTGCCTCAACTTGGTGTCAATGCTGAACTGCCGCAAGTGTTGACCTGGGAGCAGGGAGCCGCGTTGCTGACCAACCCACCCCTTCTAAATTTGCTGTACCTGCTCCACACCAGACCGGAACAAACTGCGGCAATTACGCAGCGATTGACTGAACTGCTAACTCAAATGAGCCAGCCGGTCATCAATGTCTGGCAGTGGTCGCAGGATGTGTTAGACGAAACGGCACAAGCCTTTGCCTGGTCGATGCCGCGCCTTCTGATACCCGCGATCGCGATGCGGCGATCGCTCGAAAAGGTGGAAGCGACCTTGCAAGATTTGACGCAACGTCAGGGGATTGAGATTCCTCAACAGGCTCGTTATGCCTCTGTGACTCTGGCAGATCCTGGCTTTCAACTTTGTGCTGTAACCTGGCTGATGTCACCGCACGAGACCAGGCAAACGGTGTTAGACCTGGTGCAGGAGTGGTCGCTCTTGTTAATTTTGGTCGCTCAACCTGGAAAGGTGCTTCCCCTGGGTACTAAGCTCCAGGTCAGTACGACGACAGTTTTAGCGGAAGCGGTCTTAGATACTACTGACCTCTACCTCTACGTATTGGTAGAAGGCAATCAAAATGAGGCGTTTACCGCGTCTATTTCAGCTCCCAACGGACTTCCCATTACACTACCCACATTTGTTTGTGATTCTGAACACGCATGATGTTATTGCGATCGCCATTTCGGCTCAAAGTTCGACAGGTTGACCAATTCTGCGTGTTTGATTTATTCCATCCCGATGGGCAGGAAATTTCAGCTACGTTGAGCTTTCCAGCGACACTAGCTGAGCGACACCAGAGTTGGCAGCAAATCTACCTCAAACGGTATGAATTACAAACGCGGGCACGGGTTGGCAGCAAGAGTGGCAGCGGCACACCGACCAGCTACGACTGGGATCAGGAACTCCGGATCGCCGAAACTGCGCTGCTGAATGAATTGGATCACTGGTTAGGACAGCCAGAGTTGTTAGAGATCCGCGAAGCGATTCAGCAAGCCGTGGAGCGAACAGCCCAAAAGCATCTAGGGCAAGAAACCGGGCAAGAAACCGGATATTCTGGCGGGGTGACGATCTTGCTGGAGTGTACCCCACTTTCCCTGGCACGTCTGCCCTGGGAAACCTGGAAGCTGGTGCCTAAAGAGGCTGCCTTTGGGACGGTTCGCATTGCCCGCACCTGCACGGCGCAAATTGCCCCACCCGTTTCTGCAAAAGTGCTTCGACGTGGCAAAATTCGCATCCTGGCAATTATCGCTGCGGCTCCAGAGTTGGATCATGGACTAGATCAAAAAATTCTGCGATCGCTGCATCCCGTTGCCGAAATTGAATTCGTTCATTGTCAGTCAACCTCAACTCAACCAAACAACGGGGTGCAATCTGAACTGAAGCAACGAGTTGCCACCGCGATCGCCGATGAGCGGGGTTGGGACATCCTCTTTTTCGCCGGACACAGTAACGAAGAAGTGAATACTGGCGGCAAGTTGGAGCTTGCCCCACAAACGACGCTGGCAATCAGTGAAATCGAGCCACAGCTCTGTGTGGCAAAACAGCGGGGCCTGCAACTGGCAGTGTTCAACTCTTGCTGCGGGCTGCACATTGCGGAATCCCTCATTCGACTGGGATTGCCTCAGGTGGTCGTGATGCGCGAGCAGATCCAGGATGCGGTGGCACACAAATTTTTGGAGCAGTTCTGCCACAGCTTAATCGGCTCTAAGAATGTCCATACAGCCGTTCTAGAGGCCTGTCACTACTTTTCCAGGGAAAATATTTCCTATCCTTCGGCTCACCTCATCCCCTCTCTCTTTCGGCATCCTGACCCCAAGGCGCGATTGTTTCGCGTTGAACCGTCTGCACTGAAACGTGTCTGGCAACAATGGCGATTAACCCGCCGGGAGGCGATCGCGATCAGCACAGTCTCCCTGCTCAGCTTCATGGTGCCAGTCCAGGAGTTGCTGTCGGAGGTGCGCTACTGGAGTCAAGCGGTTTATCGGCAAACTACTCATCAGTTTCCACCAGCGGCTTCACCCCCAGTGACTCTACTAGAAATTGATCAGGCATCCCTTGACCGGAAAGGTCTTGATGCTTACAAAGTGAAGCCGATGAGCCGCGCTTACCTGGCAGAATTAGTCGATCGACTGCGGCAACTGCGGGTCGGTGTTGTGGGAGTCGATTATTTGCTGGACGGTTCCACCAACGAAGATTCGACCCTGAAAACAGCGGTGCAAGCAGCCATTCAGCAGCAGACCTGGTTCGTGTTTGCTGCCCGCCAGAATGATGCGGGGCAACCCATCCGCGTCACGCCCAACATTGCCAAACCCGATTGGATCCTACAAGGAAATATTGATCTTGTGGGCTGGAATGTGATGCTGCCCGAAAACCCTGGCTGCCGCGACTGTCCCTTCGCCTATCAGCTTGCCCTGGCGCAGACGCTTCGCTCTAATCCGGCTGCTCCACAGCCCCAAAGCAATCCTTCAATCAGCTTGCACAATCGAGTTAGTCAGTATCTTCAAGTCAACGATGCCACTAAAACACTCGCATTTTTGAGCCAATCCAAATTTCCCTTAAGTTTGCAACCCATCCTTGACTTTTCCCTGCCGCCTCAACAGGTGTATCGTTCTCTCGCTGCCTGGGATTTTCTGGAACGCCCCCTGGACGATGCCGCGCTAAAGGCATTACAGGGACAGGTTGTGATTATTGGCTCTGGTGGCTATGACCAGGCAGATGATAGCTTTCCAGTCCCCCTGGCAGTTCGCTACTGGCGTTCCGTCAAAAACCAAGCGGAGCAGAATCATCAAACGCTGCAATCTCAAGTCTTTCCAGGTGCAGCCGCTCACGCTCACACAGTACATCACCTCCTCGTTCAACACACACTGCTCTGGATTCCCGATCTCTGGATAATTGGGGTTGCAGCAATTTTTGGTAAGGGAATGACTCTGTTACTGATTGGCAAAAAGCACAGCCAACGGCGGACGCTGGTGTGTTTGAGCGGTGGTGGCACCGTCGCCTACGGTCTCATCGGTCTGCAAAGCTATGTTTCTGCCTCAGTTCTCTTGCCCTGGCTGTTGCCCTCAGCCTTATTTTGGCTCTACATCCTGCCTGCCCTGCGGCGAACTGCATAGGCTCCTTCGAGCAGTTCGTATAGATCATTAAGACAATTAAAGCGTTGTCAGCAGAAGCAGTCACGCTTCCTGCTGTATTCAGCAAACCATCCATTACTCCCCTTAGCCCCCAAAGGAGGACTTATGCGTCGATGCAAATGCGCCCTAGCGATGCTGCTGGCTGGCATGACGATCGCCATCTCAATTTCATTCCCACTAGAAGCCTCCCCCGGTAGCCGCAGCAACCAACCGTCGGTAGTCATAAAGCTAGCAGGTTTGTTTAAAAAAAGGGTTCGTTCAGGCGGGACTCGCAGCGGCTCTGTCTGTGTGGTGACACCTGACCTGGGCGGCGAACGTCAACTCTGGAGCGATCGCCCGGTGATCGTCTGGCGTGAGGGTAACGTCGCTCGCGTTCAGGTGCGGCTGGCTGACAGCAAAACGCTTGTCTGGGAGCAAATTCTATCAGGCACACAAACTAGCGCCACTTACAGCGGGGCACCTTTGCAGCCCGGACAACTTTACGAAGTGGTGCTGCTAGACAATACGGGTAAAAAATTGGTGAAAGAGGGTTTTCTTCCCCAATTTGTGCTGCTGAGTGTTGCCGATCGCACCCGTATCAGTCAAGCGTTAGAGGTAGAAGAACACCAACCTGACAACAAGCAAGAAACCACTGAGGAAATTGTGGCGGCAAAGGTGCGGTATCTTTTAGAACAAAATCTAGTTTCTGATGCCTTTCAATTGCTTTACACCACCGAAAGTGCATCGCCTGAACTGAAGGAGCTAATGCAGCAGGTTGTCGCGATCGCCTGTGATGATGAGCTGTTGAGTGCCTCAAGTAACTAAATTTCAATGGATGCCTCTGATCGGCTCCAGTGCTGCTACTGTTAGCAAGTTAGAACCTTAAAGTAAGGCATTAGTGCTAATGCGATGGACTTCTAATCAACCGCTCAGGGTCGCAAAGCTTGGTTTACTCCTCGCATCACCGCTGTTGGGGAGTCTTGTGCAACTGCCACTTTGGGCGCAGGCGATTGCTCCAGCGGCAGACGGCACAGGCACGGCGGTTACACGCACTGGTGAACGGTTTGATATCAACGGTGGACAGCGATCTCAGGATGGCGTCAATCTCTTTCACAGCTTTCAGCAATTTGGTTTAAATTCAAATCAGGTTGCTAATTTCCTTTCTAACTCAGCAATTCGCAACATTTTAGGACGAGTCACTGGCGGCGAAGCCTCGATCATCAATGGACTCCTTCAGGTCACAGGTGGCACCTCTAACCTGTATCTAATGAACCCTGCTGGGATTGTTTTTGGTGCCAATGCTCGACTTAACGTTCCTGCCGCCTTTACTGCCACAACAGCTACCGGCATTGGCATCGGCAATCAATGGTTCAATGGGTTGGGGGACACTGATTACTCCACCCTGGTTGGTATACCCGATGCCTTTGCGTTTGCCACAGCGCAACCAGGCGCAATCATCAATGCCGGGAATCTAACCGTTGCATCGGGTCAATCCCTGACTTTGCTGGGCGGCACTGTAGTTAATACTGGGCAACTTGCAGCACCCGCAGGGCAAATTACCGTAGCGTCTGTTCCAGGCACGAGTCTGGTTCGTTTGAGTCAGGCAGGCACCCCCCTGCACCTGGAATTTTCCCCTCTTTCCTCCCCTGCTTCCCCTACCCTCGCTGTGCCTCCTGCTCCCGCCTCCTTAGCTCAACTATTAACCGGTGGAGAGGTTGTAAACGCGACCGGGTTGACCGTTCGCAATGGACAGGTGGAGCTGACCGGCTCAGGGATTCGGGTAGAAGCAGGTGATGTGGTTGTCCGAACAGCGATCGCCCAAACGGCAACGTTGTCTGCTCACCGCAATCTGACCCTAGTCGAAAGCCAATTGCAGACAACGGGAGCTTTGCATCTGCTGGCACAAGACACGGTTCAGGTGCGAGACAGTGTAGCCGCTCCATTTCTGGCAAAGGCAGGCGGATCGCTGACTGTCCAGGGCAACCAGGGTATCGACATTTTGGCACTGAATCACCCAGAGCCTGCGTTTCAAAGTGGCGGCAATCTCAGCTTGATCAGCGATGGCATAATTTCTGGCGATGCCCACTATGCCAGCGGTGGCAACGTTGCGATGCGCAATTTAACGGGTGGCGGTGGGCAATTTATCAGTCTCTACGATCCAATCTTCACTGTAGGGGGAGATTTTATTCAGCCCGGTTCCTACACAGGTGCGGCGCTCAAAGTTCAGGCGGGCGGCAATATTACATTCAATGGTGGGATTCAAATTACGTCACCCGATGCGACCGCAACTGGAGATCCTGACTCTAACCTATTAACGACCAGTCGAGCATTGATTTTGCGCTCGGGCGGTAATATCACGACAGGCGCGATCGACACGACACCAATCGGAGGAGTGGATGGTGGACCTGTCATCCTGTCTGCGACAGGTGATGTTACGACAGGTGAGATTAATACTTCATCCATCGGTGGAAATGGAAATACCATCAATGTGTTGGCGGGCGGCAATATTAGAGTCACCGAAATTAATACCGTTGCTGACGGTGGTTCTCCTGGTAACAGCGGAGCAGCCAGTTTAAACGCGCCAAACGGCAGCATCACGGTGGATGTAATCAGTACGTTTAAAGGAGGAATTCCTCAAACGCTACCGGGAGCAACTCGTCAAACCGGAGACGGTGGCGCAGTTACCCTAAATGCGCTACAAAATATCGTCATCAATGGTGATTTGGATAGCGGCAGTGGGGGTATTGGCAGGGCAGGCAACATTAATCTTTCCAGCAGTCAAGGTGCAATTCGGATTGATGGAAGGCTTTTTGCCCGTTCAGATCAGGGAAATGGCGGTGCGATCGCCCTGAACGCTGCAAATATTACGCTCAATACAGTCAGTACTCTGGGAGTCTTTGGAGGCGGCAATATCCGTCTCAACAGCGCGGGCGAAATCAATCTTTCGGGCAATATTTTTTCAGGCACGGGACTGCCAACAGTCACAACGCTTCAGAACCCGTCGGGTGACGGCGGCAATGTCGTGCTGTCTGCCAACGGTAATATCACCATCGGTGAACAAATCAATACCCTCGTTCCGTCAAACTATTTGCTTGGTAATGCAGGAGATATAAGCATTACCAGTCGTGCAGGCACAATCACTATCCGCGATCGCTTAGATGCTGGCACAACCAGAGGCAATGGCGGCGATATTTTTGTTACAGCACAGAGGGACATTAATACCGCTGGCTTAGTTTCCTATGTGGTGAACAACGGGGCAGGCGACGCAGGTGATATTTTTCTGAAAAGTTTGGAAGGGGCAATTAGTGTTGGCGCTTCCGTTCCAAGTGGTACTGCACCGATTGCTTTATCTGCCCGTTCTGAAAACGGCAATGCGGGAAATATTCGTCTGGAAGCAGAAACGGGAGTTGTGATCGCCCCGAACAGATCTTCAGCCGCAATTGAAACCACTGCGACTGGAAACGGAGGCAATCTCACCATTAAAACCAACAGTGGCAACATCATCATTGGTGCCGCAATCTCTACCGCTTCTAGCAGCGGCAATGGTGGTTCTGTCATCCTTGATCCGCCAGGCTTAATTCAAGTTAATACCATCAACACTCAGGGTGGACCTAGTGGAGTAGGAGGCAAAGTGGACATTACCGCCGGATTGTTTCGAGCAACGGGAATATTTATCGATCGCAACAGCATTTCTGCCAGCATTTCTGCTGCTGGTGGACAAGGGGGAGGCTCAATCATCATTCGCCACAACGGCGGCTTAAGCAGCACCCCTTTTGTAGTAGGAGATGCTTCCGTAAACGGCACGGCTGGAACTATCACAACCGGAACTGGTAACTCAATTTTACCTTTTCAGTCATTTCCTGGAATTTTCAGGCAGGGAAAGCCGCCGAATGACATTCAAATTTTGACGCAGGAAACCGATCCTATCCCCTATCCACCGCTTTCTAATCTGCAAGCACAATCCTTCATTCCCGCCAGCAACCTTGATGAGCGTGTTTTTAACGTTGAAAAAAAATTCACTGAACAGTTTGATCAATCCGTTGGGCAGTCGAATACTCCCATCAAAACATTAGAAGCGATTCAACGAGAACTGATCGCGATTCAGCGTCAATCTGGCGTTAAAGCTGCCATCATTTATGGCGTTTTTGTCACTCAAGCAAGACCACAGGTAGCTGAACCCAATAGCTCAGTCAAAGCAGACCCCTACGTCAAAATCAGTCAGCAGCCACAGAGTCAGCTAGAACTGGTGCTGGTGACTGCCACAAACAAACCCGTCTCCAAACCCATTCGTGTTCTGCAACCAGAAGCAATCAAAGTTGCTGAAGCCTTTTCTAAGGCAGTTAAACGCGGTTCAAGAGCCAGCCGGGATAGGACTTACTTACCACTGGCTCAAAAACTCTATAGCTGGTTGGTTGTTCCGCTCAAATCAGAACTTGATCAGCAGGGGATTCAAAACTTAGTATTTATTCTAGATGAAGGATTGCGATCACTGCCATTAACAGCACTCCATAACGGGCAATCATTCCTGGTTGAACAATACAGTGTCGGGCTGGTGCCCAGCATGAGCTTAACCGATAGCCGATATGCCAATATCAGTCGCGCTAAAGTGTTAGCGATGGGTGCCTCCCAATTTCCCGCTGTGACTGGACTGGATAAAGAGCCAAGCTTACCCTATGCTTCAGTTGAGATCAACGCCATCACGCGCGAACTGTGGACAGGAGATTCCTTTCTCAATACCGACTTCACAATTTCCCAGTTAGAATTGCAGCGCCAGCAAAAACAGTATGGCATTGTGCATCTGGCAACCCACGCCTCTTTTGATACTGAAAACCCAGAGAACTCCTACATTCGCTTCTACAACGAACGCCTGGATTTTAACAAACTCAGAACCGTAGATTGGAACAAACCTCCGATCGAATTATTGGTGTTAAGTGCGTGTGAAACAGCCGTTGGGGGGGCACAAGCCGAACTGGGGTTTGCCGGTTTGACCGTGCAGACGGGTGTCACATCTGCATTAGCAAGTCTCTGGTTGGTCAATGATGAAGCAACCCTTGTCCTGATGACAAAGTTCTACAAAAATTTGAGCACCAGTCCAATCAAAGCCGAAGGACTGAGACAAGCCCAAATTGAAATGTTGAGACAGCAGAAGTTTCAGCAGCTAAGCTTTCTATTCAACGATTTAGAGCAACAAGGGATCAATTTGTCTGACCTTTTAGAAGTGATTGAAGGGAGAGAGTTTTCCCACCCCTATTTCTGGGCAGGTTTCACTATTGTTGGCAATCCCTGGTAAGACAGTATAAATCGGTAGTGCTACACAAGTAATGATGCAGGTAGTGCTACACAAGTAATGAGGTTCTGTCGCAAGAATGATAAGCTGGGGAGGTTCAATTTTCTCCCATCTCATCCAAAATGGCTTCCCAATCCCTGTTTAAGTGGTGTCACTTTCTGCCAGAGATCAGCCTGCTGAGCGTGCG
>Ga0163144_10027630_pt1 | contig 10980 bp, 3 predicted proteins | sample OliLak19BULKMAT1_FD_123175 | JGI IMG/M metagenome (GOLD analysis project Ga0163144, IMG submission 123175) | Freshwater microbial mat bacterial communities from Lake Vanda, McMurdo Dry Valleys, Antarctica - Oligotrophic Lake LV.19.BULKMAT1 | ecosystem: Environmental > Aquatic > Freshwater > Lake... | reverse complement strand
GGCCCGTCATTGGGCCCGTCATTGGGCCCGTCATCCGGACCATCGAGTGGCCCGTCAGAAGGTTGATCGCCCATCTCGCTTTGGCCTTGTGATCTTCTGTCCGCGCCGTTCGCGTGATCATTGATGGGGCCGCCCATCGGACCGGCACCGGGAATTCCGCCCGGTGTGCCGTTGTTCAACCCTGAGTCGGCACCAGCACCGCTGCCGCGCCCGCCCCGTCCACGTCGGCGGCGTCGGCGTTTGCGGCCTCCACCTGCGGTCTCACCCTCTTCTGCATCCGAAGATTGCTCGGCGGATGCATTGGGTGAGTCTGAGGTGCCCAAGCCGACAGGTTCGCTGCCACGACGCGCATTGCGATCGTGACCTCGGTCTGATGAAGACGCTCCGGATGAAGGCTGATCGCCCAGTGCGCCAACTTCTGATGGTTCGCCAACTTCTGATGGTTCGCCGATGTCGGCGTGCTCCGCACCTTCAGCCCCGGTGGAGCTTGGGCCGCCTTCAATACCGCGCCCGCCGCGGCCGCGGCGGCGCCGTCTGCGCCGCCTGCGCTGCTCGCCCCCTTCGCCATCAGGACCAGCAACGCCTGTTTCGGGCGCGCCCGCGCCGTTCGTGGTTCCGCCATCATCGCGCCCGCTGAAGGGCCCATCGCTGCCCAGTTCATCGGTGCGGGGGCCGAGTTCGCCCTCGTCGGCCTGATCGTCACTGCCCGATTCGCGTGCAGGTGCCGCGGCGTCGGCAGCATTCAGTGGCGCATCGGCACCATCGCGTCCGGCACCGTCGCCCGAGCGGCCGCGACCACGACGGCCGCGACGGCGGCGACGACGACCGCCCGTTTCTCCATCGCCGCTCGCGGCAGCGGTGGGTCCGCCACGACCGCGAGCGCCCGTTGGCGCTTCGCGATCTTCCTCAAAGTCTTCCTGCTCAAGCTCGATCGGGTGCGGCGCAAGTTCGGCTACCGCTTCCTGCGACTCTTCAACCGATTCGGGCTCGGGTGCTGGGGCTTCGGTTGCCCAGTCATCGGTGGCCGCGGCACGGGGGAGTGCATATTCCACCAGTTCATTCGGGTGGGCCTGGCGCGAGCCGAGCTTGGTGACATCGAGATCGGCACCGCGATCGTCGTAGGCGTAGTAGGTCACACGATCGACGGGGATGGCATCGCTCACGCGGACATCGACGTGCTTGCCGCTGGTGCGCTCGATGCGAGAGAGCGCACGCCGCTTGGTGCTGAGCAGTTCGCCCGCGATGCGGGAGTTGACGACCATCTCCATCCGATGTACGCGCTCGTGGTCGAGGAGCGCGGCCAGGTCACGCAGGCTCTCGGTGGCCACGCTGTCGGGACGCTGCACCAGCCCGCGGCCGCGGCAGGTCGGACAATCGGCGAAGTGCTGACTCTCGTGACTGCCGCGCATGCGCTGGCGGGTCATTTCAAGAATGCCAAACTCGCTGATCGGCGCGATGGTCCATCGCGCGCGGTCCTTCTTGAGCAGTTCCTTCCACAGGTTCTCGACATCGCGCCGGTGCTTGACGAACCGCATGTCGATCAGGTCGTTCACGATCACCCCGCCGAGGTCGCGCAGCCTGAGCTGGCGGCAGATCTCCTCGGTCGCTTCCATGTTTGTGCGATAGGCGTTGGTCTCGGCATCGCGTGCATCGCGGCTCTTGCCGCTGTTCACATCGATGGCGACCAGAGCCTCGGTCTCGTCGATCACCAGGCGGCCGCCGCTGGGGAGCGGAACTTCACGCGCGTGGATCATCTGGATCTGCTCTTCCAGACCCATGACGTGGAAGATCGGGGCCTTGCCGGTGTAATGAATCAGCTTGGTGCTTGAGCGCGGGGCGACGATCTTGAGGAACTTAGCCGCGCGTGTGAGCGCGGCCTCGTTATCCACCACGACCTCATCGATCTCGGTCGAGAGGATGTCGCGCAGGGCGCGGACGAGCAGGTCGCTCTCGCTGTAGAGAAGGCGCGGCTTGTTCCCGCTCTTCCAGCGCTTTTCCATGTCCTTCCACAGGCGCTGCAAGTACGCAAGGTCGCGTTTCAGCTCCATCTTGCCCCGGTCCATGCCCGCGGTACGCAGGATGAACCCGAACCCCTCGGGCAAGTCGAGCTGGTCGAGGATCTCGCGCATCTTGCGCCTGGTCTCCTCATCTTCAACTTTGCGTGAGACGCCTACGCGGTCCATCTGCGGCATCATCACCAGGAATCGCCCGGGAATGCTGAGGTAGCTGGTGACGGTCGGACCCTTGGTCCCCACGCCTTCTTTCAGCACCTGCACCGCCACCTCATCGCCGCGACGCAGGCACGCCTGAATGGGCGGGCGATCGCGGCGCGGCGTCTTCTTGCCCACCCGCTCGGTCGTCTCGTCGCCCTCGCCGGGAAAGTATTGTGGGTGCAGGTCCGAGACGTGCAGGAAGCCGTTGTGCTCGAGCCCGAAATCCACAAACGCGGCCTGGATCGCCGCCTCCACGTTGACAACCTTCCCCACGTAGATGTTGCCCACGTGGCTCACGTTGTCCATTCGCTCGGCGTGAAGCTCGTTGAGCTTTCCGTCGTAGACGACGGCCACGCGGCATTCTTCGCCGGGGACGTAGTTGATCACCATCTGGCTCTTGGCCATGTCTCGAATCCTTCCTTGTTACGTGCTATGCGCAGGTGTCGAAGCCCGCCGGGAGACGCGGCACCAACGCGCGAGCCAAGATGTCGGGGCAACGGCATGAACCCGAGACCTTGCGCGTGCAATGTCCTTGTTTAGCGTTCCTCACGACTCTCGACATACACGTTTGTGTCGTTCTTCCCACAGAAGACAACCCGCGCTCAACTCGCGCTTTGCAGGCGCTGCGCTCCGCGTTCGACTCATCCCACCAAGAAACCCGGCGCCCGTCCGCGTGATTGGCCGCGTGCGGCCCTCGCGCGTCGAGCGCACCCTGCGCTCTTCACCGCCCGCTCCCGCCCCCGATCACCCGATCCGAACCCACCGGCCATTCGCCGGCGATTTTTCAGATCTGGTGACCGTCACCCGATCCCGGCTACCGCCGGGTGCAACCGGCCATCACCACCTTGTGGATGACGACCCGCATCAGCCGGCGGTGTGTTGAGCACCGCTTCTCGGCGGGGCAAGCCGTTCCCGGCACGCCACACCTTTGTTCCGCTCCTTCATCGCTCGCCGGAACGCCCGTCGACCAACTCCGGAATGATCTTTCGTGCCTGGTCACGCAAATAGGCCGTGGCCGCGACATCCGAATCCAGCGAAATCGCCTTCTGAGCGATCCGCTCGCACTGCTGCACCGTCACCTTTCGAACCACGCGCTTGAGCCCCGGGATCGATGATGGAGTCGCAGACAGGGTACGCAATCCCAGCCCGATCAGCAACAGCGCGTATTCGGGATCGCCCGCCGACTCGCCGCAGCAGGATACCGGAATGGTGTATCGGCGGGCGGCCCGCACGACATCACGAACAAGTTTCAAGACCGCAGGATGCGCAGGATTGTACATGTTCGCAACCCGTTCGTTGATCCGATCGACCGCAAGCGTGTATTGCACGAGGTCATTGGTGCCGATCGAGAAAAACGCACATTCACGCGCGAACGTGCTGGCCATGATGGCCGCGCTCGGCACTTCGACCATCATGCCGACTTCGACCTTCCGGTCAAAGGCCAGACCCTCGTCTTCGAGATCTTCCATCACATCGTTCAGCAGGTACTTGCCCTGGCGAAGCTCGCTCACGTTGGTGACGAGCGGGAACATGATCTTGATCGGCCCGAGCGAGCTGGCGCGCAGAATGGCACGGAGCTGCGTCTTGAACATCGGCAGGTTTTGCAGGCAATAGCGGATCGATCGCAGCCCCAGAAAGGGATTGCGTTCGGGATTCTCAGCCCGTTCCTGCGTGGCCTTATCGGCACCGAGGTCCATGGTTCGGATGGTGAGTGGGCGGCCCGCGCTCAGCTCGACCGCGCGCCGATAGGCTTCGTAGTGGTCCGCCTCGCTGGGCTCGATGTTGTCGACCAGGTAGAGAAACTCGGTTCGATAGAGCCCGACACCCTCGCCGCCCGCCTTGATGACCTGCGTGATCTCCTCGGGAATCTCGATGTTTCCGAGCAGTTGAATGGGCGTTCCGTCCGACGTGATGCTCGGCAGGCCGGTGAACTCGTGCAGGCTGATGGCCAACGTCTGGCGAGCCTCGCTGAACCCTTCGTACTCGTCGAGCGTCGCCTGATCCGGATCGACGACCACCACGCCACGATCACCGTCAATGATGATCGGCGCATCATCGATCGCAAACTCGGTGATGTTGCCTACGCCCACGACCGCGGGAATGCCCAGCGCGCGGGCAAAGATGGCGGTATGGCTCGTCCGTCCACCCAGATCGGTGGTAAAGGCCTGAACGTGACGCCGATCAAAGCCAGCCGTCTGGCTCGGGGTCAGGTCGCGCGCCACAACCACGCCGCTGGCCATGGTGTCGAGCCGCCCTTTGTGCTCGCCGATCAGGTGCTTGATGACGCGCGCCGAAAGGTCGCGAATGTCATCGACCTTGGTCTGAAAGCTCGGGTCGGCCATCTTGCTGAACTTGCGCAGCAGATCCTCGAACCCGGTGTAGACGGCGTATTCAGCAGTGATCTTTTCGCGGTCGATCCGCTCGTGCATCGGGTGTGTCAGACTCGCATCACTGAGCATGCCGATGTGAAACTGAAAGATCTTGGCCGCTTCATCGCCGAGCTGCCGACGGGTGCTCTCGCGCAGGCCGTTGAGCTCGGCGATCGATTCGCCCAGCGATTTCCACAGCCGATCGTGCTCGACCGCAACCTGTTCAGCCTTCACCAGCCGCTTGGGTATGCGTCGCCGCTGGTCATCCAGCACAAAGACGCGCCCCACCACAATGCCGGGCGATACCGCGATGCCCTTAAACGTCTGCATGGTCCATCGCAAATACCCCGCTGGCGAGAGCGGATGGGTGGGTTTCGGGCTTGCCTTGGCCAACGACCTTTAACGACAAGGAGAGGTTCGATGGCCGCGATTCGATCGCGGCGACAACTCGCCTGCAACGATGAACGTCGCCATCATAGCGATTAACGATGCCAAGGCCGCGCTGCGGCAGAGATCTCGTCGTCGGTAATGGTCGAAGAAGTTGGTCGTTTGCGCCGATCGTGACTCGAAACACCCACATACTTCACCGTTGCACCCCCACTTTCCCTTGACTTTCTTTCAGTTTCATGCTCATATATGGAGTCGTTCCTGCCGATATCGGGTTGCAGGAGTTCATTTACGAGGCATCGCTCCTTGGAGCGTGCATCTTGAATACGATCCGGCAGAATCTGAACTGGTCGAATGTGGCTTGGGACTGTCCGACGTGCGACTGTACGGTCTGGTGCAGGTCCGTTCATTCCAGCCGGTTTATTCTCGGTCTTTTCTTCCTCTGAACACCCTTCTGGCCAACGCAGGTCCCGGTCTTTTCTTACGCTTCATATCGGCCTCATCGCGAAGGCCCGTTCTTGAGTACAGCCCGTCCGTGTCGAACCGGATGTATACTGCCGCACGGGCGTAGCCGCTCTTGTAGAATGTATACAGTCAGCACAATGGGCTCTTCGCAGATTCCGTATCGAGTCTTCTCGGGGGGTTGAGTTCGTAAACGCAGCTTGTGGATCGGGGGGAGATATCCGAATGTCCGCGCGGCCCTTGCACGCCGCCTCACGGTGATGGATTTCATCACTGTCGCGCGTTGTGCACTGCCGGCGTCCATTCGCACTTTGGCCTGACAACTTATGATGACCACGCTCACCGGCATTCTTGAATGGCCGCAACGCGCCGAAGGGCGCGTGCGACAGCTCAGCGGCAGCACGCTCGTTCACCGTGATGACGATCCCTTCGTCCCCCTCGCCCTTGGCGAGCGCTTCCGGCTGCGCAACGCGCTCGAAGTGACGGTCGAGATCGGCCTCCGCAAATCGCGCCGTCGCGGGCGTCGTGGTGGGGGTGGTGGTGGCGGTGGTGGGGGTGGTGGTGGCGGTGGTGGGGGTGGTGGGAACGGGCGCGGGAATGGCTCAACAGGTGGCCCATCAGGTGGGTCTGCGCAGGGCTTTGATGACCGCGATGGACCTTCGCACACTCATGCCCCTGAAGGCGGACAACACGGACAGTTCGGTACCGGCAACGGACCGGGTGGCCGCGGCATTCGACCGGTGGTCTCGAACATCATCGCGATCGAAGGGCAGGACCCCGACCGCTTTGCACAATCCAAACCCTTCGAAGAACTCACGTCGATCGATCCGCAACCCCGCCTCACCCTTGAGTATCCCGGGTGCCCAGCCTCATGCCGATTGATCGACCTGTTCTGTCCGATCGGCCGCGGCCAGCGCGGGCTGATTGTCTCACCACCCAAGGCCGGCAAGACGACGCTGCTCAAGGATATTGGCACCTCGATCCTGCGCAACCACGCCGATGTCGAGCTGATCATTCTGCTGGTTGATGAGCGGCCGGAGGAAGTCACCGACTTCAAACGCCACTTCACCGCGATGATCGAGCCAAACGCGACATCGCGCGTGCGGGTCATTGCCAGTTCCAACGACCACGATGCCGAGAAACACATCGCCATCTCGATCCTCACCATGGACCGCTGCAAGCGGATGGTCGAGGCCGGCAAGCACGTCGTCGTGATGCTCGATTCGCTCACGCGCCTAGGGCGGGCGTTCAACCGCTCCAAAAAGTATGCCGGTTCCGGACGCACCATGTCCGGCGGTATCGACTCACGCGCTCTGGAAGTGCCCAAGCAGATCTTCGGCGCGGCCCGCAACACTGAAGAATCCGGCTCGCTCACGATCATCGCCAGTTGCCTGGTCGATACCGGCTCGCAGGGTGATCAGCTCATCTTCGAGGAGTTCAAGGGCACGGGCAACATGGAACTCATCCTCGACCGGAAGATCAGCGAGAAGCGGCTCTTCCCCGCCATCAACCTCGCGGCGAGCGGCACTCGCAAGGAAAACCTGCTGATGGAAGAGCAGGAACTCAAGACCATCACCGCGCTGCGCCGTCGCCTGCTGAGCATGCCTCCGCACCAGCAGATCGAGCAGTTGCTCGCGGCCCTCACACGGTTCCCCACCAACTCGGCCCTGGTGGGAAGTGCCGCGGGTTGATTCAACCGACGCGCCTCGCCTCGTGACCCATCCGAACGCGGGTCATCCGCGCTCAAAATCAACGATGAGCGCGTAGCTGAATCCTGCCAACGGATAGTTGCCGATCGCACGGATACGACAGAAGTCTTTGATCGGCATACCCGTGCATGATCTCGCTGCAGGACATTGTCGATTTCCTCGCCGCGCACTTCACGGGTTGCTGAACGCGGACCGGGTCGATCTCGCGATCAAGCACCACGCGCGGCATCGTCGGTTTGTCGGTGCGGCTGGATCGTTGTTAGATACATCCAAGTTCGATTCAGCGAGCACTGGTTATTCGACGGTACAACTTGCTTCTCCTATCTGTTGATAACAATCCTGCAATCTCAGATTGGAACAGTGTTGGTTATCGGGCGAACACATCGCAATGTACGGCAAATATTGCGGCAAATTGCCTATATTCAACCGGGTGGTTCCGATAGCTTGTGGTCGAACGGCATTCTCCGGACGATCTTCTAAGCGTGACAGCGAATGTTGGGAAGTTGGCGGGCGTTGCGACGCGCGTGTGCGCGGTCGCGGCATCCGTGGGCGCGATGGCGTGGACAGGCTCGGCGAGCGCGCAGAGCCCTGCGCGCCCGTTCTCGCGCGAAATTTACTACTCCGTTGCCGCGGGTGATGGCGCGTTGCCACACATCAAGCGTGCACGCATCGCCGGCGCGGATCTGCTGAGCGCATCCGTCGTCGAGCGTGAACTTGTGTCCACGCTCCCCGATGCCTCCGGCGGCGGGCCGGGCGTAGGTGATCTGATCTTTGCGCCCGATGGCGATCTGCTGGTGGCGGGCGCGGCGAACAAACTGTACAAGACCCGTGTGCCCACGGGCGAGTTTTTCGCTGTGCGGGTCGCTACCGCGCCGGATGGGGGCGCTTCGAGATTCAATGATGCACCAACGGTGATGGCGCTGATGTGCGATCCCTCGGCCGACAAGGCTTGGGCCCTCGGGGCTCAGTCGATGGTGAGCATCGTGGGGCTGCTGCCCGGACCAACGGCGAACGTGCCGCGAATGCTCACCGGCCCCGAAACGCAGCTAAACTCGCTGGTCTGGTGCCAGGGTGTGCGCGGGTCATCTGGCGCGGTGGGCAGCGGGCCGCGCGTGCTCTACACATCGATCGAGACGCTTGTCGATGGTTCGACAAGGCACCACCTCGGAAAGATCGACATGGCCACGCTCTCGACCACTCGGCTGGTGAGCGATCTTGAGGCGGCGCGGGTGATTGTGCTTGATGGGTACACCGGCAAACTCTTCGCGTTCGGCGGGACAAAGATTGTACAGATCAACCCCGACCCGGCTACGCCGCTGATCGAGCATGTACTTGATGTTGCCGCGCTGGTCGGTGGCGCGGGAATGCAGCTCGTGGATGGGACGGTTGATGGTGAAGGGCGTCTGTTCGCGATCGCGGCGGATGGCCGGATGGTTGTGGCGGATTTTTCGGGCACGCGCAACATCGCCAGTGTCGGCACACGTGTGCGTGTGCTGGAGCTTGATCCATCGGCGGCGGGCGGAACTCCCGGGGGGACGGGCATGGTGGGCATGGCCCCGCTGGCGGGGCCGGGCCGCGCGCAGCTCGCGTATTGCCTGTGGGATAACGGAGACTTTGACGGGCGCGATGGGCAGGTGTCGAGAACAGATGCCTATTCGGGCGCGCCGATGACTGCGGACGACTTTTATCTTGAGCCGGGCTCGGTCTACAGGCTCGACACGATCACGGCCAAGCTCAGTACGAACTCGATCCTGCCGAAAGCGCGCTTGACGCTCTTTGACGATTGCGACGGAAGGCCCGGGGCGCAGCTTGCCGCATATGAATCGCTCAGGGTCGATGACACGGGCGTGGTCGCCAACGGGCTGCGTGTGTACAAGGCCGAGTTTCCGCTCGGCGGGATGTTTGTTTCAACCGGGCGCGATGGGCGTTCGTTCTGGATCAGCGTTCAGGGAGTGGGGCTGGGTCTGCCCGAAGAGGAGTGGTATTGGGCGACCGCCGGAAACCTGCACGTGCGCGCCAAGTCCGGCCAGTTCCGCTCCAGCGCGCTCGACTTCCCGGATTGGACTCCGGTCGATGAGTTCGGGTGCGGGTGTACCGACTTCGCGTTCGACCTGATCGGCGAGCGATGCAAGACGCTCTATGACGGTGGGGAGTTGGATCTGGCGGCCGAGCCAGCCGGGAGTCTTTCTCAGATCGCCGGCGTATCGGAGTCGGCGCGATCGGCGGATAACTTTGTTGTACCACCTTGTGCGCCCGTTGAAACACTGTTGGCCGTTCGCGAGACGGTCTGTTATCTGCGTGCCTATATCTACAGCAACTGTACACCCGTGCGCGGGCAGTTTGAACTTTATGAGAACGCGTGCAAACTCCCGGTGGATCCATCAGGACCCAACGATGCGCCGGTGCCGATGTTCGCCGCGCCGTTCGCGAGGGTGACGGACCTCGGGTACTCGACGGTGATCGACGGACAACCGCTCTCGGCGTATTGCGTTGAGGCGGTGAATCTGGATTGGAGTCTGCCCGCTGGTCACGGCTACTGGCTGGCGGCGGTGGGCGACACGGCCTTCGCGTTCCGTAAGCGGAACTACTTCGCGTTCGCCGCGCGGTGCGATGCGCGGGTGGGTCTCGACGGGCGGCCATGCCGCGTGACGTTCTCGCCCGCCGCGGTCGTCGGACAGGGCGCGGGAACGGGTGTTTGGAAGAAACTCTCCGTGGCGGGTGAGGAGCGCGACCTGGCCTTCCTGGTCGCGGTTCGCGGCCCACTGCCTAGCGTTGGCTCAGCAACGGGTGGCTCGGGGGGACGCCCCTCGTGCGCGGCCGACGTGGATCGCTCCGGCACCGTGAGCCTGCAGGATGTCTTCGAGTTTCTGAACGCCTGGTTCCTTGGTTGCCCCTGAACGCGCCCGGCGCGCCAGAATCCGTGGTGGCCAGCCCGAGAACTCGGGTCATGGCCCATGTGCGGGAATGCGCGAATGGTCAGCGCAGGCATGTATTTGCAACACGCCTTCAACAAAGAACTTATGACGGTTGCAACTCAGGCGTAGCCCGTTGAAGGTTTATAAAAAAACATCTGGAATTCGCTTTACACGCGCGCTCAAAACGATTATTCTCATTGTTGCTCGGCTACGACCGCGTGTGTCGCTCTATTGCAAGCTGGGTCAGAGTTGTGTGTTTGAACCCTCATGACCGGCGCCGCCTGGAGGCAAGCCGCGGTGGTCGTACGGGTTCCAGAGTGTTTTGAGAGGTGTTTATATGTGGTTTTCCAAGATGAAGCTGTGTTGTGCAGCCGCGACAATGGCCGCGACCTGCGGAGTCGCGCTCGGTGGCGGCGGTCCGCCCCCGAATGATTTCTGCTCCGATCCGAGCACTGCGACCTGCGGCTCAAACTTCGGCACGAACGTTGAGGCCTCGGGCGAGTTCACCGGCACCTGCACGATTGGTAACGGAAACATCTGGTTTGAGTTTGTGGCCCCGGTAACGGCCAACTACACGATCGACACGATCGGATCTGGTGTACTAGATACGGTGTTGTCGGTTCAAACCGGCTGCGAGGGAACGCAGTTGGCGTGCGACGATGACAGCGCTTCCCAAACCAACGCCGGTCACTCTCGCTTGAGGGTGCTCTTGAGCAGCGGTCAGCGCGTCTTGATCGAGGTTGCGACGTTCGGAGTTAACAATAACAGTGGTACGGTTCAGGTCAACATCGCCTGTTCGGAAAATCGTCTCGAATGCTGCCAGCCGTGGGATAACGGTGATATTGACCGCCGCAACGGCCAGACTTCGCAGATCGGGTTTGGCGAAGATTGGCGAGTTGTGGGGCGCGTGACGGCCGACGATTTC
>Ga0163144_10027629_pt1 | contig 10980 bp, 8 predicted proteins | sample OliLak19BULKMAT1_FD_123175 | JGI IMG/M metagenome (GOLD analysis project Ga0163144, IMG submission 123175) | Freshwater microbial mat bacterial communities from Lake Vanda, McMurdo Dry Valleys, Antarctica - Oligotrophic Lake LV.19.BULKMAT1 | ecosystem: Environmental > Aquatic > Freshwater > Lake... | reverse complement strand
GCTGTCGGGTCCCCGGTCGATCAGGTCGCCCAGGAACACCAGTGTCCGCCCTCGGCTGTGGGTGCCATCGGGCCGGTAGCCCAGGTGGGTCAGGACGGCCTCCAGGGCCTCGATCTCGCCGTGCAGGTCGCCGATGAGGTCCAGGGGGCCTTCGGGGAGGGGGGCAAGGGCGGTCCAAGGGGCGGGGGTTGGGCGGGTTGCGGTCCTGGGCGGCGGGGAGACAGGGGCTTGCGGGCGGATGGACATCGGGCACCTCCGCCACATAATAAACACACATTCTCATAAGTCAACAGGCTGTGTATCCGGACGCGGTCGTAGGACAAAAAATGGTCGGGTGTAGAGTTTACCGGCAGGGAAGGAACACGAGTGCCTCGTGAGATCGAGCGAAAGTTCCTGGTCGTAAACGACTTGTGGCGTACCCAGAACGGCGGCACGCTCATCCGGCAGGGCTACCTGTGCGCCTCGTCTGAGCGGGCGGTGCGGGTAAAGATCGCAGGTGAACAAGCGTTCCTGACCATCAAGGGTCCAACCCTGGGCATCACCCGCGCAGAGTTTGAGTACCAAATCCCGCTGGAGGACGCCGGAGTCATCCTGGACACGTTGGCCGAGCGACCACTCATCGAGAAGCGGCGGCACGAAGTCTACTTTGCGGGGCACGTATGGGAGGTGGATGACTTCCTGGGCGAGAACGCGGGATTGGTAGTCGCGGAAGTGGAGCTCGAAGATGCGGCGGCGGAACTCCAACTCCCCCCGTGGGTTGGGGGCGAGGTATCTCATGATCCACGGTACCTGAATGCAAACCTGATGAGGCAGCCGTATTCATCGTGGGCAGTGCCGTGAGGAAGTGTTTGAAGAACACGACTCACGCGGCCAGCAGGGTTCTCATCCGCAGAGGTTTGTACGCCGCGGCGGCCATCTCGAAGCACTGCCTGATCTTTCTCGCGTCCCACGTGCCTTGTCCAAGCCGCGGGCCGGAGCGAACAGTTCTGAGCGCTGTTAATCGCGGTGTTAGCCGAGCTCTGCCGCGTAATCGGATCAAAGCTGTCACACTTTAAGCATCGTTGGCAATCCGCAAGATCCCTTGGTACAGTCACTTGTAGCTCAGGCTCGCGGCGTGGGGCTCAATCGCCGAGTGGAAAGTGCCACCATCCGGCAGCCTTCGCCGCCGCACTCATCAACAGCCAGCCCATGGGCTTCTACCAGCCCGCCCAGATCATCAGTGATGCTTGGGCCCACGGCGTGGCGGTACATCCGGTCGATGTCCACGCGAGCGATTGGGAGTGTTCACTTCAAGAGGACGGCCGGGCGCTGCGGCTGGGAACCCGGCTCGTGAAGGGGCTCTCGCAAGTTCACGCGGATGCCCTTGCGGCCGAGCGGGAGCGAGCCGGGCCGTACACCGGTCTGCACGACCTGCACCGGCGGAGCCGTGTCCCTGTCGGCGCGTTACGTCGTCTGGCCCGTGGCGATGCGTTCGGCTTGCTGGGTCTTGACCGCCAACGGGCGTTGTGGGGGAATCAGGCTCTCAAAGATGATGACTTGCCCGTGCTCGATGCCGTTCCGTCGCCGGATGACCGTGCGGCGCCGCTCCCGCCGGTGAGCGCCCCGCAACAGGTGCGAGACGATTACCACGCCACCGGCTTGTCATTGAAAGCCCATCCGGTTTGGTTCCTGCGGGAACTCTTGAACGCTCGGGGCGTCGCCCGGGCCGTCGATGTTCAGGACGAAACCGCGAGCCCGCACGGCAAGCCCGTTCTGGTGGCGGGCGTCGTGCTGGTCCGGCAACGTCCGGCCACGGCCTCCGGCATTGTCTTCATCACCCTCGAAGACGAGACCGGCATCGCCAACCTGATCGTGCGGCCCAAGGTCTATGAGCGCTGCCGCTCGGCCGCTCGGCATTGCTCGTTCATCTGCGCCAAGGGGCGCATCGAACGGGCGGGGAGCGTGGTGCATGTCCAGGTCACGGGGATCACGACGCTGGACACCGAGCAGGATTCATTGTTCGTCAGGAGCCGGGACTTTCACTGAGGCATGTCGGTCGGGCGGTCACGATCCGGCCGCAAGAGTGCCGAGAGCACTCCGCGTTTCAGGACTCAGCGTCCCCCACACTGATACGATCCTCCCGAGGTTCTTGTCAGACGCGCCAAGCAGGACGCCTAGACGCTCAAAATCGACCTCCTGAATCGCTGCCCGACTTGCCCTAAACTCTCGTGATTCAAGCTCTTTGTGGCCCCGTGGCGGAATGGCAGACGCAGCGGACTTAAAACGATCGATCTTTCGGCCAGTTCTCGCGATTCACCGCAAGCGTCTGTTGCACAATGGTGTGCGCTTGCCAACGCAGCGCAATAGGAATCCGCTGCGGTGAACCAAACAGCACCGTCGGAGAGGGGGCGACAGGCGCTCGGCACGTTGGCCTGGCCTCAAGTCCGGAGACGACTCAGTGGGTCAGTAACGTGGGCGCGAGCGAGACGGAGGCTGTTGAGTACGACGGACACGCTGGAAAGCGCCATTGCAGCGCTGGCGATGATCGGTGAGAGCAGCCAGCCCGTGAACGGGAACAGCACGCCCGCCGCGATGGGTATGCCGACGACGTTGTAGATGAACGCCCAGAAGAGGTTCTGCTTGATCGTTCGCATCGTCGCGTGCGAGAGTGCGATGGCCTCGGGCACAGTTCGCAGGTCGCCACGCATCAGCGTGATGTCCGCGGACTCCATCGCCACATCCGTGCCTGTTCCGACCGCGAGGCCCACATCGGCCTGCGCGAGCGCCGGAGCATCGTTGATGCCGTCGCCGACCATTCCCACGACATAACCCTCGGCCTGAAGGGCCTTGACCTTGTCCGCCTTGTCCTTGGGCAGAACTTCGGCGAAGACGACATCGACGCCGACCTGCGAGGCAACCGCCTCAGCTGTCCGCTGGTTGTCGCCGGTCATCATGACCACACGCAGCCCAAGGGCGTGCATGGTGGCGATGGCCTCCTTTGACTCGGGCCGCACCGTGTCGGCGACGGCCACGATCCCGGCTTCGCGCCCGTCCACTGCGATGAACATGGGCGTGCGCCCCATCGCCGCCAAAGCCGCGGCCTTCTCCGCCTGCGTGGAGCGGATACCGCGCTGCTCAAGCAACGCCGCCTTGCCGACGAGGACGGCGCGGCCGTCTACCGAGGCTTCGACCCCATGCCCGACCACGGCCTGAAAACCGATCGGTTCGGTGAGGGGCAGCCCGCGTGCCGTGGCCTCACGCACGATCGCCGCGGCGAGCGGGTGCTCGCTGTGCTGCTCGGCTGATGCGGCCAGACGAAGCAGCTCGCGTTCATCGACTGGGCTATTGGGTGCCGGGATGATGTCCGTGAGGGCGGGCTTGCCGTGCGTGATGGTGCCGGTCTTGTCGAGCACGATGGCGGTGAGCTTGTGGGCGGTCTCCAGGGCCTCGCCGCCTCTGATCAGGATGCCCTTCTCCGCGCCGCGCCCGGTGCCGACCATGATCGCCGTCGGTGTCGCCAGCCCGAGCGCGCACGGGCAGGCGATGATGAGCACGGAGACGGCCGTGACCAGCGCCATGCTCAGGCGCGACTCCACCGGTGAGGCGAACCACCAGGCCACAAACGTGACAAGGGCGATGGCGATGACGATGGGCACAAACACGCCGCTGATCCGGTCGGCCAGACGCGCGATGGGGGCCTTGCTCCCCTGCGCCTCCTGCACGAGCCGCACGATCTGCTGGAGGGCCGAGTCGGCCCCGACCTTGCTCGCAACCAGCCGCAATGCGCCGGTGGTGTTCATCGTTGCGCCAAAGACGCTGTCCCCGGCCCCCTTCTCAACCGGCACGCTCTCGCCGGTGAGCATCGACTCGTCCACGGCGGACTCGCCGCTCTCGACACTCCCGTCTACAGGAATCTTTTCGCCCGGTCGCACCAGCACGCGGTCACCGACGACCACAGATTCGATCGGCACATCCTGCTCGGTGCCGTTTCGCATGACCCGAGCGGTCTTCGCCTGCATCCCGATGAGCCGCTTGATGGCGGCGCTCGTCCGCCCCGTGGCGCGGGCCTCGAAGTACTTGCCCAGCAGAATTAGCACGATGATGACCGCAGCGGCCTCGTAGTACACGGGGACCATTGTCATGCCGCTCATCGCTTCGCCAGCATGAGCGCCTTGGGCCGCTCCACCGCCGACGCCCGCGAAGAACCCGGGCCAGATCGTCGCCGCGAGCGAGTAGAGATACGCCGCGCCGGTGCCCATCGCCACCAGCGTGTCCATGTTGGCACTGACGTGCCGCAGGCCCTTCCACGCGGAGCGGAAGAACTGCCAGCCGCACCAGAACATGACGGGTGTGGTCAGCGCGAGTTGGAGCCAGTTGATCCACGGGACGTTGAGTGCCGCGATCTTCCCGTGCGACATCGCGATGACCAGCACCGGCAGCGACAGCACCGCGCCCACGATCGTCTTGGTCAGCAGCCGCTTCGCCTCCGCCTCGCCCACGTTCATGTGGGATGAGTGGTCTTCGCCTCCACCCCCGCCGCTCATCGCGTGCCCGGCGTGCGCTCCATGTCCCGCCCCGGCCTGCGCTGCGAGCATGGCGGCATGATCATGCCCCTCAAGCCCATGCGGCGGATTTGCCCCCGCATGGCCTGTCGGGTGCTTGGGAGGCGGCACGAGCGCCTTGTACCCAATGTCGTCCACCGCCTTTGCGAGCGCTGCCGGTCCCGTGGCCGCCGGGTCGTACTTCACCGTCGCCACCTTGGTGGCAAAGTTCACGCTCGCGGATGTGACGCCGGGCTGCTTGGCCAGCCGCCGCTCAATCGTGTTGGCGCACGAGGCGCAGGTCATGCCCTCGATGGGCAGGTCGGTCCGTTGTGTTGCCGGTTCCATCACGCACCTCGTCTCGGCCGCCGCTTACCGCGCGACCTTGGCCACCAACTCCAGAAGTTCCTCGATCATGTCGTCCCGCTTGGTTCCATCCACGCTCATGGCGGCGACCGCGCAGTGCGTGAGGTGGTTGCGGAGCACGTTCTTGGCGACCGAGCGCAGCGACTCCTGCACCGCCGCGGCCTGCTGAATGATGTCGGCGCAGTAGCGGTCTTCCTCGACCATCTGCGCGATGCCGCGCACCTGCCCCTCGATCCGCCGCAGGTGTTTTAAGTTCGCGGCCTTGATCGCGGCATCAACTCCCACCGCGTGCGCTCCGGGCCCCACGCCGTCGCGGGTGTGTCCGAACACTGAATCCCCGCTCCCCCCGCCCCCCGGCCTGCACCCGCACGCCGCGCCGTTCATCGCGGGCCGTGCTGCACGCTTGGAATCGACCTTGCTCGACTTGGCCATGACCATCGCTCCTTGTTTCGTTGCCTCACTGCTCACTCACCCGCAGCAACCGCCGGAGTTCTTCGCGCCGTCCGCGCCCCTCGGCAGGGCCGACCTGCCGCCCGCCTTCGCGGCCCCGCCGCAGCACCCGCCGCTGCTCTTCGTCGGCATCGGTGGTGCCGCGCCCGCCACTTTGCTCGCCGCCTTCGCCGGATACCCGGCCTCTTCGAGCGCGGCCACGGCCTTGGCCGTCGTCCAACCATCCGGGGTTTCAATCACCGCCGAACCCACCGCCACCGACGTGACCTTCACGCCCGGCACCGCCGAGAGGGCCTTGGTCACGGCCTGCACGCAGTGCCCGCAACTCATCCCGTCGATGGCGAGCGTGAAGATCCCGGTCGCGTTTGTCGTCGTGTTCATAGATAACTCCTTCGGGGAAGTATACTCCCCTGGAGTATATGCGACTGCGGGGGTGGTCAGGTTCGTCCCACATGTAGTTTGGAATGGCGGCTATGGGAGCCTCCCTCCCGCCGCTTGTTCAAGGGCGATGCGGGCGATGGCGGCGTCTCGTTCCAGGTCGTTAAGCGTGCGGCGGGCGTCGACCAACTCCCGCTGAGCATCGAGCAGTACTGTCACGTCAGACTGACCGGACTTCAGCGCAGCCTCCGCGAGCATCAGATTTCGCTCGGAGATCGCGAGGACTGCTGAGCGGTATTGATCCACGAGCCGCGAAGCAGCGTCGAGCTCCACCCACGCGATGCGGACTTCGCGGACGGCGCGTTGCGAGACGGCCTCGTAACTGGCGAGGGCGGCGCGGGCGAGCGAACCGGCTTTGGCGATCTGTGCGGCGTTGGTGTCGAAGATCGGGATACCGACCTCGATCACTGGGCCGATGGTCTTCGCGCCGTCGACGTCCCGCTCGAAGTCGGCCCCCAGCCCGAAGTCCTTCAAGCGGCTCTTCTCTTCGACGGACAGGTCCGCACGCAGGGCTTCGACGATGGAGCGAGCCGCGGCCACATCCAGGCGCTGTTCGCCCGCGAGGATGATCGCGGCGGCCTCGTCGATCGAAAGCGCTGCGACGATGGAAGTGTCCGCTTCGGCGGTCCATTCCGCGTTCTCGTCAGCGAAGCCCATTAGTTCCAGCATCCGACGGCGGTCCTTGGCGAGGTCACGGACGACGATGGTCCGCTCGGCCTGCGCCTTGGCGAACTGCTGGCGGGCGCGATTGACATCCAGCGCCGTCCCCTCGCCGCCGCGCACCCGGGCGTCGAGCGCGTCGATGGACTTCTGGATCGTGACAACGTTGTGGTCGGCGTGGTGGACCGCCAGTTGACCGAACGCGATTCGCGCGTGCGTGGCCTTCACCTCCGCCACCAGCCGCAGGGCCTTGTCGGAGATATCGAGCACGGTCTGGTTGAGCCTCGCGTCGGCCGCTTTGACCTTGCCATCGCGCAGCCAGAGGGCCGTGAACGACTGCACCACTTGCGCACCGATGAACGTGCCGCCGCTCACCGGGTCGAAGGGGAATCGCAGCGTCAGCCCGAGCACCGGGTTCGGCAGTAGGCCCGCCTGCACCAGGTCGGCCCGTGACGCCGCGATCTGCTCAACCTGCGACCTGATCTCGCGGTTGTTGCGGAGCGCCATCGCCACCGCCTGCTCAACCTTCAGCGGCGCGCGACCGTCCCACGCCGAGAGTGATGACTCCCACGGTTGCGTCCACTCCGGCGTCACACCGGAGCGGTCGCCGACGGTCGAGGCGGCCCGGTCGATGTCGGGCTTGGGGTCGAGCGAAGCGCAGCCGCCGAGGCCAAGGGCGATGAGGGCGAGCGTGCCCCCGAGCGCCGCGGGCGTGCGGATGAGAGAGCGCGGGGGTGGTGCGGGCTGAAGCATCATGCCGTGGGTCTCCAAAGTCAATGCACCACGCGCCGCGTCAGCGGAGCGGGGTGTGGGTGCGCCTTACTTGTGGTCGTGCGTTGCCGGCGCGGCGGCGTCCGGCTTCTTCTCCGCCCGGCTCGACCAGTGCAGGTGGGCGATCCTGGGCGTGCCCGCGTCGTCCACGACGACATAGGTCACGGCGGCGCGGTACTTCTTCGGGACTTCCTTGTTGGTAGGGTCGGGCACGGCGAACGAGCCGATCTGCCGCACGATCGAGGTCGCGCCGAAGGTCTGCACATCCTCCTTTGTGATCGTCATGGCGAAGCCCGGCATCTCCTTGAGTTCGGGCATGAGGTGGTGGTCGCGGTAGGTTTCCCAAGTCCCCTCATCGCTGGCGTTCTCGCTGATCGTCGCGCGGCCCTTGTCCAGGAAGAGCGCGTTGAGCGCTTTCGCGTCGGACTTCCCGCACGCGGCGAGGTACGCACGAGCGACCTTGACGGCCGGGTTGCCCGCGAGCGCCGCGGCATCGGGCTGGGCGTCTTTGGCTTCCGGCTTGACCGCGGCCTTCTGCGCCGCTTCGATCACCGTCACTGCCTCGGGCGCGTGCTTGACGAGCAGGGCCATCTTCTCCTCGTCGGTCTTCTTGTCCCACTTGCCCTCGCACCCCGCGCAGCAGAACCCGATGGTCTGCCCTTTGAACTGCCGGGTCGGCGATTCCTTGTCCACCTCGCCTTCCTTGATGGGGCAGACCCTGTTCACGAGGTCGCCGGTGACATTCGCGGCCGCTGCGGCGGCGAAGGTCGCTGGGGCGGGCAAGAAGGCGAGCATCCCGCACACGAGGAGCATCGTCGAAGCGATGAGGACGGTCGAACGGTTCATGGGAAGGTCTCCAAGGAACGGTTTCGGAACAGCGCGGGCGACTCGGCCGCGCGCGGAGGAGTCGCAATCGGCCCGCGCCGCTCTCGCGGGGCGGGCCGTGGTGTTCTTCGTCAGCGATCACTTGTGGTCGTGGCCGCCTTCCTTCTTGTCATGGCCCGCGTCGGACGCTTCGCCCTTGGCGACGTTGAACGTCATGGGCACGGTGATGACCTTGCCCATGTGCTGGAACTGGGCCCAGCCCTTGTAGACGCCCGCGGCCTTGAAGTGCGCTTCAAAGTCAACCTTGGGGCCGCCCTTCTTGTCGCCCGCGTGCCCATGCTCGCCCTTGCCCTTGTCATCGTGTGCGCCCGCGGCGTGCTCGCCCCCCTCGTGCGGGTGCGAGTGGACGAACTCCCTGAGGTCGCTGCTGATGATGACCAAGTGCCCCATCGCGCCCAGGTAGGGCTGGAGGTCCGACACCGGCTTGCCGTCCTTGGTCACGGTGTAGACCATGTGCGTGGCCGCGCCGGTCTTGACCGGCCCGCCGGTGTCGAGCGACACGGTGTACCCGTCGATGGTCTTGGGCGTCCCCGCATCCACCGCGAGCGGTTTGGCCGCGGGGGCGACGCCCTCGACCGTCACCGGCACGATCACGACCTGCTGGCCCACGCTCGGCGGCGTGAAGTCGTTGTAGAAGTAGAACTCGCCCGCGGCGGGGAAGGTGTAGGTGAAGGTGAACGTGCCGTCGGCTTGAATCACGGGGTGCTCGTGGGCGTACCACGAGAGGTCCTTGCTGACCATGAGCAGGTGCAGCAGTTTCTCGTGGACCAGCTCGACCTTCTTGACCGCCAGGCCGGTGGGGTCCTTGATGGTGAACACGAGCGTGGCTGGCTTGCCCTTGACGATGGTGCCGCCGACCGGCTTCACGTCCACCATGAACTTGTCGGAGGTCTGCTTCTTCAGGTTCATGTTGCAGACGGGGCAGGTGCCGGGCTTGTCGTAGGTCTTGGCCCCCTCGCAGTGCATGGGGCAGAAGTATTTCGCGGGAGCAAACGCGGTGAGCGCCTCGGCCTGCTTCTTCATCTCGGCATACGCGGTCTTGGCGGCGGCGGCATCCTTCTTCTCGCCCGCCTCATGCACGCCGTCGGCGGCCTCGGCAAGGGCCTTGCCCGCCTTGTTGATCTCCTTGACCTTGGCCCTCTCCACGCCCGACCCGTCCTTGAGCGCGAGCGCGCCCAGCGACTTGGCCAGCGCGCCGATCGCATCGGACTGCTCATGGGCCTCGTCAAGGTCGCCCTTGGCGATCAGCCCGTCGAGCGCGGTCATGCGCTCGCCGATTTCCTTCATCGCCGCGGCGTAGGAGTCGGCGGCCTTGGCCGGGGCGTGGCCGTGCCCATCGTCCTTGTGCCCGGGCTGGGGCTTGTCCCCCGGCGCGGCGGGCTTGGGATCGTGGGAATGCTGGGCCATGGCTGCGGGCGCGGCGAACGCCAGCGCTGCCCCGGCGGCGATGAGTGTGAACAGGATGGAACGGTGAGAACTCTTCATATCAGGACTCCTTGAAAAAGTGGATGGAGGGAACCAAGTCTATTGCGCGGGCATCGGCGACAAGCCGCCCCGCGCGGGCCACGGGTCTGCCCGTGATGGGTTGACGGATGGGAGAAGCGGTAAGAACACCAAGGACTTGCACGCCGTCGGCAGGACCGCGAAGAGCGCGATGCCTCTGGCCCCGGCGGGGCCACGGGCTGCCCCCCCACGCCACGGCTGAAGCGGCAACCGCACCGTCTTGGCCCCAACGGGGCGACGGGCTGTAGCCACGGGTGGAGGAGGCGCTTCGCCGACGCAACCCGTGGAAGAAGTCGCGCGCGAGGATGCCCGCCCCGGCGGGGCGGAGGAAGGCTCCGAACTCGCATTGGCGAGAATCCGAGCGGGGGGTACCGGGGGGCGGCAGTTCCCGGCATGAGCGCGGTACTATGTGCCCATGCCAATCGAACTGTCCATGTGGCGCATCGACGCCGGGCTGGAGCGCATCCAACCGACCACGATGAACCTTGAAGAGCGTTTGGAGTCGTTGCTGGCCCGCGATATCACGATCGCGTCGCCGCACTGGATGGTCATCGGACGCCAGGTGCTCACCCCATGGGGCAAACTCATCGACCTCTTGTGCATCGACACCGAGGGCAAGCTGATCGTGCTGGAACTCAAGCGCGACAAGACCGAACGCGAGATCGTGGCGCAGACGCTCGACTACGGCTCGTACGTCAAGACGATTCAGCCCGATGAAGTGCGGCGCATCTTTGCCAAGTATCAGAAGGACTACGCGGCCAACTTGCCCGCGAAGACTATCGAGGAGGCGTTCGTCACGCACTTTGTCGGCCAGCCCGTCCCCGACGAGTTCAACGGCTCGCACGAACTGGTCATCGTCGCCTCGTCGCTCGACGCGGCCACCGAACGCATCGTCCAGTACCTCGCCGACGAGTACGACGTGCGCATCAACGCGGTCTTCTTCCGCGTCTTCAAGGACGGCGAACGCGAGTACTTGACCCGTGCGTGGTTGCGTGAAAGCGACGCGGCGGACGCGGGCACGTCTCCCGCGCCAGCGGTACGGGAGCGTGTCGAGTTCAACGGCGAGTTTTATGTCAACTTCGGCGAGGGAGACCACCGCCACTGGGAGGATGCCCGCAAGTTCGGCTTCGTCAGCGCGGGCCACGGCCCCAAGTACCGAGACGCGATCCAGCGGCTCGAACCCGGCAACCGCATCTGGGTCAATGTCCCCGGCGGCACCGGCTACGTCGGCGTCGGCATCGTCGAGGAGCCTGCCGTGGCGGTCAAGGATTTCGCGGTTAAGAACGCGGCGGGTGCGCCCGTGCCGCTCCTCAATGCCGGAATCGTGTCCACCAACATGGGCGAGCACGCGGACGATCCCGAGTTGAGCGAGTACGTCGCGCGCGTG
>Ga0163144_10027627_pt1 | contig 10981 bp, 8 predicted proteins | sample OliLak19BULKMAT1_FD_123175 | JGI IMG/M metagenome (GOLD analysis project Ga0163144, IMG submission 123175) | Freshwater microbial mat bacterial communities from Lake Vanda, McMurdo Dry Valleys, Antarctica - Oligotrophic Lake LV.19.BULKMAT1 | ecosystem: Environmental > Aquatic > Freshwater > Lake... | reverse complement strand
GACCGTGCAATCGAAGAAACGATCTTCATCGAGGCAACCATTCGCGCGGCAGGCATTCGTGAATTTGCGTTTCTATTGCCGGCTAGTATGGCGAATGCGAGGATTCAGGCCCCAATGTTGCGGCAGAAAAACATCATTCCGATCGCCGATCGAACGGATGTCGTGCGCGTCCAATTGCTTTTGCAAAATGAGATCATGGGACAACTCCGCGTTGTCGTGGAGCATGACCATGAACTGACCAGCGAACGTCACACTGCACCAGTGCCGATTATCGAAACGGGTACCACCGACCGACGGTTAATCGCGATTGAGAATACCAGTCGTGACGAACTGGCCACCAAGGATTTGAAGGGCGTCGAGCGTTTGGAACGGTCGCAACTTCAGCAACGTTTTCAATCTGATCTACTTGTCGGTAAATCTTCCGAGGCCTACTTGGTACGCGATGGAGTGGGTGAGCCAACGTTGACTTACGAGACCACATCGCGCGAAGTGTTGGCGACTGCTGGGGCTCGTATCGGCCTGGCGCAGGGTCTGATCGTCGTCGATGAACTCGGCACCTATCGCGCGACACAGGAGTTTCGCGTCGAGAATCGCACCGAACCGTTTTTAGAGATCGAGCTCCCCGAAGGCGCGAGACTCTGGACCGTCAACGTTGCCGGGGAACCCGTGAAACCCGCGTTGTCGGCAGGCAGTGCTGCTCAAACGCGTCGCTTGCGAATACCGCTCGTAAAGACGGCGGAAGGCGATTTGGACTATGCCGTTGTCCTTAAATATGGCGGCCAAGTTCCGAAACCAAGCTGGTTCAGACGCATCGACGTGCCGTTGATTGAGACCGTGAACATCAACGTTGAGCTTTCGCAGGTCCGGCTACGATTGCCGGACGCGTACAAGTGGTTCAATTTCGCTGGCACGCTTGGTCGTGTTGAGAGCGAGAGCGACCTCCAAGCAGGTTGGCTGTCCTTTCGCACGAGGCAATTGTCTGACTTGACTCAATTGCTGCGATCATCCGGCACCGCAGATAATTATTCGAAGGCCAGAGCATCCAATAACCTCTCGCAGCTTGAAAGTTCATTGCGCACTGAGAATGAGTCATTCAAACGACAAGCAGCGGGTACGACGCTTGAACTCGAAAAACAACTCGGGGCGAACTCAGCGGCGTTGCAAGCGGCGCAACAAGAGGCAGCGGAAGTTGATCAGCCGCTAGATGTCAATGTTCTGGGCAATCGCGCTGTGCTCAACGATCTTTACAGCACACAGTCGAACGGGCGATCAATGAATGCGTTGGTCGAATTGGGGAACAACTTTGACATTAACGTTTCACAACCAAGCGATGGTAAAGGCGGCCAATCGATGTACTTTGAAAATGGTTGGCTGTCAAAAAACAAATTGGAAGCTGGTAAGTCCGACGAAGCAGCACTGGGACGATTAAAGAATTCGGCAAAACCACCGAGTCAAGGTCAAGAGGAGATGAGACAAGCCGCGCCAGATCTCGGCGACATAAAGAAAAATATTGCCACTAGCAATTCATCGAAACCGGGTCGATTGGACAACTCTGAGTCCAGCGTGCAAACTTATCGACGCCGACTACAAGATCCCAACACGGGAGAACCATTGCGAGAGCAAGTTGAGCAAGGTCAAAACGGTTTTGAGCCTGTTGTTGGTGATTTTGCGGTAGCGCAGCAACCACCGTCAGGAACAGGACAGTTATTATTTGGCGGTGCCGTCAACGCTAATGCAGGAACGGCACCTGGAAATCGACCTGATCAAGCAGGCGGATACCTCTTGCCTCAGGACACCGTCGCTCAACCATCCGTCGCCTACATGGCAAGTCTGGACGTTGAGTTACCACAGCGAGGCCGTGAGTACCTGTTTTCGACACCGCGCGGCAATGCTCAGCTTTCGGTTCAAGGTTTTTCGCAACGTCTCTACGATCGCCTGATTTCGATCCTGATGTTGCTGTTTGGAGCATTGGTTGTATGGTTGGTGTATCGCGTGGTGTTGCCACTGATTCACTCGGCGTGGGGAGCCAAAGCGATCGTCGCTGGCCTGACGCTTTTCGGCATCCTCAGCGTGCTTGTCGGCATCCTTCCAATCTACGGATGCCTTTCCATCCTTGCAGCAATAGTCGTAGCTCTCCCGCTGTCGCGTTCGCCTTTCTCGGGAAGCGAGGCACGGTGAGTTTATGGATGAAATGAGCGTGTCTGCTCGAACGCGCGATTAGGCACCACTACCGCTGCCGCGATAGAACGATGTGCGTCGCCTTCGGTGTGGCCGTCTGCCCTGTGCATGCCTCCACCAAGTCTGGCGTCACGGCCACCTGCGGCGTCTCGGGCTCGCTCGAGAGTGCTGTGGATGCTCTCTGGACAAAGTAGAACGTTGTGCCGCCTTCCATCGCCAGGGGCGGCCTTGGATGGTTAGTGAGCACTAAATAGGTGCAATCGTTTGTTCTTCTGCGATTGTTCGTTTGTCGCTGGCACACGTGGACCGCTGATCCGGTGGATCATAAACGATCACGGAGATCGGAGTAATTCGGCAGACATTTTCCGAGCAATGAGTCCAAAGGAATATTCCGGCGGAGAGTTGACCACGAAAAACACCAATGAAACGAAAGTCCGGTAGCTAGTCCGAGCAAATCACAAGCTAGCGTTAAAGCAATTCAAGAAAATACGCCCGAGCAAAGATTCGGACTGAATGCCACCAATCGAAGTTGCCAATGCCAGAGGCCGAGGTTTTAGCTGACGTCAAAGGTCCGCGCGTCGGTCCATGTTCGGAATTGCGCGGTCATGGAAATAAACGGTCATGGGCGTCAGGCGTTGGAGTCTGGAGCCGAAGAACGTTTGAAATCACGGGGCGGCGGCCATAAAACTTGGCTTCAGGAAATAGACGGCCCGTCGCTCCCGTGCATTTCTTGGTTCGTCCTTATGCGCGACGACGAGCGTGAAGTAATTCGCCAGCTTCGATCGGTCGGATGTCTGACGGTTCAAGCGTTAAGAGTGCAATTGTCGATCCATCGCCATCAATAAATTCAACCTCGTATGCTTTGCCTTCACCGTAGATGTGAACAACGGCACCAACGTCACCGGCATTCAATCCATCGGCGGAGCGATCATCGTTAAGTACAACCATGGAATGTTCGGTAATCATCATCTATTTCCCGGATACGCCGTGACGAGCCGAGGCGGTGAGTTTTCCTCAACAATCCAGACAACCAGAACGGTTGCCGGTCGATACCCTTCACGGCCAATTTTACCTTGTGTTTCGTATTTTACACCAAATGGTGACGCTTTGGGAACGAAGTCATCGCAAGACTTTGCCACTAGCAAGAGGTCGTTCCGAAGCTCCTCCCAGTTTTCCAGGGTATAGCCGAGCGATGCAAACCATGTTGCCTTTGGCCCGCCAACCGGATGGATAGGATTCAGCAAATAGTCGCGAAGTTTTTCCTGCGTGACGACGGCATGTTCGGCATCAGGGAACGGCATCAATTCTCCGTGGACGAACGCTTAATTCATACCGGTTCGACTGGCGTGTAATTAGATTACCACCCGGTGTCGGCGGAGGGAATATTGTTTCGGTCTGGTTGAACCGAGAATAACTGAAACCACCCAATGGAGGTGCGATTTGATTTTTTTAAGTATTCTCTGACGCTTGTCGATTAACGCGACAATGTGCGGTTCGCAATCGATCAGCGTCCACTCAGTTTTCATTCTCAGGTATCAGCGGTGCTCGTAATCGATCAGTCCGATTCTTCGACTACGAGCAGGAACGCCAGCTCATTGAGCACGAGCACGAATTGAAAGAATGAGTGCTGGCGAACCGTGATTAGTGTTGTTTGGATCAGCTATATCGCATGTCGCAGGTCACGCCGCCTGCGGCCCAAAGGTAGCTTCGATTGCTGTAGTCAGCGACCATGCGGTGGCTGCTGAATCGCCAGGCGAGTGTGCTGATGCTGTGCATCATTCGCTTGATCCATGCCTTGGGAAGCCCGTCGCTGTCCCGATCATAGAAGCAAGGAATGACTTCATTGGCGAGCGTATGATAGAGCGCTTCGGAGTCGCGTTCGTCGGTGATGCGATCGTCGACGTGGCTGGTCCCGTGACCGATCGCAAAACCGTTGACGCCGTTGTACGCCTCGGCCCACCAGCCGTCCAAGATGCTGCAATTGAGTCCGCCGTTGAGGACAACTTTTTGGCCGCTGGTACCAGATGCTTCGAGCGGTCGTCGCGGGTTGTTCAACCAAACGTCAACGCCTTGAATCAAGTGCCGGCAAACGTTGATATCGTAGTCCTCCACGAAGGCAACTCGCCCAGCAAATCGAGGGTCATGCCGCAGGTTGGCGATCTCTTTGATAAATCGCTTTCCTGGTTCATCCTTGGGGTGCGCCTTGCCAGCGTAAATCAACTGAATCGGGCGCTGTTCGTTGGAAATCAGATCCGATATTCGGTCTAACTCGGCGAACAGCAGATTGGCTCGCTTGTAGGTTGCAAAACGACGACCAAACCCGATCGTTAGCGCGTTGGGATTGAGTGTATTGCGTGCGGCTTCGATCACTGCATCGCTCTCGCCTCGCCTGCGACATTGGCGACTGAGGCGACGGCGAACGAATGCAAGTAGATTATTTTTCAACGCATTATGGGTTTCCCAAAGCTCGCCGGGCTCAACGTCGTGAATCGATTGCCAGATTTCGGGATACTGAATTCGACGCGCCCAATTCGCAGGAAAGTGCTTGTCGTAGAGCTGCGACATCTGGCCCGCGAGCCAGGAATGCACGTGTACACCGTTGGTGATATGTCCAATCGGTACGCCTTCTTCGGGGCGGTCCGGCCACATGCAATGCCACATGCGGCGGCTGATGACACCGTGCAGATTGCTGACTGCATTAGCGTAGTGGCTCATCTTTAGTCCGATGACCGTCATGCAAAACGTCTCGCCGTTATTGTTCGAATCAACACGACCAAGCGACATCAATTGGTCATGTGAGATTCCCATCGAATCGCGCAGTGGTCCAAGGTGCTCTTCGATCAAGTCGGCTGGAAAGCGATCGTGGCCTGCTTCGACGGGCGTGTGTGTGGTGAAGCAAGTCATCCGCGCTGTTTGGCGAACCGCTTCGGCGAAGGACAGTCCATCGTCGCTCATCCTTTGGCGAACAACTTCCAGGCCGCCGAATGCGCTGTGGCCTTCGTTAAGATGATAAGCGCCCGGTTTGATTCCCAGGGCAGCAAGCGCTCGAACGCCTCCGACACCAAGCACCAGCTCTTGGCGAATTCGGGTACGCATGTCGCCGCCGTATAGACGACTCGTTAACTCGCGATCTTCTGGTTTGTTGCCTTCCACATTGCAGTCGAGCAGATAGAGTTTAACGCGACCAACTAACATTCGCCAAACTTTGGCTTGCAGGCTTCCATTGCGAGTGTCGATTCGAACGGTGATCGGTTCACCATCCAAACCGAGCGCCGGTTGCATCGGGAGATTCTCGATTTTGGTTTCGAGGTAATCTTCTTGCTGCATTCCCGAATCATCGAGATGCTGGCGAAAGTAACCGTGAGAGTAATACAGCCCGATGCCAACCAGCGGCACGCCTAGTCCCGACGCGCTTTTGATATGGTCACCCGCGAGCACGCCGAGGCCGCCGCTGTAAATCGGAACCGATTCGTGGATTCCGAATTCCGCTGAAAAGTACGCGACCGGCTTTGCGCCCAGCACTCCAGCGTTGGTCGAAGCCCAGGTTTGTGTGCTGGACAGGTACTCTTGAAGTCTGCGATATGCGTAGTTCACACGGCTTTGCAAAACTAGTTCGCCGACTCGTTGACCAACTTGCTCGACCGACATCTCGCGCAGCATCGCGACCGGGTTGTGGTCAAGTTGTCGCCACCGAATCGGATCAATGTCGCGAAAAAGTTGGTCGCATTCAGGATGCCAAGACCACCACAAATTGTTTGCCAAACCCCATAGCTTGTTATAAATCATCGCCGATTCGCTGTTCGTCGGTTCACCGGATTCGCTGGTACTAGTCAAAGGCAAAGTCGTAGACATCTCTCGTTTACTCGGCGCGGGGCAAGGAGAAAAAACGTAACTGGAAAATCGCAACCCTGAGGGAAATGGTGACAATTAACATTGGCGAGACCAACGGATTGACTACGATTTCCCGTGCGGGTGAGCATACCGCTTTTCTGGTCAATGGAGAGTGTCTTTTGCCGTCCCGCATAATTTTTTTAACGCGACCAGCCTCTGTCTGCCAACAAATGCCGTTCAAGCGGTTAAGTCAACCATGCCTACCCTACCGGACCATGACGCTCGCCCTCGACTCCGCGACGATGATTTTGCGGTCTGCTTGACGCCTGATGCGGCAGAAACGAAGACACTTTGCAATTTCCTAGCTGCGGCCGCGCCTAACTACCGAACGGTGCAGGATTGGCCAAAGCGATCATTGAGCGCGTGTGCATCCGCAGGAGTCTTTCGTTGGTTCTTGCCCAAATCTTGCGGCGGTTTTGGGTGGAGCGAATCGGACCAGGTTCTTGGTTACCTTAGGCTTGCCGCAGCAGACTTAACGACAACGTTCGTGATTACACAGTTCATCGGTGCTTGTAAACGGATTGCGGGTAGCGAGAACCCAATTCCTAGCGATCGATACCTTGGCGCGTTGTTGGCTGGTGAGAAATTCGCGACTGTCGGCATCAGTCATTTAACCACCAGCAGCCAACATTTGGGGGCACCGATATTACGCGCTGTGCCGGATGGAGACGGGTATCGACTAGACGGCATGTCGCCTTGGGTCACCGGCGCCGCGGCGGCCGATCTGATCGTCATCGCCGCAACGCTTGGTGACGGAAGAGAGCTATTGGCAGTCGTACCAACTGTGACCGTTGGCGTGACCTGCGGCAGCGGTGCGGAACTTGTTGCGTTGTCTGCCAGCAGGACTGATCGTGTCACGCTAGCGAATGTTCGAGTCGAACCAGACATGCTGCTGGCCGGCCCAGTCCATGGTGTTATGCGAGCGGGCGTGGGAGCTGGAACTGGCGGTTTGCAAACATCGACGTTGGCTGCTGGGTTATCGCGAGCGGCTGTAGATTACCTGATCAAAGAGTCCAAGAAGCGAGCTGACTTGGTGGAGATCGCTGAGCAACTTGACCAGCAGACACGTGCACTTTGCAATTCACTTGTCGACGCTGCGGGTGGTGGTTCGTGCGATACAGGCGTCTTGCGCGGCCAAGCGAATCGGCTTGTCATGCGAACGACGCAGGCGGCGATGACGGCGGCGAAAGGTGTTGGATACGTTGACTCACACCCCGTCGGACGATGGTGCCGGGAAGCGTTGTTTTTTCTTGTTTGGAGCTGTCCGTCGCCGGTCGCTCACGAACACCTTTGCGAACTTGCTGGTATTGAATGAGTGACAATTGTTTTACACCGAAGCGTAACGCTCGGATTTTAGATTTCTAGAAACGACAGTGTCACATTTCCTTTTGGGCGGATGTCCCATGTTTCTAGCGGCAACGTTTTTACGTCGAAAAACTTGTCAGTTTCTAGTACGATCTGGGTCCCTTTGGGCGCGAGTTCGGCGATCAGTTGCAATAAACTAAACAGCTTCTCGGTTTCGTCTTGCCACATCGCATACGGCGGACAAAAGAAGACGACCCAGTGTGCATTGGGGTTTGCATTGGCATCGCTTTTCAGGTCTTTAATCCGCTGAGGCGCGACACGAAAAGTATCGCCGGTCAGGACGTCCAGTTCTTTGCCGATACCGATGGCGTCGGCTGAGCTTCGAATCGTCTTCGCAGCCAGCCCGCTCTTCTCGATCGCAATCGCCTGGCAAGCGCCGCGACTTAGCGACTCAATTGCAATCACTCCCGTACCGGAAAAAAGATCGATCGCAATGGCACCTTTAATCGACTTCCCCAGGATGTTAAACAGCGTTTCTCGAAGGCTATCCTTCATAGGCCTCGTTGAGCGATCGCCGAGATAGAGGACCCCACGACCTCCCATGGTGCCGCCAATAATTCGCAATTTCGTTGGCTTGATCTTTGCCGGTTTTGTCGGTGCTGTGTCGCGCCCAGGTTCGCCACGGCGTTTTCCTTGACCAAAGGAATCTCGCGAAGATGCGTCACGATCAGCGCGGCGGCGTGGTATTCGCTCGCCGCCGTCATTGGAGTCAGGTGAAAATGCTGAATTTGGGCGGTTGGTCACAGATTTAACTGCTCCGGCAGACGCAGGTGATACGGATAATCAGTAAATCCTATGGTTAAAGTCGAACTTTTCAAAGTCGCCGTTGCGTAAAGAACGGGTCGAATGACCTTGGTCAGCCTATTTGCAGGGTCTTCAAGAGACGCAGTCATCCTTCAGCAGCGGTCGTCCTGCTACACTTGTGGTACGCAGATTGCTCGCTACGGCCCCTTATTCGCGTTGTTTGGAATTTTGGTTTTCAGTCATGGTCCTCAGAATCTCCCCAGCTTTCAGCATTATCTTTGCAATGGTTTTTGCGTCCTTGGCACCCGCTCAAGAGGCTGCTGCTCCGTCGGCGACAGCATCTGAGTCGTCGCCTGAGTCGTCATCAGGGCAAACTCCGGCTCCGGACGCCGCCAGTCCGTCGGCGTCGATGCCGAGCGATGCCGATCAGGAACAGCCCGAAGATCCCATCACGCCCGAGCAGGATGTCGCGATCAAGAACTTCATTGCTGCACGAGAAAAATGGTCCAAAAGGCTGTTGGAAATGAAGTCGTTAGGAATCCGCTTCGCAAATGACGAGGACCGGAGTCCGGAGGCGAAGAAACGGTACGGAGAAGTCCGCGATGCTGCTCGGACGCTAATGAACGAGACATTTCAAAAAGCGATCGAGTTGTATCGCCTTCGCCAAGGAGACTTCGAAACCGGTTCGATGCTGGCCACAACGCTGGAGTATCGTGAATCGTTTGGGCTCTATGAAGACTCGCTTGTAGCGGCTGTGCTACTATTGGAATCGGACTTGACTTTTCCGTTTCTGTATTTGATTGCCGCTCGAAGTGCATTTCTTGACGGCAAAAACGACCGAGTGATGGGTTACTACAAATCGTTCGTGGAACTAAACGGTGCCGAGAAACTTGAGCGCGTTGACAACATGATCGGTGGGTACCTAGATACTTACCCTGCATTGTGGGCGCGTGAGGTAGAAATTCGTGACGCGGAGGCCAAGGCTGACGACTTACCTCGCGTTTTGCTGCAAACATCGCGCGGACCGGTAACTCTGGAGCTATTTGAAAATCAAGCGCCCAACACAGTCGCTAACTTCATCAAGCTTGTTGAAGATGGATTCTATGATGGCGCTGACTTTTACCAAGTTGTCGATGATTTTCTTGCCATGGGTGGCGATCCTGTCGGAGACGGCACGGGCACATCAGGTCGATTCATACCCGATGAAAATACTCATCCAGACGCTCGCGGCTTTTTTCGTGGTTCAATCGCCATGGCAGTCATGCCAGATCCAAGAGACAAGCAGAAGCATATTCCCAACACAGGCAGTTCACAGTTCGCGATTGCCTTGATGCCAATCTTGCGAGTCGATGAAACGAAGACGATATTCGGACGCGTCATCGAAGGCATGGATGTCGTGGCAACCTTTCGCAGAATCGACCCAACCGAGAAAAAAGAAAAATCTGTACAATTGCCTCCTGATCGAATCGAAACAGCGCGTGTCATACGCAAACGCGATCACGAATACAAAGTTAATTATTCAAAGTAAGATTAGCAGTTATGAGCCTGATCGTTTTGCGCTGCTCGGACGACACCGCCTCGAACGGAGTTGGTTGTTCGAAAATACCAATTCAAGCTTATGACTACCGATGAGTAACAAAAAAAAGAACGATCAAATGCCAACAATCGGAGCATCGCGCCGCAGCTTCATCAAAGACACCGGGCGGCTACTCGCTGGTGGTGCGATCGTCAGCGGTGGGCTAGCAATTCCCGGTAATGCTCATGCGCACGGTTCGGATTTAATCAAAGTTGGACTGATCGGTTGCGGAGGGCGTGGCACTAGCGCTGCGGACCAAGCGCTAAACACCTACGGCGGCGAAGTTCGTATCGCTGCGATGGCGGATGTCTTCGAAAACAATATCCAAACTGCCTTTCGCTCGCTCAATGGAAAACATGCTGGCAAGATTGACAACAACCGGTTTGTCGGGCTGGATGCGTATAACGATGTATTGAAATCCGACGTCGACGTGGTCATCTTGGCAACTCCGCCAGGGTTCCGGCCATTGCATTTTGAGAAAGCGATTGAGGCGGGCAAGCACGTCTTTATGGAGAAACCGGTTGCGGTCGATGCGCCTGGGGTTCGACGCGTCTTAGCAGCGGGGAAAGAAGCCGAGCGAAAAGGCTTGGCAGTGCAAGTCGGCCTGCAGCGTCACCACGAGTTTCGGTACCAAGAGTGCATTGCGAAGTTACACGATGGCGCCATTGGCGAACCGATTTTTGCTCGCGCGTATTGGAATGCTGGCGGAGTCTTTAAACGTCCCCGCCGAAAAGGCCAGTCGGAACTCGAGTATCAAATCAGCAACTGGTATTACTTTAACTGGTTGAGTGGGGATCATATCAACGAGCAACATATCCAAAACATTGATGTCATCAATTGGGTGATGAACGGACATCCGCTGGAGGCTCAAGGCCAAGGTGGTCGAGAAGTCCGCAAGGACGCGGACTCGGGTCAAATATTCGATCATCACATGGTTGAGTTTGTGTATGCCGGAGGTGCGCGGCTGTTATCCCAATGTCGACATATTCCGGGATGCTGGACAGCAGTCGCCGAACACGTTCACGGCACCAAGGGCTACTGCAATATCTCCGACGCAAAGATTTTTGATCTGCGAGGAAATCTGGTTTGGGAAAGCGAAGCCACCGAGGGTAGCGGCAAAGGATGGCAGCAAGAACAGCACGACATGTTTGCTGCCCTTCGCTGCGGTGAGACACCTAACGAAACGGAGTACGCTGCCCACAGCACCATGACCGCCATCATGGGCCG
>Ga0163144_10027622_pt1 | contig 10981 bp, 11 predicted proteins | sample OliLak19BULKMAT1_FD_123175 | JGI IMG/M metagenome (GOLD analysis project Ga0163144, IMG submission 123175) | Freshwater microbial mat bacterial communities from Lake Vanda, McMurdo Dry Valleys, Antarctica - Oligotrophic Lake LV.19.BULKMAT1 | ecosystem: Environmental > Aquatic > Freshwater >... | reverse complement strand
TTCTCGAACTTCACCGTCCTGCCCGAGATCGCGCTGGCGAAGATCCGCAGCGACGCTCCGTTCGACAAGGCCTGCTATATCGGTTGTGGCGTCACCACGGGCGTCGGCGCCGTGGTCAAGACGGCGAAGGTGGAGCCGGGCGCCAACTGCATCGTCTTCGGGCTCGGCGGCATCGGCCTCAACGTGATCCAGGGCCTCAGGATGGCAGGGGCGGACAAGATTGTCGGCGTCGACATCAACCCCGCCAAGAAGGAATGGGGCGAGCGCTTCGGCATGACGCACTTCGTCAACCCGACCAACGTCACGACCGATCTCGTGCAGTATCTCGTTGCCCTCACCGACGGCGGCGCGGACTACACGTTCGACTGCACCGGCAATGTGCAGGTTATGCGGACGGCGCTGGAATCCTGCCATCGTGGCTGGGGCACGAGCATCGTCATCGGCGTCGCCGAATCCGGCAAGGAGATCGCCACCCGCCCGTTCCAGCTGGTTACGGGCCGCGTCTGGAAGGGATCCGCCTTCGGCGGCGCGCGTGGGCGGACCGACGTTCCCAAGATCGTCGACTGGTACATGGACGGCAAGATCGAGATCGACCCGATGATCACCCACACGCTTAAGCTCGAAGACATCAACAAGGGTTTTGACCTGATGCACGCGGGCGAGAGCATTCGCAGCGTGGTGGTGTTCTAGATGGTCTTCCGCAGCGCGCTGATCGGTCTGTTCGTCATGGCGTGTGCCGCACCCACTGCGCTCGCCCAGTCCACACCAGAGGCGACGCTCGCGCGCTTCATCACGCTCGCCAATGCCGGCAAACTCACCTCGCCAGATGGTCAGGCCATCCTCACAGGCGAAGCAAAAGAGATGGCGACGGAGGCCAAGAGCAACCTGTCGGCCGCCGACAAAGTCGTGTCCGTCTCGCCCACCCTCGCGGCGGCTCGCATCATTCTGCGAAGCCCGGCCGGCGAGGAGGCTGACGCCTACTTCTATCTGGAAAAAACCACCGCGGGCTGGGCTGTGTCAGCCTTCCGTCAGATGGCCGTGTCTGGCATGGACATGATGTTGCTCGCCGAAATGCGGAAACAGAAGCAGCTCTCGCCAGACGACCAGCTGCGCAAGCGCAATCTCGAACTCACTCTCTCGACGGACAGCAGACTCCGGGCATGGTTTGGCGCCAACCGGCAGGCGCTCGACAACCTGCGGCCGCCCTATGCCGATCTGGCCACGCTGGGGCTCTCATCTGTCGCAGAGACGGCACAAGGCCGGGAATTCGTGATCGGCAAGACGCTCGGCAGCACTGTCGGCTTCCTGCGCGCAGGTCCTTCGGGGCCGCGGTCGATAAGCCCGTCCAGCCATATCTGGATCGAGGAACTCAGCGATGGCTGGTTCCTCTTCCGCACGACCTGACTTGGATCGGTCCACCAGGTCGAGAGCCGCAAGCGAGGATCAGCCTTGGAAACCGTCAAGACGCATCGGGTAAGCGAGGGCGAACTTCGCTATTGCCGGCATGAAAGCGCCCTCACGGGCACGCCGATGACATTCAGCGTGTTCGTGCCCGAAGGCCCAGGACCGTTTCCGGTCTTTCTCTGGCTCTCCGGCCTCACCTGCACCGAGGACAATTTCACCACCAAGGCGGGCGCGTATCCGGCTGCAGCGCAGCATGGGATGATCGTCGTCGCAGCCGACACCTCTCCGCGCGGACAGAACGTGGCCGACGACCCGGGCTATGACCTTGGACAGGGCGCAGGCTTCTATCTCGACGCCACGCAGGAGCCGTGGGCGCCACACTTCCGGATGGAAAGCTATATCGTCGACGAGCTCATCCCTCTGATCCGTGCAAATTTTCCAGCCGATCCCGTGCGCTTGGGCGTGTCGGGTCATTCGATGGGTGGTCACGGCGCACTCAGCCTGGCGCTGCGCCATACAGATGTATTCAGGTCAGTGTCAGCTTTTGCGCCTATCTCTTCACCAACGAATTGTCCGTGGGGAGAAAAGGCTTTCTCCGCCTATCTGGGGAGCGACCGAACAGAGTGGGCCAAGCACGACGCCTGCGCCTTGCTGCGTAGCGGATTGGCCCACGGATACTTCGACCAGATCCTCGTCGATCAAGGGTTGGCGGACCCGTTCCTGGTCGAACAGCTGCGGCCGGAATTGCTTGAACAGGCCGCATCGGACGCCGGACAGCCGCTGACCCTGAGACTTCGCCACGGATACGATCATAGCTATTTCTTTATCGCGAGTTTTATTGGCGAACACATCGCGTGGCACGCGTATCGACTTAGATGAACTCGCCTAAGAATTAAAAATCAGACACAAGCTGATATCTTTGTTTGGACACTAGCGAACAGCGGATATAATTCAGAATCGGTTGGGACCGGGGCTGTATTACTATCCAAGGGGTGTCGAATGGCAGCGCGCTTGCCAAACATTGACGGACTTTCGCTGTCCGATCTCACCGAGCTTCAGGCTCGGGTCAACAAGGCCATCCAGGCGAAGAAGGACGGGGCCAAGGTCGAGACCCTTCAAAAGTTGAAAGCCCTCGCCGTTTCTGAAGGCTTCAGCCTCGACGAGCTGCTGGGCAAGGGCCCGGGCGGGCGTCGCCAGCGCTCCGACAAGGGCGTCAAGCTGCGCCCGAAATACATGGGACCGAATGGTGAGACCTACACCGGGCGCGGCCCCACGCCGAAATGGCTGCGCACGCTCGAACGCAAAGGCGAGAAGCGCGAAAAGTTTCTGGTAAAATAGCCTTTAGCGGAATGTATGCGAAACAACCCGGCAGCCGCCGGGTCGTTTGTGCTTCAGATCCGTGCAGACATTGGCATGGTACTCTGGCGGACCCGGTGGAATGAGTTCCGCGTGAGTGGTAGTGGGACCCGGGATCGAACCGGGGACCTCAGGATTATGAGTCCTGCGCTCTAACCAGCTGAGCTATCCCACCAAAGTTGAGGCGCGCGGTATACGCGGCGCGTTGGGCCAGCGCAAGACGGCTGGAAGGACGCTGCGATCGAACGGCTATTGCCTTGTATTTGCACTCCTAACCGGCAGTTACCGGGGCTTCAAAGGGCCTCGACCATACCCGCCGCCATCTCTCCGATCGCGAGCGAACTGGTCAGCCCCGGACTTTCGATTCCGATCAGATTCACAAGGCCAGGCACGCCGTGGCGGTCAGGGCCGTCGATTACAAAGTCAGCGCTTGGCTCGCCCCGGGCGACGATCTTGGGCCGGACACCTGAATAGTCCGGCGTCAGCGCGCCATCCTTGAGGCCAGGCCAGTAGCGGCGCACCTCGCGATAGAAATGCTCCGCCCGCGCTGGATCCACCTCATAGTCGAAGGGCGGCCCAGCCCCGTCGGCCAGCCACTCGGCATCGGGCCCCAGCCGCGTGCGTCCGCCCAGATCGATGGCGAGATGCAGCCCCTGGGTCGCCTGATTGTGCATCGGGTAGATCAGCCGCGCGAAGGCGGCGCGCCCGCTGGCTATGAAGTACGACCCCTTCACCCAGCGCATGATCATCCCGTCATACTGCGGTCCACCCGCGATCATGCGCGACACGCGCAGCGCATGATGGCCAGCCGCATTGATCACGGTGCGCGCCTTGATGCGCGCCGGGCTCTCGCCGCCGGTCTCGATCTCGATGCCTTCCTTCATGACTTCGCCGCGCACCGCCGGCGAATTGAACGCCAGCGCGCCGCCGCGATCCTCGAATTCGCCCTGCAGCGCAAGAAAGTAGCCGTGGCTGTCGAACAGGCCACTGGTCTCCGAATGGATCGCCACGCGCACATCGGGGCTAAGCGCAGGCTCCAGCCGCCGCGCTTCCGCGCCATCGATCAGTCGGCAGCCCTCCACGCCATTCTCCAGCGCTCGCTTCAGCAGGGCCGGGGTGCCGGCAGCCTCATGGTCGTCCACCGCGACCACTAGCTTCCCGCACCTGTGCGCCTCCACGCCGTGCGCCGCGCAGTAGTCGTATAGCCTGCGCCGCCCTTCCACGCATAGCCGCGCCTTCAGCGACCCGGTGGCGTAGTAGAGCCCCGCATGGATCACCTCGGAGTTGCGCGAGGACGTCTCCGTCGCGATCGCGCTCGCCGCCTCAAGCACCAGCACATCGCGGCCGTTGAGCGCCAGCGCACGCGCGCAGGCAAGCCCCACCGCCCCTGCGCCGATAACCACCGCATCCGCCTCGAACGTATCCATGCCCCGCTGCCTTAGCGCACCAGAACTAAGGAGTCGCCAGCGGCGCGTGGCTTAAACGCGAATTCTTCACGGAACACCGGGACAGCGCACGTGGAACCCTCTGGGCCACGGCCACGTTCGAACCCGGGAAATCTGCCCTTGATCAGGAATAAGCACACGGCCACTGGGACCTCTGGCAGCTCGAATGGCTTCCTCTACTTCGTCGTCGGCGCGCTTGTCGTGGGTGTGATCGTGCTGGGCGTCATGTTCTTCAATGCCGAACGCAATGACAGCCCCCTCGAAAATGCGGCTGAAGCCGTCAGCAGGGCCGCCGATGACGTCGGCGACGCAGCGCGCAACGCGAACTGATCAGGATCGAGCCGACGCTATTTCAGCCTGGCTCCGCCTTTGGCGCGGGCGCCTCAGCGACCTTCTTTGGCAGGGCCGCGTTTGGCGCTATGGCGCCGGCGCTCACGAGTTCCAACGTCCATTCCAGCTGACGCGCGCGCCACATGCTGCCGAAATAGGTGAGCGGGCCAAACGCGAGCCCCACCAGCACGGCGATAACGACGCTCCCATCGCTGAACACCAAGTCGCGCATCACCTCCGGCGCAATCTCGGACAACAAGGCGCCGATCGCCACGGGCAGCGAGACGTAGGCTAAGGCAACAGCGCTGAAAGCAGCCGACGTCCGGCGGACATTGATCTCCGCAAGCGTCTTCAAGGCTGCAACCGTCTCCGCCGGCAACGCGCCGACAATGTCCGCCACCTTCTGGGATTTGCGGTCACCGAACGGTCCCGCCAGCAGATCGACGCCAATGAAGCGCCATGTGGTCTGGCTGAACAGGGTCTCGGCCGGCATCAGCCAGACCGGAAACATCCGCACCAGCGAGCGCCACTTCGCCTGCAGTTCCCTGCTGTTCATGATGGAGCGTCCCCACACGACATGGGTCCACCTTCGCTCGCTCGACAATCGCAATCAAGCGCCAGAACCGCTGGGCTGACGCAATCGTCACTACGCGTCGCAAGGCGCATCAATCTGCGCGAAGCTGCCTACTTCTCGTACTTGAAGCTGACGCGCAGCTTGGTGCGGAAGGTTTCGATCTTGCCGTCGTCGCCCAGCGTGATGTCCTGCGCCACCACCTCCGCAACGCGGAGATCGCGCAGGCTGGACGCCGCAGTGGTGAGCGCCTCGCGCGCTGCATCCTCCCAGCTCTTGCTGCTTGTACCGATGATGTCGGTTACGCGGTAGACGCTCATTGAAGGCCTCCTTGTCGAACCATCACGAACAAGACGCCGGTCACGTGCATGCGTCAAGCATAACGCAGGTTATCTCCGGGAAGACCGGCGCAACAGACGTTTTTTTGCGGCATGGCTGTGCCTAATCGATCCGCCGGGAGTTGGTATCTTGCGAGCATCGCGCACGCAGCGCGATTGCGCCCCACATGGACGAGGAAGACAATCATGGCAGCCGCGAAGAAATCGAACGGAACAAAGACTCAGGCGATGGACGCCATCGCGCTATTGAAGGCCGATCACCGCAAGGTCGAAGCGCTGTTCGAGACATACGAGAAGTCACGCAGCAAGCCTGCCAAGGCCAAGCTCGCGCAGCAGATCTGCATGGAGCTCACCATCCACGCCACGATCGAAGAGGAAATCTTCTACCCCGCCGTCAAAGGCGAAGTTGAAGACGACATGCTGGACGAAGCCTATGTCGAGCACGACGGCGCGAAAGTGCTGATCGGCGAACTGATGGCCGGCTCACCGGACGACCCGTTCTATGACGCGAAGGTCAAGGTGCTGTCGGAAGAGATCAAGCATCACGTCAGGGAAGAAGAACAGCGCGACGGGATCTTTGCCCAGGCGAAGAAAGCCGGCATGGACATGGCCGAACTCGGCGAGCGCCTTGCCGCCCGCAAGGCGGAACTCACCAAAGAGTACAAGACGTCCGGCATCCCGACCCCGCAGACCCGCTCGATGCGGGGTGTTCAGCTCGACGTGGGTCATCCCGTCGAGGTGGCAGCAGCCTAGACGCCACGTGGACAAGGAACTCGCCATCAACATCGTCGGCGTCGGCGCGGGCCTGTGTTCGATGGTGAGTTTTGTCCCGCAGATCGGGAAAATCGTCAAAACGAAATCGGCGGAAGGCGTATCACTGAAGATGTTTTCAGTGACCGTTACGGCCTTCATTCTATGGACAACCTACGGCGTGCTGCTTGGCTCATGGCCGATCGCCTTCTCGAACGCCGTATGCCTCTGCCTGTCGCTACTCATCGTCGCGCTGCGGTTGAAGTTCGGCAACGCGACCAGTCAGCCCATTCCCGGATAGCGTGAGAACTGCGGCAGCGCGTGGACGTCAGCCGCCCAGGCAACACGCTCCGCGGTCTGCACCACGGCCTCTGGCGGACCGATGGACTCTGGCTCATCCAGCGTTGCGCTGGCGACATCGATCTTGCCGGGCAGGTATGTTTCGCTGATGTAGAACAGCCCCGTGCCGCACGCGCCGCAGAACAGCCGCTCGGCGTGTTCCGAGGAGGCCCGCGACTTTGGCGCGCCCTTCGTCACCTTCACTGCCTCCTTGGCATAGATCGCCCACCCCACCATTGGCGCGCCGGCGCTTCGCCGGCAATCAATGCAGCAGCAGATGGAATGGCGCTCCGGCAGACTGCTGGCCTCATACCGGACCGCTCCACAATGACATCCGCCCTGATACACAAGCACCTCCATCTCCAATCAGAAAATGGCACGGGCATTGCGACAGACCAAGTGCGCGCCGGGCTATTGCTGACACAGGCCTGGCAGCAGACGCCTGCAGCTACTCCGCCGCCTGCATCCTCGGCGCGGGGCCGGCATTCCACTTCGCCATTAATGTGGCGAGCTTCTTCTCCCCCGCAACGACGGCGCGTTCCTTGACATGGCCGTAGCCGCGAATGTCGTCCGGCAGGCTCGCGATCTCGACCGCCAGCGCGTGATTGTCCGCGCGCAGGCCGGTGGACAGCTTCTCCAGGCGCTCGAGATACTCGTCGCGCAGCCGGCGCTCCATCGCACGCTCTTCGGTCTTGCCGAAGATGTCGAACGAGCCGCCGCGCAGGAATTTCAACTTCCTGAGAACCTTGAAGCTCATCATCATCCACGGGCCGAACGACTTCTTGGTCAGTTCGCCCTTGTGGTTCTTCTTCGAGATCATCGGCGGCGCCAGCAGGAAGGTGAGCTTCGTGTTCTTGCCGAAGGTGTCCTCGACTGCCTGCTTGTATTCCGGCCGAGTGTAGAGCCGCGCGACTTCATACTCGTCCTTGTAAGCCATCAGCTTGGCGAGATAGGTGGCCGCTGCATGGGTGAGTTGCTCACCCAGACCCAGATTGCTCTCCGCCGCCCGTACGCGCGCAATGCGGGCTTCGTACATGTTTGCGTAGGCCGCGTTCTGGTACGCCGTCAGCATCTCGGCGCGGCGCGCAATCAATTCGTCGAGCTTCAGCGGTTCGATCTCGGGGCGCTTGGGTGCCGCTGCCTGTACAGCATCCGGCTTTACGGCGGCCATCCGGCCAAGGTCGAACGCAGCTGCGTTCTCCTTGATCTTCACCTTGTTGAGACGGTTGGCTTCGTAGATCGCGGCGTCAGAGACAGGAATCAGACCGTTTTGCCACGCCATGCCCAGCATGATCATGTTGGTGTAGATCGCATCGCCGAAGTGATGCTCAGCGAGCGCTTCGGCATTTGTCGCCGCGAAGGACTTCGCCCGCGAACGCACGCGCGCCGTCAGCAGGTCCGGATCGAAGCGCACATTGCGGTTCTCGATGATCTCTTTCGTAGGCGTCACGTCGTGGTTCGCCACCACCGCTGTCCGCGCCTTGTCGAACATCACCAGCGCATCGCCTGAAGAGGCAACCACCAGATCGCATGCGATAATCACATCGGCCGACGCCGGCGGCGTCTTGCCCGCCTTGATGTCATCGGGATCGAGCGCGAAGCGCACATGGGACAGCACAGGCCCGCCCTTCTGAGCGAGACCCGTCATGTCGAGCGTCTGCGACGCCTTACCATCCACATGCGCCGCCATGGCCAGGACAGCGGCCACGGTCGTCACGCCCGTTCCGCCCACACCTGTGAACAGGACGTTCCACGCTTCATGGCTCAACTGCGGGATGGTCGGGGTCGGCAGGCCCGACACGTCGAACGCCGGCGCACCCCGCGCAGCATCCGACTTGCGATCGCCGCCCGTGACCGTGACGAAGGACGGGCAGAAGCCCTCGATGCACGAATAGTCCGTGTTGCAGGTCGACTGGTTGATCTGCCGCTTGCGCCCGAACTCGGTTTCAACCGGCTCGACCGACAGGCAGTTCGACTTTACCGAGCAATCGCCGCAGCCTTCGCAGACGGCCTGGTTGATGAAGACGCGTTTCGTCGGCGCTTCCATCTTGCCCCGCTTGATGCGGCGGCGTTTCTCGGTCGCGCAAACCTGATCGTAGATCAGCACGGTGACGCCCGGCGTATCGCGCAATTCGATCTGCACTTCTTCCAGCTTCTTGCGGTCAAAGATGCGCGTGCCTTCGGGCAGGTCGCTGACGCTCGCATAGCGCGTCGTATCATCCGCCACGATCACGATTGTCTTGACGCCCTCGGCCTCGACCTGCCGCGCGATCTGCGGAACGGTCTGGCCGGATTCGACCTGCTGGCCGCCGGTCATCGCCACGGCGTCGTTGTAAAGAATCTTGTACGTCGCGTTGACCCTGCCTGAGATGGCCGCGCGGATCGCCAGCGAGCCGGAGTGCGAATAGGTGCCATCGCCCAGGTTCACGAAGACATGGTTCTCGGTCGTGAACGGCATCTGGCCGATCCAAGGCGTGCCTTCGCCGCCCATCTGCGTGTGCATGTCGGTGCGACGCTCGGGCGTGAATGTCGCCATGTAGTGGCAGCCGATCCCTGCCAGCGCGCGCGAGCCCTCGGGCAATGTGGTGGACGTGTTGTGCGGACAGCCCGAGCAGAAGTGCGGCTTGCGCGTGTTGATCTGGTTCATGCCCGCCACGGCCTGCTTCGCGCCGTTCACCTTGGAGAAGTACGCATCCGCCTTCGCACGGTGCGGACCATCGGCAAGCCGCCCGACCAGCGCCAGCGCGATATCCGCCGTCGACAGCGAGGCGATGTCCGACAGCAGGCGCGCACCGTCGCGATCCAGCTTGCCCTCGACGATCGGGCGTTCCGCATCCGGCAGGTGGTAGAGCGCATCCTTCAGCTGCGGCTCGATGATGGCCCGCTTGTGCTCGATCACCAGCACGCGCTCGAAGCCGCGGCAGAAATCACCGATCGCCGTCGGCTCAAGCGGCCACGGCATCGCGACCTTGAAGATCGACACGCCAACGGCTGCCGCCTGCTCCGGCGAGAGCCCCATTGCACCCAGCGCTTCATAGACGTCGCGCGCGGCCTGCCCGGCGACCACGATGGCCAGCTTCTTCTGCTTCCCGACCAGCAGCGGCTTGTCGAGCTTGTTCGCGCGCACGAAGGCCTGCGCCGCCGGGATCTTCAACTGCCGCAGGCGGGCTTCCTTGCCCAGCGGGGTGTCCCCCATGCGCAGGCCGAGACCGCCCTCTGGGATAACAAAGTCCGTCGGCCGCACCGTCGCATAGCGATCGAGCCCAACCTCGACCACGGCCCCGCTATCCATCGTGTCCGCGAGGCAGATCATCGAGACCCACAGGCCCGAATACCGCGACAGCTCCCAACCGATCATGCCGTAATCGAGCACTTCCTGGATTGACGCCGGCGCCAGCACCGGCATCTCCGCGTCGATCATCGCGAACTCGGACTGTGAGGCCAAAGTCGACGACTTCGAGTTCGGATCATCGCCGCACAGCGCCAGCACGCCGCCCTTGGGGTCCGTGCCCGCCATGTTCGCGTGCTTGAACACGTCGCCCGTCCGGTCGACGCCCGGGGCCTTGCCGTACCAGATGCCGAACACGCCATCGAACTTTGCGCCCGGAAAGATGTGGGTCTGCTGCGAGCCCCAGACGGCCGTCGCGCCGAGGTCCTCGTTGAGGCCCTCCCACAGCTTCACGTCGTGCGCGTCCATCAGCTTGGCCGCGGCGCGGATCTGCTGGTCGTAGCCGCCGAGCGGCGAGCCGCGATACCCCGAAATGAACCCCGCCGTATTCAGGCCCAGTTTGCGGTCCAGCCTCTTTCTGTCGAGCGGCAGGCGGACCAACGCCTGTATGCCCGTCATGAAGGCGCGGCCCTGCTCAAGCAGGTACTTGTCATCGAGGGAAATTCCACCCGATACAGGGCTACCGTTCTTCAAGTCATGCGCCTCCTGGTGGGGCTAGATATGGCCACGGCAAGTATATTGCTCAATATCGCAGGAAGTATTTGCCATTGGGTGCACGATCTGGCACATCTGCGGCAATAATCGACTACACATTTGACCAAGGGCAGCAAATCATGGCCGTTGAACTCGACGCCATCGACGCAAAAATCCTCGATCTCATCCAGCGCGATGCAGCCCTCTCCGTGGCCGAGATCGCGGAGAAAGTCGGCCTGTCCTCCAGCCCCTGCTGGCGCCGCATAAAGCGGATGGAAGAACAGGGCATCATTGCGCGTCGCGTGACATTGCTCAACTACGATAAGCTGGGTCTCAGCTTCGAGGTCGTCGCCAACGTCAAGCTGCAGCTGCCCTCCCGTGAGAATCTCGAGAAGTTCGAGCAGGCCGTCCGCAAATGGCCCGAGGTGATCGAGTGCATGACCGTCACCGGCGACGTGGACTATGTCTGCCGCGTCGTCACCACCGACATGCACTCCTACGACAATTTCCTGCGCGACAAGATCCT
>Ga0163144_10027620_pt1 | contig 10982 bp, 9 predicted proteins | sample OliLak19BULKMAT1_FD_123175 | JGI IMG/M metagenome (GOLD analysis project Ga0163144, IMG submission 123175) | Freshwater microbial mat bacterial communities from Lake Vanda, McMurdo Dry Valleys, Antarctica - Oligotrophic Lake LV.19.BULKMAT1 | ecosystem: Environmental > Aquatic > Freshwater > Lake... | reverse complement strand
GAGGCGGTCGGCCATGAGCCGGGTTTTTCCGGTGCCCGCCGGGGCCAATACCAAGAGCGTGCCATCGAGATGGCTGAGGACGGCGGCCTGCTCTCGGTTGGGATCGCTCATTGCATTGGGGTGATTCGGGTCAGTGAGCGGATAGAGGCAAGGGGAAAGGATGAACTGAATGGGATTGGTGACGCATGGGCGGAGTCAAAGCTGATCCGCCTACGCCAAGGCTACGGGCGGACGAGAACGCTGAGATGCTGAAAACTGAAATGAAGAGGGGGAAAAGTGATCTGCGGCCTTCACGCGGACGGTTTCACGATGCGGATTAACTGACCGGTTGGATTTCCTAGGGTGGAGAGCGCAGAATGAATGCGCTGGGCGAAGGTTGCGGGGTCGGCATCGTCACGGGTGCATATTAATGCCATTATGCATCCCGGTTGCGTTGAATGGCTGGGATGGGAGGCAAGGAGGGAGCGGCTGGGCAGGCGGTGTTCGATTTCGAGTTTCAACGCGGGATAATCCAATTCTCACAAGCTGGGGAATTGTGAGCTGCGGTGCAAGTTAGAAGAGCGGGATTTGCCGGAAATTTGCACGGAGGCGGGTGGGCGGCGGCGAGGCTCCAGACGTCGGAGACGGGCATGGGGTAAATGCTGAAATTCTGAAAGCTGAAACGCTGAAATGAAGAGGGAGAAAGAGCAGGGCGTAGTTTCCGGTGAGGCCGGCTGGAGGGTGGAGGGTGGACCTTACTGTCCACCATTGCCAATGAAGGGAGAAAGGTGGGGAGCTTCGCGCGGTTTTTTCGCAACGCATTGGCTTGGTGGACAGGAGTGTCCACCCTCCTTACTGGCGCTTGGCTCCTTGTTCCGGGGTTTCGCCTTTTTCGCGACCGTCGCATTTTTCACCGTTGATGTGGGTGCCGTTCATGCTGCCGAGGTCACGCAGGGAGGCTTGCGTCGGGCAGGCAGAGGTGGCAATCCGCCGTCTGGCCGAGCAGGAAGGTGTCATGCTCGGTGAGGGCGAAGGCGCGGGAGGGGCCGTCGGGGTGTTGGACTTGGAGAGCGACGGAGCTGGGCACCGTGATTGGTTAGATGTTATTTGCTATTGGGGGAGAGTTGAAGAGGAAGAATGCAGGCGAGACGCCTACGCCCCTTTCTTACGGACGAGTGGGGAAATCGCAACCTGTGGGGGGGGGCAGGAATACTGGTGGCGAGACGCCCCCAGCACGGTCTGCGGCGGGACGCCACAGCCACTTTTTGCGGCGTAGCCACCTTTCAAGAGGCCGATGGTGTCGAGGGCGGGGAAGAGCGCGGCCAGATCCTTTTGTCGTGGAGCGCGCGATGTTAATCCTTCTTCGGTCGTATCGAATTCCTCATCCATGCATCTGCCTCCTCATGGGAATGAAAACGGAAAACCCCTCTGGGAGTCAGGCGGTGTCCGCTTTCCTTGATTTGCCCGTTGATAAATTCCTGAAGGCCATCGGCTGTCGCGAGCGGGTTGATCGGACGCTTGCGGCGACCCACGGTCTTGCCGGCTGGATCGTCGAGATTGATGACGTTGATCTGTTTCATGGAATCCAGATTGGCTCAGGTTGTGTGAATAGGAAGCTTTGAAACTATTGGAGGTTGGGCGTTCATGATTGCCACCGCTCCACCGCAAGCCGGATGCCGGCGGCTTTGTGAAGGGTTTCTTCGTATTCTTTTTCCGGATCGGAATCCGCGACGATGCCGGCTCCGACTTGATAGGTGAGTTCGGCGCCGCTTCTAACGAGGGTGCGGATGGCGATGTTGAGCGAGCTCTCGCCATTGTAGCCGAGCCAGCCGATGGCGCCGCAATAGATGCCGCGCGAGGCTTGCTCGAGTTCGCGGATGATTTCCATGGCGCGCTTCTTCGGCGCGCCGGTGATGCTGCCGCCGGGGAAGCAGGCGGCGATGGCGGTTAGAGCGTCGATTTCCGGGCGGAGCGTGCCGGTGACGGTGGAGACGAGGTGATGGACCTGGGCGAGCGTTTCGAGGCGGAGCATGTCGGCGACCTCGACGCTGCCGAACTCACAGACCTGTCCGAGGTCGTTGCGGAGGAGGTCGGTGATCATGACGAGTTCGGCAATTTCCTTGGCGGATGTCTGGAGCTCGTAAGCGGAGCGGCGGTCTTCGTCGGGATCGAAAAATCGCGGGCGGGTGCCTTTGATCGGGCGGGTCTCGATGCCACGGCCGGAAATTTTCAGGAAGGATTCCGGGGACGAGCTGAGGATCTCGCGGCCGTGGAGATTCAAGTAGGCGGCCATCGGGGCGGGGGACGCCTCGCGCAGGGTCTCGTAGAGGGTGAAAAGGTCGCCACCGGAAATCGGAGCGGTGAACGCTTGGGACAGATTGACCTGATAGATATGGCCGGACGCGATCCATTCCTTGATGCGCAGGACGTCCGAGATGAACTTTCCGCGATCCGCGAGAGGGGTGAAGTCGCCGATTTCCGCGGTGCTGCCGCTGGAGAGGAATTTCGCCGAGAGATCACCGGTTTCCCACCATGTCTGATCGTTATGGCTGTAAACGAGCATTTCCGGGTAGTCGCCGAAAACGAAATCGCCTTCATAATCGATCCAGCCGCAAAGGCCGCCGATGGGAAATCCCTGGTCGCCAGCCAGTTTCGGGCCATTGGCAAGGGCGGTGCGGAGGAGTTCCAAATCGTCAGGATTCCGGATATGTCCCTGGAGAACCTGTATCGGCGACGCGGCAATCACGGAGTGCGGGCGCGCGGCACCGGTTGGGAAATTCCCCGCCGTGTCGAAGAAGACCAGTCCGTCGAGATGCCGCAGTTGTCCCGCGACTTCCACGGGAGTCATGCCGTCGAGCCGGACCGGGCTCGCCATGGGTCGCATCAGGAATTCGGCCATTGCGCGACGAAACAATGCCCGGTGCCCGATCGAAGCAAGCCGGAACACGCGTGAATCCATCCGCGAGTGTCTGAATTGGCGGTGAGTGGACAAGATGATGAATGTGTCCCGATTGAGAAAGACAAGGTCCTGACCACGCCCTCGAAGATTGGCGGAGAGTTTTAGGGGATGTCATCGAGGTTACCATCCTATCCTCCGCCCTGATTGACGAGAATGGGAAAATTTACGTCGTTGCCACCACCGAACGGCCGATGCTAGAGTAAATCTAATTGTATGAATGATCCTGCCCCAGCTTCTGCTAACAGCGGCCGTCCCGATCCATCGGGAATGTCCCGGCGCAGGAGGGCCGAGGCCAGGCAGCGGGATCGGAAGGGGAACGCAAACGGCGGAGTGATCGTGACGTCGCAAGAGGATGACAAGCAAATGCTGCTGAACCTCCAGGCGCACCAGGAGGAGCTGAAATTGCAGAATGAGGAACTCCGGCGCGCGCAGGAGGAGCTTTCAATCGCGACCGAGCGCTATTTCGACCTCTATGACCTGGCTCCGGTCGGCTATCTAACGGTCAATCCGGACGGGCTTGTCGTGCAAGCCAACCTGAAGGCGGCGACCATGCTGGGTGTGGTGCGCACGGCGCTCAACCGGCGACCGGTCACGAAGCTCATTTTGCCTGAAGACCAGGATATCTATCATCTAGCGCGCAAGGAGCTTCAGGAAACCGGGGAACCGCAGTCCGTCGAGCTGCGGCTGCTGAGGCACGATGGTACGGATTTCTGGGGCCGGATTGCTGCCACTGTCGCACGGGATTCCGATGGGGGGTCAGAGTTTCGCCTGGTCATCAGCGACATCACCAAGCGCAAGCATGCGGAAATCGCCCTGCGTGAGAGCGAGGAATTTCAACGGGACATCCTGAACTCTCTGCCGGCGCATATCGTGGTCTTGGACGAGGATGGCAAGATTCTGGAGGTGAACGAACCTTGGCTGCGATTCGCCCGCGAGAATGGCGACCCGCCGGTCGAGGTGGTCGGCATCGGAGCGAATTACCTGAAGGTCTGCCAACCCGCCTGCGATGAGGGAGATTCCCATGCGCAGGCTGCGGTCGATGGGGTGAAATTGGTGCTGTCTGGCGCAAAGGCAAGATTCACCATGGAATACCCATGTGATGGTCCTGATAGTCCTCGCTGGTTCGCGTTGGAAGTGTTTCGGCCGGCGGGGAAAATCGGTGGTGCCATAGTCGCCCATACGGATATCACCTCGCGCAAGCAGGCGGAGGAGGCGTTGCGGCTGGCTAACCAGGAACTGAGGCTGCATTTCGAGCAGACGCCGATGGCGGTCATCGAGTGGGGATTGGATTTCCAGGTGAAGCGGTGGAATCCCGCTGCGGAAGCGATTTTCGGATACAGCCCGGAAGAGGCTGGCGGACGGAGTTCGGAGTTCATCGTTCCCGAAAGATTTCACAAACAGGTCGATGGGGTTTGGAAGTCCTTGCTGAAGCAGACCGGCGGCAGAAGAAGCACGAACTGGAATGTCCGCAAGGACGGTACGGAAATCCTTTGTGAGTGGTATAACACGCCACTGATAGACGACTGCGGCACTTGCATCGGAGTCGCCTCGCTGGTGTTGGATGAGACCGTCCGCATGCGGGTGCAGCAGTTGTTGGAATGGGAGAAGGATGCGCTGGAATGGATCGTTGGACCGGGATCCCTTTCCGAAACCCTGGACGGCCTGATGCTCGATCTGGAGAAACAATCACCCGGGATGCTCTGTTCGGTGTTTCTGCTGGATGATGATGGCGACAACCTGCGGCTTGGCGCGGCACCGAGCCTGCCGGTCGATTTCAACCGATCCCTCGCCGACCTGATGTCCAGCCCGGAAGCGGAGAACAGCGACTTCGCGGAACATCTCGCACAGACGGTCATCATCGAGGACATCGAGAAGGTATTGGAATGTGGCGATTTCTGCCAGCTCATGGTCAGACATGATTTGCACGCCTGCTGGTCCACTCCGATCATCGGCGACGGAGGCAAGGCACTCGGCGTATTTGGAATCTACCATTCCCAACCCCGCAAGCCTCGTGCCACCGAGCTGGATCTAATCGCACGGGCAGGGCGCATCACCCGCATCGCCATCGAGCGGAAGACTGCGGAAGAGAAGATCCGCAAGTTCAATTCAGAACTGGAGCAGCGGGTGCTCGAACGGACCCGCGAACTTCAGGATGCCAATGCCCTGCTAGAGGATTTCAAGGCCGCTCTCGACGAGCACGCGCTGGTGACCATCACCGATTCTAATGGAATCATCACCTACGCCAACGACAAGTTCTGTGCGATTTCGAAATACCGCCGCGAGGAGCTGGTCGGCCAGGACCACAGCATCGTCAATTCCGGCCACCACCCGAAGACATACATCCGCAAACTATGGAATACCGTCACCCGCGGACGGGTCTGGAAAGGTGAGATGAAGAACCGCGCGAAGGACGGCTCGTTCTATTGGGTGGATACCACCATCGTCCCCTTCCTCGGCTACGGCGGCGCACCATCCCAGTTTGTGGCGATCCGCACCGACATCACCGAGCGCAAGGCTGCCGAGAATGTCATCAACAAGCTCAATGCCGACCTCCGCAGGCGCGCGGCCGATCTGGAAAACGCGAACCGCGAGTTGGAGGCATTCAGTTACTCGGTCTCCCACGACCTTCGCGCCCCGCTGCGCGCGGTGGACGGTTTTTCCAGGATCCTCGCCACCGATTACACCAGCCGGTTAGATGAGGGTGGCCAACGGATCATCGGCGTGATCCGTGGCGAGACCCAACGGATGGGAAAACTCATTGATGATCTCCTCGCATTTTCCCGCCTCGGGCGGGAGCCGATCGACCCGAAACCGATAGATATGCATTTGCTCGCGCGGCAGGTCTTCGACGAACTCGCCGCGCGGGATCCGTCCCGCGAACTGAGGCTCGACCTCCACGATCTTCCAGCGGCCCACGGTGCCGAGTCGATGATCCGCCTGGCGTGGGTGAACCTCATCAGCAATGCCATCAAGTTCACCAAGGGCCGTGATGTCGGGCTGATCGAGATTGGCGCGAATGACGGCGGCAAAAGCGGGCCGATCTACTACATCACGGACAATGGCGCCGGTTTCGACATGCGTTATTCCGACAAGTTGTTCGGGGTGTTCCAGCGGCTTCACAGTCAGGAGGAATTTCCGGGAACCGGCGTGGGGCTCGCGCTCGTCCAGCGGATCGTCCAGCGCCACGGTGGCCGCATCTGGGTCGAAGCCGAGCCCGATCATGGGGCCACATTTTTCTTCACTCTTTTGAAATGAATCCAATGGACGAAGCCCTGGAAATCCTACTCGTCGAGGACAGCCCGTATGACGCGGAACTTGCGATCCGCGCCCTGGGAAGCCGCAATCTCGCGAACCATCTCTTCCACGTGAAGGACGGCCAGGAAGCCCTTGATTATCTAATGGGCACGGGTGATTTCGAGGGCCGTGACGTCCGCCTCAAGCCGAAGGTCGTCCTGCTGGACCTGAAGCTGCCCAAGGTGGATGGACTGGAGGTGCTGCGGCAAATCCGTTCAGAGGAAAACCTGAAGCTCCTGCCGGTGGTCATGCTGACGTCTTCTCCCGAACGTCAGGACGTGGTGACAGCCTATCAACTCGGGGTGAACAGCTATATCGTTAAACCGGTCGGATTCGAAAACTTCCTTGAGGTGATCTGCAATCTGGGCCAATATTGGTTGGTCCACAACGAGGTGCCAAAACCATGAGTGATCCCCCAAAAAAACCTCTGCACATCCTCTTGCTCGAGGACTCGCCACTCGATGCGGAATTGATCCTGAGCGAACTCAAGCACGCCGGAGTCGAGTTCATCTCCAACCGGGTCCAGAGACGGGAAGACTACGAGCGGGAGATCATCGATTTCCACCCGGACCTGATTCTAGCAGACTACCGGCTCCCTTCATTCGATGGCGGGCAAGCCCTCGAAATCGCGAAGGAATTCTGCACGGATGTCCCGGTCATCATCATCTCCGGGGCCGTGGGCGAGGAAACCGCCGTGGAGCTTCTCAAGAATGGAGCCACCGACTTCGTTCTCAAGGACCGTCTGGCCGGCAGGCTGGTGCCGGTGGTGCTGCGGGCGCTGCGCGAGGTCGCCCAGCGTGACGCCCGCCGCAAGGCCGAGGCGGACCTGCTCCAGCTCAATGCGGAACTCGAACAACGCGTCGCCGACCGGACGCGCGAGTTGCAGGTGAAGAACGATCTCATGGAGGAGGATCTGAAAATGGCCCACGAGCTTCAAATGACATTCCTTCCCGGCGATTTTCCGACGCTGCCCCGTGGCGCGTCCAAGTCCGCGAGCGCCGTGAAATTCGGCAGCGCTTTCTATCCGGCCGGAAACGTCAGCGGGGACTTCTACAACGTCGTCCGCGTGTCGGACACCGCCGTCGGCATTTTCATTTGCGATGTGATGGGCCACGGTGTCCGCGCCGCGCTCGTCACCGCGATGATGCGCGCCCTGGAAGAACAACTGGGAAATTACGCCGATGATCCGGGAGCCTTCCTCACCCGGATGAATCGTTCATTGCGGGGCGTCCTCGGTCAGCTTGGCGCGAGCCTTTTCACGACCGCCTGCTATGTGATTGCCGATGTCGCCAAAGCCCGCGTCATTTTCGCCAACGCGGGCCACCCGAGTCCCTATCTCCTGCGCGACGCCAATGGTGAAATCGAGGCATTGAATGATGGGCATCCCGCCGGTCCGGCATTGGGTCTGATCGATGAGGTGGTTTACTCCACCCACGAACTCCCGGTGGATGAGGGCGACCAGATTCTCGTTTTCACCAACGGACTCTTCCTTGCGGAAAATCCGAACGATGAACCCTTCGGATCGGATCGCCTGCGCGAGTCGATCCGTCAACGCGCCGGATTGCCGGTCAACAAGCTGATCCAGGACGTCGCCTCCGAGATCGAACGCTTCGCCGAAGGGCGTCCATTTGCCGATGACATCTGCCTCGTCGGGATGGAAATCTCACGCCTCCTCGCCGGAGCAGCCGTGGAAAGCGGTGATGGATTGGCTCAGGCTGGCGAGCATCGGAATTGACCCGGAGTCAGACTGAGCGCCGTTGAATCGTGGCCGCGGTTTTCAACCGCATGGCCTTCCTCATGATGAGGCTTGGCGGTTGGAAGCCCCAACCCGATTGACACCCGGAGCAGGACTTCATTTCCTGTGGGCTTTGAAAGCGACATTATTCATTCCGCCGGTTCTCGCGTTGCTGATCGTTTCCACCTGGATCGGAAACGGACGCCGGACGATTTCCAAGCTGGAGGACGAAAGCGCGGTCTTGCGGAAGCACCTCGCCTCCCGCTCGACCGGCGTCGCGATAGGAGAGTCTTCCGCGAAGCCGGAATCTCCGGACAAGGCGTCGAAAGACAAGGAACCCATCGACTGGAAGAACCTCGCGGAGCAGATCCTCGAAATGAAAAAGGGCGGAGGCATGGGCGACATTCGGGCGATGCTGCGCCTCCAGCAGCGGCTCCAGGCAATGACCGCTGGTGACTTGGTCGCGGCACTGGATGAGATCGCCGCACTCGACCTGCCCGAAGAGTCCCGGATGATGCTGGAGCAAATGCTCATCGGCCCGCTTTGCGAGAAGGATCCCGAGCTGGCGTTGACGCGCTACGTGGATCGGATCGGTGACGAGCGCGGCGGGTTCATTTGGCAACTATCCACGCAATGAATGAGTGGGTGGGCAAGGACCCGGCCAAAGCCATCGCTTGGATGGATCAACAGATCGCCGCCGGGAAATTCGACAGCAAATCGCTCGATGGCAAAAGCAACCCCCGCATGCGGTTCGAAGGAATGATGATCAGTTCGCTGCTCTCCACGAATCCAACCGCCGCTGCCGACCGACTGGCGGGGCTTCCAGAGGATCAGCAGAGCGAGGTTCTGCGGGACCACACCGGGAATGCCGTCAAAGAAGAAAATCAGCTCGCCTATGCCAACCTCGTTAGGTCCGAGATGCCGGAGAAGGAACAGGCGGACACCCTTGCTCAAAAGGCAGGCGAACTCGCCACGTTCCAAGGCTACGAAAAAGTCACCGAATACCTCGACCGCATCGAGGCGAGCCCTTCCGAACGCGCCGAAGCCGTCCGGCAATCCGTGGATAGGAAAATTCGTAACCTTTCCAACAAAGTCACCCGCGACGACATCGATTCCATGCGTGAGTGGGCTGCCAGCCAGTCCCCGGAGGTCACCAATACAGTGACAGGAACGGCACTCGCTTTTGCAACCCAGTCCGCTCACCCGTCGGAGTTCTCGGAAGCCGCCGAACTCGCCATTCAATACAACGATGCGGGCGGCGGTGACGACGTCCTCGTTGGATTTCTCAACGAGGTGGAAACCAGTTCTAACAAAGAGGCGGCGCGCGTCCTTGCCGGACGGATTGCCGACCCGAAAAGCCGGGAGAAAATCCTCAAGAAGCTCAAGTAAAATCCCAATCCGCCATGAGAATCTCCATCGCTCTATCACTACTCATCCTCGCCATCGGCGCGGCGATTGGTTGGCAGGATCACCAGCGGCTTGAAATCGTCCGCGCGAGTCACGACAAGCTCGTTGCCGAAGCCGCCAGCTCCGGCATCACCCTGGATCCGGGCCAGTCGGAAAGCGGCGTGCGCATCACCAAGCGCGAGCGTGAGGACAAGGATGCCATCGCCCGTCAGACAGCGGTTGATTTCATCGCCTTCGCCAAGGAAATGGAGGCCATGGAGAAGTCGGGCAAGGGCAAGGACGAGAACATGCAAAAGCGGATCCTCGAGGTGATGGATCGCATGATGTCACTCGATTCGGGCCAGTTGAAAATTCTCATCGCCGAGCTTCGTGCGAACAAGGAACTCAAGGACGAGATGCGCCGGGGACTCATCGGTTTCTCCATCATGACGCTGGCGAACGATCATCCGCAGGCCGCGCTCACCCTCTTCACCGAGGCATCGGAGGATTTCAAGGACGACGGCATGGGCAAGCATGTCATCTCCACCTCGCTCGCCAAGTGGGCCAAGGATGATCCCATGGCGGCCCTTGCCTGGGTTCGTGAGAATGGGAAAAAGTTTCCCGACCTTGTCAACGATGACGCCAAGCGCGGCTTGATCTCCGGTGCCGCAGCCAACGATCCCAAGCTCGCCTTCTCGCTCATCGGCGAGCTAGGTATGGAAGACAAATCCCAATCCATCCGCAGCATCGTCGAAGCCGCCCGCACACCCGCCGAACGCACCACCACCCTCGCCGCTCTAACCGAACACCTTGCGACTCTCACGGATTCCGACGTGCGTGCTGAAACCTCTCGCGATGCCATCCGGGGACTCGTCCAAAGCGCCGCGAAGGACGGCTTCGAGGCGGGAAGCAAATGGATCTCCGAAGCAGGATTCACTCCGGAGCAACTCGCGGGCATCGGCAGCGGCGGATTCACCCACACCATCAAAGGTGCCGAAACTGGCAAGTGGATCGAGTGGATGGACAAGACCTTGCCCGCCGCCAAATCCGACGACGGCATCCGCAACATGGTCACCAACTGGACACGCAACGACTATCAGGCGGCTGGCACCTGGCTCGCCACCACTCCCGAAGGCCCTGCCCGGGATACTTCCGTCCGCGCCTATGCCGAGACCGTTGCCAGTTACGACCCCGAAACCGCCGCCCAATGGGCGCTGACCCTGCCCGCCGGAAAGGACCGCGAGCAGACGATGCGGAACATCTATCAAAACTGGCCGGATGGTAATCCCGCCGCCAAGGAGGCCTTCGGAAAAGCGCATGGGATCAAGTAGTCGTCCGCCAATCACCTGCCGAATCCACCTGGCGGAATAAATTCCGCGCTCCGTTTCAGACGCTGCAAATCCTCACCGCGTTCCGCAAGCTATCGAGAGGAGCATCTCCTAACGGAATAAATTCCTGTGCCACGAACCCCGTGTAGCCCGTTTCCACGATGGCGCGCATGATGGCCGGATAGAAAAGTTCCTGGCTGTCGTCGATCTCGTTGCGACCGGGGCAGCCGCCGGTGTGGTAGTGGGTGAACCAGCGGTGGTTCTCGCGGATGGTGCGGATGATGTCACCTTCCATGATCTG
>Ga0163144_10027618_pt1 | contig 10982 bp, 7 predicted proteins | sample OliLak19BULKMAT1_FD_123175 | JGI IMG/M metagenome (GOLD analysis project Ga0163144, IMG submission 123175) | Freshwater microbial mat bacterial communities from Lake Vanda, McMurdo Dry Valleys, Antarctica - Oligotrophic Lake LV.19.BULKMAT1 | ecosystem: Environmental > Aquatic > Freshwater > Lake... | reverse complement strand
CTCGTCGGGGGTGTAGGCCGTGGTGGCTTTGCGGATGTTGGTGCCGACGTTGTTGACCAAAATATCCAGCCCGCCCCAGCGTTCGCGCACGGTTTCAACCAAACGAACCGCCGCCCCCGGCTGGCTCAGGTCTAGGGCCAAGCCTTCGACCGGCTGGCCCGCATCGCGGTATTTTTCCAACTGCGTTTGGAGCAAGTCGTTATCACGGGCCACGAAAAACACCGCCGCGCCGAGGTCGAGAAAAAGCCGGACGACGGCCTCGCCAATGCCTTTGGTACCGCCCGTGACGAGGGCTTTTTGGTGAGTTAGGTGAAAGGGGTTGGGTAGCATTTTTTGGCAAAAAGATGGGGTTCCGCTGAGCGAACCGTTCCGCTCAGCGGGACCTTTGCTCAATCAAAAATCGAAACAATTTCAAAGCGTTTTGCTCTTCATCTTTTCCAGCGTCTCCTCGTACCCCTTCACTCCCTCCGGCTCGCCGACTTTCGCCAGGTCGATGGCCTTTTGCTGCCACTGCATCGCCTCCTTCGGTTGGCCGGTTTTGTAGAGTAAGTGCGCGTAGGTGTCGATAAATGCGGTATTGTCGGGGCTGAGGTCGAGCGAGCGCTTCGACCAGGACAGGGCTTCCTGTAAGGCTTTCTTGTCGGAAACCGTTTCGTAAAAACCCCAGGCGGCGCGGTTGAGTTGGCTGCTGAGTTCCATCACGTTCATGTGCCGGGCGTACCGCTTGATTTGTTCGTACTGTACTTTTCCCTCCGCAGTGGTCGAATCCTTTTTACCAGAGGTGTAGGGTGTGGTCATTTTCTCGAAAAAAACCACGTCGGCCCGGCGCAGGCTATCCAGGTTTCGGGGGATCAGGTAGCTGGTCAGGTAAAGGCGGGTGGCTTCAACGTACGGGCCGGTTTCGTTCGTCGCTTTGTAAAAATCCATCCGAAACATCAGGTTTTCCTGCGTCGCCAGGCTTGGTTTGTGTTCGGAAAGTTGTTCGTTTGCGGCCAAAGCCTGCTCAAACAACGGCTTATTTTTTTCTTTCATTGCCCGACGAACAGCGACCAGCACCCCCCGGCTTAGCGTACCTTGTAAAGCGGGAATATCCGCCGCGTCTTTTCGGTGTTCGAGCAGCAACGCGTACGCTTTACTTCCCACCAGCGGTGGATTTTCGGGAGTCGCCAGCAACCGCAGGGTAGCGGTCGTGTTCAATGAATCGGCGGGGAGGGCCCGGAGGTATTCGTCGAGTACCTGGTCGCTGGGCAACCCCAATTTATGGCGTTTTTGTAGGTAGCTTTTTAGAAATGTCGCGTCGCGCTGACCATTAGCGTATTCGCTTTCCCACACTGAAACGGGCTTTTCTTTACCCGCTTCAACGGCCTTGTCGGCTTCTTCGATGAATTTCTCCGCCGGGCGGCTACCGATAGTGCGGTACACCAGGCTTTCGTCCGCCGATACGAACAGGTACGTGGGGTAGGCCGTGACCTGGTATTTCCTCGCCAGGGTGATGCCCTCGCCCTTCTCGGCGTCGATTTTATAGTTGACAAACGCCGCATTGAATTTCTGGCCCACCTTCACGTCGGGATACACGTTTTTATCCATCCACTTGCAGGGGCCGCACCAGGTGGTGTAGGTGTCGAGGAAAATCAGCTTTTTTTCGGCTTTGGCCTTCGCCACGACTTCCTTCCAGGAGCCGGGTTCAAAGGTAATTCCGGTAGTTTCCTGCGCCAATCCGGCCAGGGGCAGGAATAGGGCGGCAAAAAAGGTGCGGGTTTTCATATAAAAAAAGGGTTGTTGGTGAAAAAGAGCGGGTGGAAAAGCGGCGGAAGAAAAATACGATGCCTTGAACCGCCTTGCTTCCGAAGCGGGTTTTGCAAAGGCGAAGTTTGCGAAAGGCCGGGTAAAAATCACTATTATTTTGGCCTTACCTTCCCGGCCTTCGGTTAACTTTGCCGCTAATACTTACCGAAAGGGCACATGGACCAGTACACCTACATCGCCAACGCCGACGCTGCCTACCTCGACGAACTTTACCAGCAGTATCGCGAGAACCCCGGCAGCGTGGACACGGGTTGGCAAAAATTCTTCGAAGGCTACGATTTTTCGCAAAAATATTCGGGCGACGGCGTAGCGACGCCCGGCCTCCCCAACGGCACCGGAACGACGGCTAAAACCAACGGCACCACCCCTCCGGCAACGACTTCCAACGGCGCGGTCAAAACGCCGCCCGCCGACGCGGTTCTGATTGAAAAAGAAGGCTCGGTACTCAGCCTCATCAAAGCGTACCGCTCGCGGGGCCACCTGCTGGCCCAAACCAACCCCATCCGCGAACGCAAAGACCGCCAGGCCCGCCTGACCCTGAGCGACTACGGCCTGAGCGACGCCGACCTCGACACCACGTTCCAGTCCGGCGCATTTTTACTCGGCAAACCGGCCACGCTGCGCGTGATTATGGCCGCATTGGAGAAAGTGTACGCGGGCACCATCGGCTTCGAGTACATGTACATCCGCGAGATGGACGTGAAGAACTGGCTCCGCAAAAAAATCGAAAAAGAAGCCCTTGAATTCGACCCGACCGATGCCGAGAAAGAGCGGATTTTAACGAAACTCAACGAAGCAGTTGTTTTTGAAAACTTCCTGCATACCAAGTATTTAGGGCAGAAACGTTTCTCGCTCGAAGGCGGCGAAACGATGATTCCGGCCCTCGATGCCATCATCAACCAGGGAGCGGAGATGGGCGTGCAGGAAGTGATGATTGGCATGGCCCACCGGGGCCGCCTCAACGTGCTGGCCAACATCATGCACAAGTCGTACGAAACCATTTTCGATGGTTTTGAGGGCAATGTCCCGGAAGGCGTTCACGGCGATGGCGACGTGAAGTACCACCTCGGCTATTCGTCGAAACACGAAACGCCGACTGGCAAGGAAGTCAGCCTGAAACTGGCCCCGAACCCCTCGCACCTCGAAGCAGTGAACCCCATCGTGGAGGGCTTCGTGCGGGCGCGGGCCGATGCGCACTACGAAAAGGATTACGACAAGGTGATGCCCATCCTCATCCACGGCGACGCCGCCGTGGCGGGCCAGGGCATCGTGTATGAGGTGACGCAAATGGCCAAACTGCCCGGTTACTACACCGGCGGCACGGTGCATTTTGTCATCAACAACCAGATTGGCTTCACGACCGATTTTGAAGACGCCCGGTCGTCGATTTATTGCTCGGACATCGCCAAAATCATCGACGCACCCATTTTCCACGTCAACGGCGACGACCCAGAGGCGGTGGTTTTTTGCGCAAAAATGGCGGTGGAATTTCGGGAAGAATTCAACCGCGACGTGTTTATCGACATGGTTTGTTACCGGCGATGGGGCCACAACGAGGCCGACGAGCCGAAGTTTACCCAGCCGACGATGTATGCCGTCATCGAAAAACACGCCAACCCCCGCGAGGTGTACAACCAGCGTTTGGTGAGCCAGAACGAGGTGAGCGCCCAACTCGCCGGGCAGATGGACGCCGCCTTCAAAGCCGAACTGCAAGCCCGCCTCGACAAGGTGAAGCAAAAGGACGTGCCCGCCTACATCCCGCTGAAACTCGACAAGCAGTGGTCGGAACTCCGCTTTTCGACGCCCGACGATTTTGAAAAATCGCCCGAAACCGGGATTTCCGAAGAAAAGCTCCAGAAAATCGGCGAAGCATTGGTACGGTTACCCGAAGGCTTCAAGCCGCTCAAGCAAATCGACAAATTGCTGAAAGACCGGCGGCAGATGCTTTTTGAAAACAAGCGAGTCAACTGGGCCACCGCCGAGTTGCTGGCCTACGGCTCGCTGCTGACCGAGGACAAAACCGTGCGCCTCAGCGGGCAGGACGTGCAACGCGGTACGTTCTCGCACCGCCAGGCCGTGCTGCACGACGTGGAGACGAACGAGACCTACAACTCGCTGAATTTTATCCAGGAAGGCCAGGAGCCGTTTCAGGTTTATAACTCGCTGCTGTCGGAATACGGCGTGCTGGGTTTCGAGTACGGCTACGCGATGGCGACGCCGAGTACGTTGGTGGTTTGGGAAGCGCAGTTCGGTGATTTTGGCAACGGTGCGCAAATCATCATCGACCAGTTTATCTCCTCCGGCGAGTCGAAGTGGGGCATTCAAAACGGGTTGGTGCTGCTGCTGCCCCACGGCTACGAAGGCCAGGGGCCGGAGCATTCCAACGCCCGCCCGGAGCGCTACCTCCAGCTTTCGGCGGAGTACAACATGGTCGTGGCCAACGTGACCACGCCCGCCAACTTTTTCCACCTGCTGCGGAGGCAACTGGCCTGGAACTTCCGCAAGCCGCTCATCGTGATGTCGCCCAAGTCGATGCTGCGCCACCCGCTCTGCATCTCGCCGCTGGACGAATTGACCAAAGGCGGTTTCCGGGAAGTCCTCGGCGACGCCTTTGCGAAACCTAAAAAGGTGAAAAAGGTGTTGCTTTGCTCCGGCAAGGTGTACTACGATTTGTTCGAAGAACAGCAGAAAAACAGTCGCGACGACGTGGCACTGATTCGCATCGAGCAGCTCCACCCCTTCCCGGCCAAACAGGTGAGCGAACTCCTTGGCCACTACAACAAAACGGCCACGCTGTACTGGGTTCAGGAAGAACCCGAAAACATGGGCTACTGGACGTACATCCTGCGGGCGATGGGCCAGGGGAAGATGGAAGTCATCTCGCGTAAACTGAGCGCCTCGCCCGCCACCGGGTTTATGAAAGTCCACAACCAGGAACAAGCCAGCCTGATTCAGCGGGCGTTTGCATAGGCCGTAGGGGCAACCCTTGCGGTTGCCCGAACCGCCCCGATGGCAACCGTTTTGGGCAACCGCAAGGGTTGCCCCTACGACTTATCACCTTTTACATATCACCAGTATGTCGTTAGTCGAAATGAAAGTCCCCACCGTGGGGGAATCGGTCACGGAAGTGACCATCGCCGCCTGGAGCAAAAAAGAGGGCGACACGGTGAAAATGGACGAGGTTTTGTGCGAATTAGAATCCGACAAAGCCACCTTCGAACTCCCCGCCGAAGCCGCCGGGGTATTGCACCTGCGCGCCAAAGAAGGCGAGACCCTGCCCATCGGCGCGGTGATTTGCGCCATTGAAACGGCGGACGTTGGTGCTTCCAACGGCCAGACCCAGCAAGTGACGCCCCCCGCCCAAGCCACGCAGCCCGTCGAAGCCGCCGCTGCCGTTGCCAAAGCAGCCACGCCCGACGCCGCCCCCACGGCACAGCCCGTTCCGACGCCCTCGCCGCAACCCGCCGCAACGGCTCCCGCCCCCTCCGCCGATGCGAAAACGGTGGAAGTGAAAGTGCCGCCCGTGGGCGAATCCATCACCGAGGTGACGATTGCTTCCTGGAACAAAAAAGAAGGTGATGCGGTGAAAATGGACGAGGTTTTGTGCGAATTAGAGTCCGACAAAGCCACTTTTGAACTCCCCGCCGAAGCCGCCGGAACCCTGCACCTCGTGGCCCAGGCTGGACAAACCGTGCCGGTTGGCGGCGTCGTCGCGACCATTACGGTGGGTGCTGGTCAGGCTGTTCCCGCCTCATCTGCTCCTGCGCCCGCTACACAACCGGCTCCCGCCACCAGCAACGAACAATCCGCCGAAGCCCGTAACGGGGTTACGCCCGTAGCCGCCGCGATTCTTGCCGATAAGGGCATTGACCCGAAAAGCATTCAGGGCAGCGGGGAAGGCGGTAAAATCACGAAAGCAGACGCGTTGAGAGCAGAGAGTAAAGAGCAGAGCGTTGAGAGCAAGGCGACGGCTACTGCCCCTCAACCCGCTCCGGCAGCGGCCACCAATTCAACAAGTCAAAATTCAACAACTGCTCGCGGCGAGCGCCGCCAGCGGATGACTTCGCTCCGCCGCACCATCGCCCGGCGTCTGGTGGCGGTGAAAAACGAAACGGCCATGCTGACCACCTTCAACGAGGTGGACATGAAACCCATCATGGAGTTGCGGGGTAAGTTCAAAGACAAGTTCAAGGAAAAACACGGCGTGGGCCTGGGCTTTATGTCGTTTTTCGCCAAAGCCATCTGCGTGGCGCTGAAGGAATTCCCGGCGGTGAATGCGTCCATCGACGGCGAGGAAATCGTTTACCACGACTTCTGCGACATTTCGGTGGCCGTTTCGACCGAGCGCGGACTGGTTGTGCCGGTGCTGCGCAACGCCGAGCAATTGAGTTTTGCCGGGATTGAAAAAGGCATCATCGAACTCGCCACGCTCGCCCGCGACAACAAGCTGACCATCGAGCAAATGACCGGCGGCACCTTCACCATCACCAACGGCGGGGTGTTCGGTTCGATGCTTTCGACGCCCATCATCAACGCCCCGCAGTCGGCCATTCTGGGGATGCACAACATCGTGGAACGGGCCGTGGTCGTGGCTGGTGAAATCGTGGTGCGGCCCATCATGTACGTGGCCCTGAGCTACGACCACCGCATCATCGACGGCAAGGAATCGGTGAGTTTCCTCGTAAGGGTGAAGCAATTGCTGGAGGACCCGACGAGGTTGTTGCTGGACGTGTAACCCCCAAGCTGTCATCCTGAACGCAGTGAAGGATCTTTCGCGGTAGACCGCCAATTACTCTTGAGGTTAGCCGCGAAAGATCCTTCACTGCGTTCAGGATGACAGCTTGGGTTATTCTATTACTGCAATTTCGGATTGTCCCGGTGCCGGGTCGCATCCCGAACATTCTTTTTCTCCAGATTTCGCTGAAAGGCCTCCGTCAAATCCACGCCGGTTTGGTTGGCCAGGCAAAGCAGTACCCAGAGCACATCGGCGAATTCATCGCCCAGGTCGTGTCCCATGTCCGATTCTTTTTCGGATTGCTCACCATAGCGCCGGGCCATGATGCGGGCTACTTCGCCCACTTCCTCCATCAGAATGGCCGTGTTGGTGAGTTCGTTGAAATACCGCACCCCCACGGTGGTAATCCACTCATCGACGGTACGTTGGGCTTGTTCGAGGGTCATGATTTACTGTTACTGTCTGTCATCCAGAGCGCAGCGAAGGACCTTTCGCGGTAAGGAACAAACTACTTGTTTGATAACCGCGAAAGGTCCTTCGCTGCGCTCTGGATGACAGACAAAATTTAGATTCTATTCTTCGAATCCACCACAATCGTCACCGGCCCGTCGTTCACCAGACTCACCTGCATATCCGCCCCAAACTCCCCGGTTTCGATGGGCTTGCTGAGCAAATCGCTCAATTCCCCAATCATCCGTTCGTAAAGCGGAAATGCCACCTCGGGACGGGCGGCCTCGATGAAACTGGGTCGGTTGCCTTTTTTGGTGCTGGCGTGGAGGGTGAACTGGCTGATGAGCAGAATGCTACCGCCGACCGCCGCCAAATCCAGGTTCATTTTTCCTTCGACGTCGTTGAAAATCCGCATTCCCACGATTTTTCGCGAAAGCCACTGAACATCCTCCTCCGTGTCGGTGTGGGTGATGCCGAGCAACACCAGAAACCCGGTTTTGATTTGACCCCGAATCTGGTTTTCGATGGTGACGGACGCTTGCGAAACGCGTTGAAGAATGGCAATCATAGGTGGTAGAGTCCATACGCAATCCCAAAATACACACTGTACCCTAGAAAATCGTTGGCCGTGGTGATAAACGGCCCCGAGGCTACGGCGGGATTGACGCCAAACCGGCTCAAAATTATCGGCGTGACCGTGCCCGTAAACGACGACAACAGCACCACCGAAAAAAGGGACGACGCCACCACCAATGCCAACTTGAGCGGGTGCGCCAGCAGCAGCCAGGTCACCAAAAACACGAAGGCACTGATGAGCAGGCCCTTCACCAACGCCACCGCGAACAGCTTGCCCATCCGTTGCCAGAGGTCCATTTCCAGCCCCGATTTATCGGCCAGAATTTGCACCATGAACGAGGAGGATTGAATCCCGACGTTCCCGCCCGTGCTGCCTACGATGGGAATAAATAAGGCCAGCGCGGGTACGAGTTGGAGCAAATCGTGCTCGAACAAGCCCAGAAACCGCGCCGCCAGCAAACTACCCACCATTCCGATGCCTAGCCACGGCAGCCGCGACTTGGCAATGGCCCACACCGTGTCGTCTTCCTCCACCGGCGCACTCACCCCGGTAATGGCCTGAATGTCTTCCTGGGCCTGGTCGGTAATCACGTCGACAACGTCGTCGATGGTGATGATGCCGAGCAGGCGGTTTTGCACGTTTACCACGGGAAGGGCATCGAGGTCGTACTTCTGCATGAGCGCAGCTACGTCTTCGGCGGGGTCGTAGGTGTGGGCAAAAATCACATCCGGCTCAAAAATCTGTTCGATTTTTGAGCCGCGTTTGGCCAGAATAATCCGCTTTAGTGAGCAAATGCCGAGCAACGCGCCCTCGTCGTCCACCACGTACACGGCGTACACTTTTTCGACGTCTTCGGCCTGGCGGCGGATTTCCTCCACGCACTCGGTCACGGTCTGGCGCACGTTGATTTTCACCAACTCCTTCTGCATCAGCCCCCCGGCGGTGTCGGGTTCGTAGGGCAGCAGGTCGAGGATGAAGCGGGCCTGTTCGCGGTCGTCGAGCAAGGCGATAACTTCCTCGCGCACACGCACGGGCTGTTCTTTCAACAAATCCACGGCATCGTCGGAATCGAGCACATTGACGTACCGGGCCAGTTCCGCCGACGAAAATTGCTTGAGAAACGTGGTCCGGGTATCGCTCTCAATTTCCGAGATGATTTCCGCCCCGACTTCCACGTCGAGCAGCGTCAGCACGTAGTGGCCCTGGGCCGGGTCGAGTTCGGCCAGCAACGCCGAGATGTCCGCTGGGTACAGTTCCTCTAACTCGGCGCGGATGGTATCGGCGTTGCGCTGAAGAATCGCCGTTTCCAGGCGTTCGACGGAATCTTTAGTTAGCTCGAAGGGCATATTTTTTAATGCTGAATTCGGAGTGAGGAATGCTGAATGGAATTGTCGGTTTCATTCAGCATTCCTCAATCCGAATTCAGCATTCGCGTTAGCGTTACAAACTCCGCTACTCCCAACCGCTCGGCCCGCAAATCGAGCAGGGGGTGGTCGGGGAGGTTGGTAACCAGGGGTTTGAGGGCATTGCGCAGGGTTTTGCGGCGTTGGTTGAAGGCGGTTTTTACCACTCGTTTAAAAAGTACCGGGTCGCAACCCAGGTCGGTGACGGCGTTGCGCCGCAGGCGAATCACGCCCGACTGCACCTTTGGCGGCGGGTCGAAGGCCCCCGGCGGCACCGTAAAGGCGTAATCAATGTCGTACCAGGCCTGGAGCAACACACTCAGAATGCCGTAGTCTTTGTTGCCCGGCGGCGAAGCGAGGCGCTGCGCCACTTCTTTTTGCAGCATACACACCACCTCGGGCACGCGGTCGACGTTTTCGAGGATTTTGAAAAGAATCTGGGAGGAAATGTTGTAAGGAAAATTACCGATGACGGCGAAGGGTTCCGCTGAAAACCGGGCTAAATCCATTTTCAAAAAGTCTTCGCTAAAAATGCGCGGCTCCAGGTCGGGGAAATGGACTTGCAGGTACGCCACCGATTCCCGGTCCAATTCCACCACGGAGGTCTCGAATTCCAATTTCTTCATTAAAAACTGCGTCAGCACCCCCATGCCGGGGCCGATTTCAAGCACCTGCCGGTAGCCGCCGTGGCCCGAAAGCAAGTCGACGATGCGCTCGGCGGCCTGGAGGTCGCGCAGGAAATGCTGACCGAGGGATTTTTTGGGACGGACTTTCAAGGAAAGGTGGTTTACGGTTTATGGTTTTTCGGTTTTCAGTGGTGCAAACGCAGCGGCGGAGTGTCACAAACCGAAAACCATAAACCATAAACCATTTCCCAAAACTACCCCGAAAACCCGTAATTTTCGGTAAAATCGGCCCCAACCTTCCCCATGCCCGCTCCTGATTCTACCGATAAACCCGTCGTTTCCTCGCCCCGACCCGTCGGCGGCTTGCCGCTCAGTTCGGCCTCCGCCGACTTGCAGGACCTGATTCGCAACACCTCCGACCTCATCCAGCTCATCGACCTCGACGGGCATTTTCTGTACGTCAACCGCGCCTGGAAAGACGCCATTGGTTACCGCTCGGCCCAGTTGAGCACGATGACCCTCCGCGACGTAATTCACCCGGAGTTTTTGGATGAGACGCTCGCCCGCTTCGAGCGGGTGAAAAACGGCGAAATCATCCCCGACTTCGAGGCCGTGTACCGTCGCCGCGATGGCCGCCGGGTGTACCTGAGCGGCTCGGTCAACTGCCGTTTCGACGAGGCCGGGCGGCCCGTGGCCTTCCGTTGTATTTTTCACGACACCACCGCCCGCAACCGCGCCGAGAAAGCCCAGAACCTGTTTTACCAAATCGCATCCTCCTCCCTCACTAGCCGGAGCCTCGACGATTTGTACTCGTTCATTCACCGGGAATTATCGGAGGTTATCGACACCAAAAACTTCTTCATCGCGCTGTATGATTTCGGGAAAAGCTTTCTTTATTTTCCGTACTACGTCGATGAATATTTTAAGGGAAACCTCCGGTTCACGAAACGAAAACTCGGCAACGGCCTCACCGAATTTGCCATTGCCGCCAACAAACCGCTGATTCTGGTCGAAGACGACATCCGCCGCCTGGCGGGCAAGCGCGAAATCTACATTTACGGCCAGATTCCGAAGGTGCTGCTCTGCGCCCCGCTCCGCATCGGCGACCGCATCACGGGCATCATCGGGGTGAAAAGCTACGAGCGCACCAACAAATACGACATCCGCGACCTCGAACTGCTCGAATTCATCTCCGGCCAGGTGGCGCAGGCCATCGCCCGCAAGCAGGCCGAGGCCGAATTGGGTAAACAAAACGCCCGGCTCCACGCCATTTTCGAGTCGTCGAGCCACCTGATGTGGTCGGTCAACCGGCGGATGCTGCTCACCTCGTTCAACCAGAATTACGTTCGGCTCATCCAGAGCAACCTCGACCGCGCCCCGCAGGT
>Ga0163144_10027617_pt1 | contig 10983 bp, 14 predicted proteins | sample OliLak19BULKMAT1_FD_123175 | JGI IMG/M metagenome (GOLD analysis project Ga0163144, IMG submission 123175) | Freshwater microbial mat bacterial communities from Lake Vanda, McMurdo Dry Valleys, Antarctica - Oligotrophic Lake LV.19.BULKMAT1 | ecosystem: Environmental > Aquatic > Freshwater >... | reverse complement strand
TAGGCAAGGGTAACGTGATCTTCTTAGACGGCAGCCCCGAAGGCATGGAGAACAATATGCGGCAGATCATGGCAATGGTGAAGTTGAAGGAAATGAAATGAAAGGATAGCATAGAATTATAGGTACTAATTTTAAAATGGCAACATTTAGTTGCCATTTTGTTTTTATTAACAGAGCCTTTCAGGAGATACTATCCACGATGTGCAAAAGCTTTCCTAAAAAGCATGCCTTATGTAATTTTATTCACAGCGACACTGTTCTTTTGTAGAAGCATCTAATTTTAGACTAACCTAAATTTATACGAGATGTTTTATCTCCTGCAGATAGATACCTTACAAAAAGTGGCCAATGCCATACCCGCGGTTCCCGAAAAAATATCCTTATGGAGCCTGCTTGAGAAAGGGGGCTGGATCATGTACCCACTCTACATCTTACTGGTAGTGGCCATTTTCGTATTTATTGAGAGACTGTTGGCCATCCGTAAAGCTTCCCGGATCGATGATAATTTCATGAACATCATCCGCGACCATATTGTGAACGGGAATGTGACCGCCGCCCGCAGTCTGGCCAAAAATACCAATAACCCGGTTGCCCGGATGATAGACAAGGGGCTGCAGCGCATCGGCAAACCGATAGACGCCATTGAAAAAAGCATGGAGAACGTAGGAAAGCTTGAAATGTATAAGATGGAAAGAAACCTCTCCATACTTTCCCTGATCGCCGGCATCGCTCCCATGTTCGGTTTCCTCGGAACGATCATTGGTATGATCCAGTTGTTCTACGGTATTTCTAGCTCAGGGCAGTTCACACTGAATGATATCGCCGGTGGTATCTATGTAAAAATGATCACGTCCGGTACCGGCCTTATTATTGGATTGCTTGCCTATATCGGTCACAATGCACTCACAACCCAGATTGATAAAACCGCCAACAAAATGGAAGCCGCGAGTTCAGAGTTCATTGATGTATTACAGGAACCGACGAGATAATTAGTAATTAACAATTAATAATTAATAATTATGAAAAGGATTGACCAGTGTTTAGAACACATATTAGACATCCTTGCCTGCCCGTCCGTTCAGGTGGGCGTCGCACACTTGTACGTTCCTGTCATTCCTCAACAGAAATTGCTTCACCCCAATTATTAATTATTAATTACTAATTATTAATTAATCAATCAGCCGTAATGAATATTAGAAAACGTCTCAAATCCCATCCCGAAGTGCATACCGGCGCATTGAATGATATTTTGTTTATACTGCTGTTATTCTTTTTAATTGTTTCTACGCTTGCCAATCCCAATGTGATAAAAGTTTCCAATCCCAAAGCCAAAAGCGATACAAAATCTAAACAAACGGTAGTCGTAACGGTGGATAAAGACCAGAATTTATATCTCGCCCAGAAGAAGATCACCATCGACCAGTTAGAAGTGGAATTGAAAGCCTATCTCGCCAAAGAAACCGACAAGCCTTCTGTAGTCATTAATGGCGACAGCACTGCACATCTCGGTACTGCTATCCGTGTCATGCAGGTGATCAAAAAGCTTGGTGCCACACCGGTTATGGCAGTGGATAATGGACATAAATAGTTTTGCAGGTTACTATATTTCCCCCTTGTAGGTTCGATTACATCACAGAGTGTCCTTCCAAACTTTATCTCAGGTACTGTGAAAAGCATAATAAAATACGTAATTCATATAGCGCCTTCTAATAAGTAGTAATTCAACTACGCGCTATAAAGATGATGTTGCATTTTTCAGACTTTATCAAAAAAACTGATCAATTTCAGAAAAATTGGGTGTTTTAATGGTATCTGATTTTAAAAACTTATTCGTTCCTTGCATTGGTGATTGTATATAACTAATGGTGCGCATATACATTTAAACGGATTAGTAAAATGAAAAAATATTCAGTAGCTACGGATTGCGGGATAATACACCTTAATTGACCCAAAGAAAAACAAAAGGTAGTTGCCTGTACTTTACACAGCATGTTGAAGCCAACACAGACCATACGTAAACTGGAAACCTTGCAGTATAAGCAAGTAAATAAAACCGCTGAACATCCGCACCATGGCGTTAGACAGGACGATCATTTCAAATATATTTTTATGAAAAGAACAATAAAAGGTCTTTTTTTTGCAGGAATATTTGTTTGTGCTTCTCTTTCTGTTTTTGCAATAGTTGATAAAGATGATTGCGATCCTGCGTGGGCTCCATTTTGAAAACGAGTTGTACTTATGCTGCATTTGATCAGAATGGTGAACTGGTCATGTATCAAAAAACCTGCAGCCATTTTATCTTCACTACAAAATGTTATACAGAAGCACTGTATGATATTTAATAGGATTAGTTCTTACAAAGAGTAGGTATTTTACAACTACTCTTTGTACTGTTTGAATAATTAAATCTATGAAATTTCCGTTATTGATCCTTCAGCTTTTTGTTTTGGCTGCTTCATATGGTCAATATGAATATTTGCTTAGTGTTAAAGACAAAAAAGGAGTGCAATTGCCATATGCTTCGGTTTCATGGGGAGGGGCGGCCGGTATATCCGCCAATGAGTCCGGGTTTGTAAAAATATCTTCAATCAAACCGATCGATACCTTTTTTATCAGTAATATTGGACACATCCCGTTGACGGTTGCAACTTCTGACGTAAGCAGGGTGAGGGATACTTTATTATTTTTACTTGCACAAGAGCAGGCACTATTACCGCCGGTTATAGTCATTTCGCATCAACGTACAACTGAAGTTGGTATTACCGCCCCACAAACTTCTTTTGTCAGCAACCGGTATAGAAATGTATTAGCAGCCGTACTCGTACATCAACCCGGCCAGGTCTGTAAAATTAAATCGGTATCAGTATTTATACATAAAAAATCACAAAAAAGTATTCCTTTCAGGATAAGGATATTTGATAAATCGGAAAACAGGGTACCCGGCACTGACCTGCTGCGAAACAGTGTTGCAGTGAGTACTTACCAGGTAAATGAATGGAACGAAATAAACCTGGAGGAAAATAATGTTATTACTGAGAGTAAGGATTTCTTTATCGCTATTGAATGGCTGAATATTCCAGATCTGAAAGAAAATAATGATCTGCAGATAGGTCTTTCAAATAAAGATAGTCGTGTTATAACGTATTATAAAATCGACAATAAAGCCTGGAAACAATATACTATACCAGGATCAAAGTTTGATAACATAATGATAAAGGCTACGTTGGCCTATTAAATACAAGATGTTTTGTCGGCTATAGTTTAATAGCATAACACGTTGAAAATCGTAATTACAATGAAAATTATATTCTTTTTGCAAGTTGCTTCTTTAATTTTATTCTCCATAGGATGTGGTAGTGGAACTGATTCGGTAAAAAGGAAAACCACTGAGGTGTCAAGAGCAATTGAAAAAATGCGTAAAATGCCGGATTCACTGCTGACTAAAATAAGTATTCCTGATATAGACAAGGAATACAATATCAAAAGGGAGATATAATACTTGATTCTTTTATTATTAAAAATCGGGGAGGCATGCCGCTTAAAATTGAAAGCATTAAATCCCAATGCGATTGCACAGCTATTAACTTTGATAGCAGTAAAATTATTCCCGTAAATCATTCCATGGTTGTACAGTATTCTATTAAAACGGAAGCAATGAATAATGGGTACAACCACAGAACTATTAATGTAGCAGGCAATTTTTACCCTTTTTTTAAAAACGTGCCTATTGTTATTTACATAGCAAAGTAACTGGCTTATGTGAACAGTACAAATTAGCTGAGTTTTACGAGCCTGTCTCTACCCTGTAAATCTTTTCGCAGTTCAACATGGTAGCTGTTATTTTCACATAGCGTAATAACCTCTTTACCCAACTTCTCATTGATTTCTAAAAAAATGCTGCCTTGTTCTGAAAGATGTGTCTTTCCAAAATCAGCGATCTTCCTGTAAAACAGTAACGCATCCTCATCCGGTACAAAAAGCGCTAGCCCTGGTTCAAAATCAAGCACGTTCTTCGCCATACTGCTGCTTTCCGATTGTTTGATGTATGGTGGATTACTTACAATGATATCAACCACAGGTAGTTGATCCCAGTTATTTTCATTTAAAAAATCAATACTCAATAAATTAATAACCACCCCTAAAATTTCTGCATTCTGCGCTGCCACTTCCAAAGCTTCTTTACTGATATCCACAGAAGTGACAGACAATCCCGGCAATTTTTTTTGTAAGGCAATAGGAATACAGCCACTACCTGTTCCGATATCAAGGATATTTTGAATTTTGAATTTTGAATTTTGAATTTCTTCAACAATCCATTCCACCAACTCTTCTGTTTCAGGTCTGGGAATAAGCACATGCTCATTTACATATAATTTCATCCCCGCAAACCATGCTTCCCCCAAAACATACTGTACCGGCCTGTATGTGGCCAGTTCTTTCCCGATACGATCCAGCTTACTAAGTTGTTCTTCGGACATTATTTGTAGTTTATCCAGCAGTCGGCCGATCCTTTTCTTACCGGTAATATGCTCCATCACCCAATCGCCGATATTGGCCGCTTCTCTTTCATCATACAAGCTTTTCAGTTGTACCAGTAATGCCTGCTGCGCCGATTGAATAGTCATGCTGCAATGTTAAGCACCATTTGGTTATTTTTGCCAATTCTCTATGGCCGGAACTGACGAATCATATATGCACCGTTGTATTGAGCTTGCCAAACTCGGCAGGGGCAGGGTTGCGCCTAATCCCATGGTTGGCGCAGTGCTGGTATATGAGGCAAGGATCATAGGTGAGGGATTTCATGAACGGTATGGGCAAGCGCATGCGGAGGTCAATTGTATCAATAACGTGGCGGCGTCGGATATCCCATTAATCCCTGATGCCACGCTCTATGTTTCACTGGAACCCTGTGCACATTTAGGGAAAACGCCACCCTGCTGCGACCTGATCATAGAAAAAAAAATCAAAAAAGTAGTGATTGGTTGCCGCGACCCATTTGAAGAAGTGAACGGCAAAGGAATTGAAAAACTGCAAAATGCAGGCGTAGAAGTGGTAGCCGGCATACGCGAGCAGGCGTGCAAAGAATTGAATAAACGGTTCTTTGCTTTTCATACAAAACACCGCCCCTATATTATTTTAAAATGGGCGCAAACTGCCAATGGGAAGATCGGCTCCGACCTGCAGGAGCGGTTGCTGATCAGTAATGAACATACCAACCGGCTGGTGCACCAATGGAGAAGCGAAGAAGCCTCGATTCTGATCGGTACCCATACGGCCCTGCTAGATGATCCCTCATTAGATAACCGTTTATGGAGTGGCAGAAGTCCGGTGCGAATGGTGCTGGATATGCCCCTCCGTTTACCACATTCTTTAAAACTGTTTAACAGGCAGCAACCCACCATAATCTTTAACAGGCTTATCCAGGAAGAAGATGGAAATATTCTATACTGCCAGTTAACAGACGAAACCCATATTATTCAGCAGGTATTGGCAGCCTGTTACAAACTGAAACTGCAAAGTATCCTGGTAGAAGGCGGGGCGAAACTGCTCCAATCCTTTATCAACGAAAGCCTTTGGGATGAAGCCAGGGTCATAACCAATGAAGAACTGGTGATCAGTAGCGGATTACATGCACCTTTGCTGCAACAGCATCATACGGTACGAACTGAAAAAATATTCTCAGATACGATACACTATTACATTAATAAGCAAAAAGCCGAAAGCTAAAAGCGGAAGGCAAGTAAACCAATAACCTGAATGTTTTATCTCATCGGCAGTATTCTATTGACCAGTTACCTCACCCTTGCCTTCAAAGTATGTGAGCGGTATAAAGTAAATATTTTCCAGGCCATCGTTTTTAATTATATCACCTGTGTGATCACCGGTTCGGTTGTGAACGGCTCTTTTCCCATCAATGCCGCGGTAATAGCCAGTCCCTGGTTCCCCTGGGCATGTATCATGGGGGTTTTATTTGTTTCTATTTTTAATATTATGGGGCTCACCACCCAGAAAATAGGCGTAGCAGTTGCATCGGTAGCGAATAAACTCTCCATGATCATACCGGTTGTTTTATCCGTCTATCTCTACAATGAAACGGTGCAGGGCTGGAAACTGACCGGCGTGGTACTGGCTCTGCTGGCAGTAGTGCTTACCTGCTATCAAACTAAAAAACAGGGAACACAAAAAGACACATTTGCCAGAAAATGGGAATACCTGTTGCCATTCATTTTATTCATAGGGAGCGGCTTACTGGATGCGCTGATCAATCATGTACAGAAACAGTATGTGACCGAAGAAAACAAGAACGCTTACCTCATCAGCGGGTTCCTGTCGGCGGCTGTTATAGGGTCTGTTTTATTGATTATCCAGTATAGCATCGGGCGACAGAAATTCGCGGCAAGACATTTACTGGCAGGTGTGATCATTGGGATACCTAATTATTTTTCCATCTGGTGCCTGGTACGTTTTTTAAAAGAAAGCCCCTGGCAAAGCAGCGCCAGTATACCGGTGAATAACATGGGTATTGTATTGGTCAGTTCAATAGTTGCCTGGTTACTCTTTAAAGAAAAATTATCTAAGATCAATTGGGCAGGTATTGCGTTGTCGTTGATCGCCATTTACTTCATTGCTTTTGGAGACAGGATATGAGTGAACAGGATTTTTACCAAACCATAGAAAAAGCGTCTTTCGCAGAGTTCAAGGACAGGGGCAGCAAATTCCTCGCCTACGCCTATCCGGTTCAAGCGGCAACTGAATGCAGGAAACTGTTACTTCAACTGAAAAAAGATCATCCCAAAGCCGTGCATCATTGCTTTGCCTGGCGTTTGGGCTGGGATGGTAACCAGTTCAGGTCGAGCGACGATGGCGAACCCAGTGGTACCGCAGGTAAACCCATTCTCGGCCAGATAGACAGCAAACAACTTACCCATCTGGCTGTATTCGTTGTGCGTTATTTTGGTGGTACTTTGTTGGGTGTACCGGGATTGATTCAGGCCTATAAATCTGCCACAGCTATGGCGCTGCAACTTGTCCCTATTGTTCAGAAACCCATAGAGATTTTGTATGAACTACAGTTCAATTATACTCAAATGAATGATGTGATGAACATCATCAAACAATTTGGCTGTAGCGTAATGAAACAGGAAATGCAGTTATTCTGCCTGTTACAAATCGGCGTATCCAGGGCAAGGCTGGAAGAAGTGCTGTACAAACTGAAAGAATTGCATACAGTGGAAGTGAAGAAAATAATAGTAGCCTGATCAGGCTTTTCCCGTCAGTTTGTAAACATACAGCCCTACTATCTCTTTGAGAAAATAGGACCATTCACTGAGCAATGCAATATTGGGAATAAAATCTTGGATATCAATTTTTTGAGGTGTCACTTTATAATCACAGGGGAACATCACAAAGTCGTATCCCGCTTTTGTAAATACGCTTGTTGATCTTGGCATATGTAATGCTGATGTGATCAGGACAAAGGGGGGTTTCAGTTGGATTGAATCGATGATCTTTTTAGTGAATACCGCATTTTCGAAGGTATTTCTCGATCTGCTTTCAATGATGATATCGGTATCCCTGATGCCATTATCCATAAAAGCTGTCCTCAGAAAAATGGATTCAGGGGGCTCATTCTGGTCAAGGCTGCCTGTTCCGCCCGTGATGATAATCTTTTTGATAACTCCCCGGTGATAAAGATTAGCTGCCTGAATAAAACGATCTGCGTTATTCCCAAAATATCCTCTTTTGTATTTATCATGACCCGCCATGCCCCCTAAAACAATGCCTGCTTCAAACGTATTGCCGGTAGATAGTGTTACCGGTTCGGGCTGCCATGATTTAACCAGTAACTGGTAAAGAAATGGATTGGTAAATAGCACTGCAATAGCAATCATGAAAATTGGCAGCCTTTTTTTTATCCGTGGGTTCCTGCTGATTTTCATCCACACAAATAAGATAACGATCCACCAAAAAGGAATTAAGAGAAAGTACAATACTTTGGATAATATGAAAAACATAAGCAATAGTTGATGTTAAAATAAAAAATAATAACCACGGAATCGCGAAAACTGTAAAATCCGTGCTAACGGGGCATATACAGATCAGACCTGTTAATCGGGTGGTATGTCTTTATTTTCTGAATCGCTCACTTACTATCCAATCTTTGCTGTCCTGTTTGTATTGGTAAAACCCTTCCCCACTCTTAACACCTAACTTACCCGCTGTTACCATATTTACCAATAACGGGCAGGGTGCATACTTAGTGTTTCCAAAGCCATCGTATAAAACGTGGAGGATACTCAGGCAAACATCCAGCCCGATAAAATCAGCCAGTTGTAAAGGCCCCATCGGATGTGCCATGCCCAGTTTCATGATTGTATCAATGGCTTCCACATCGGCAATACCCTCATACAAACTATAAATAGCTTCATTGATCATGGGCATCAGGATGCGGTTGGCGATAAAGCCGGGATAATCATTCACTACGCAAGGTATCTTACCCAATTGTTTACTCAGGTCAACAATGGTATCTGTGGTTTCCTGTGAAGTAGCATACCCATTAATGATTTCCACGAGTTTCATTACCGGTACGGGATTCATAAAATGCATCCCAATTACTGATCCCGGTCTTTTGGTGACCGCGGCAATTTTTGTAATAGAGATAGAAGAAGTATTACTTGCCAGTATGGCGCCAACAGGGGCCGCTTGATCTACCTGTGTAAAGATGGACAGTTTCAGGTCTATATTTTCAGTGGCGGCTTCTATAACAAGGTCCGCTTCCGCAACGCCAGTTGCAATCACGGTATGTGTAGACAGGTTGGCCAATGCCCGTTGTTTCTGTTCCTGGGTAAGGCTTCCTTTAGCTATCTGCCTGTCTAAATTTTTACGGATGGTCTGTACCGCTTTTTCCAATTGGCCCGCATTCACATCTACCAGGATTACCCTAAAACCGGTTTGCGCAAATACATGGGCGATACCATTTCCCATAGTACCCGCACCTATAACGGTTATATTCTTGAGAGCCATGGTTTAGCTGGTTTTGTTGATTTGATGATTTGAATGAGACAAATGTAGTGGTGAATGGTGAATGGTGAATAGTGAATAGTGAATGGAGGGATCATATATTTTCAAAAACCATTCACCATTCAACATTGCACATTCACCCCAAAAGCTACTTCTTCTTCTTAAAATCTCCCCGTTTCCAGGCTTTGATGAAATCGGCCCATGCCGCAGGGTTCAGGATATTCATAGGAGGAACCTGGCCACTATAGTAGGCTTTATTGGCCTGCTGGCGTAGCTGGTAATTTACCGCTTCCCTGCCATCAGCCGGCATACTGGCGATCAACAGGCGGCGGGTAGCCTCATCCGTGTTCTTGCGGGCGGTTTCGTACATGTCGTCTGATAGGGTATTATTAACAAAATCACGTTCAAATTGCTCCCGGCTGGGTCTGGGTTTCAAAATAGTGGCGGGCAGATAGGCCGTATCGCTTACCAGTAACTGGATTACACTGTATTGGTTTTCGTTAAGATTCAAAGGGATCTGGATACTGCGGTTTTTGTAGCCAATGCTTGAAAAAGTGATCATGTCACCTTTCATAACCGCTATGGAGAATACCCCATCATAGCTGGTAATGGTACCCCGGCCCTTTCCTTCAACGATCACACTGCAAGATGGGATACCCTGCAGGCTGTCTGCTGTCATCACTACGCCATATAATTGAACAACAGAATCACGGTAAGGGCTTACCTGCGACCAGCTCTTCTGGAGCGTGAAAAAAGTAACCAGCAGTAAAAAGTATCGTAGCAGTTTCATCATTCAGTTCAAAAATACAAAGCCTTAGTACATAAAATACAACCCGTAGCCTTTCTATTTCTGACAAAGTAAGGCTCCCGGGGGTTAACTTTGCAGCCTGATTTCTTTTTTAACAAAAACTTTCATGATGACAGAAGCGGATATATTGAAGGCATTAAGCAATGTGCAGGAGCCCGACCTGGGTAAGGATCTGGTAACACTCAATATGGTAAAAGATATCGCCATAGCAGGAAATGAGGTGAGTTTTACCATTGTGCTTACTACACCGGCCTGCCCTATGAAAGATATGATGCGAATGGCCAGTGAAAATGCCGTTAAGATACTGGTGAACAAAGAAGCCAAAGTAACCGTGAATTTTACCGCCAATACCACCACCACCCGAAAAGATAACCAGCAGGTGCTGGCCGGGGTTAAAAATATCATAGCCGTAGTAAGTGGAAAAGGAGGCGTAGGCAAAAGCACGATCGCCGCCAACCTGGCTTTGGCACTGGCAGAAGGTGGCGCCAAAGTAGGACTGATGGATGCTGATATTTATGGCCCAAGTGTACCCATGATGTTTGGCGTACGCGGCGAAAGGCCGTTAATGAAAGAGGTGAATGGCAAAGGCATGATCGTACCGCTTGAAAAATACGGGATCCGTTTAATGAGTATCGGATTACTGGTAGACGAGAAAAATGCTGTTGTATGGCGCGGTCCTATGGCCAGTAGCGCCATCCGTCAATTTGTAACAGATGTAGATTGGGGTGAACTGGATTATCTCGTAATTGATATGCCACCCGGTACCGGCGATATCCATTTAACCTTAATGCAAACGGTTCCTGTAACCGGTGTAGTGATCGTTACCACTCCGCAAAATGTAGCATTGGCCGATGCCAAAAAAGGGATCGCCATGTTCGGGCAGGCACAGATCAATGTACCCATTATTGGCCTGGTGGAAAACATGTCCTGGTTTACTCCCGAAGAACTACCCGAAAATAAGTATTACCTCTTCGGGAAAGAAGGCGGTAGGCGCCTGGCAGAAGAATATGACCTGCCGTTCCTTGGCCAGTTGCCGCTGGTACAAAGCATACGTGAAGGGGGAGACGAGGGGGTCCCTGCAATGGTTGGCAATGATACCATCAGTAAACAGGCTTTCAGGGATTTTACTGATACGGCTGTCAGGAATATTGCTA
>Ga0163144_10027613_pt1 | contig 10984 bp, 12 predicted proteins | sample OliLak19BULKMAT1_FD_123175 | JGI IMG/M metagenome (GOLD analysis project Ga0163144, IMG submission 123175) | Freshwater microbial mat bacterial communities from Lake Vanda, McMurdo Dry Valleys, Antarctica - Oligotrophic Lake LV.19.BULKMAT1 | ecosystem: Environmental > Aquatic > Freshwater >... | reverse complement strand
TAAGGACGATAGCGGACGGACTTTCTGGGCACCACCGAAAACGCTGTGCGGAGGCGTGTTATGGAACGATCCCGGGCTTTTGGCCGGGATCTTTCGGCGGAGCGGGAGGCAGTTCGATGCTGGTTTTTTTCTTCAATCCTTCACGAAATTCCTGGCAAAGCTTTTGATGGATGACCAGTTGTTCGGGAGTCAGTTCCTGGTCCACCCTGCTCCAGGATTGGACGATAATTTCCCCGGTTTCATGAATCGCAGTTCCGAACGATTTTTTAATCTGGAAAACAGACTCCTCGACGATGGCCCTGATCTTCGGTTGCTGTTCGGGGGTCAGTTTTAATCGGGCCTGCAAATCTGCGACTGTCCTGGACACCCAGATATCCGGATTAAAACTGTTTTCAAAAGCCTTCTTGAATTTGAGATGAGTGCCCACGATCCCGGAGACCGCACCGGCGGCAAAAACCAGCGCCAAAACCAAAAGAATCTTCCAATGTTGAAGCAGTTTCATGGGGCAATGTTTTTAGCGAGAAAATGAGCTGCAGAGGACAAATCGGTGGCAAATTTTGGAGCCTGAAGCTTCGCCATTACGAACGAACCGCACGCGATGACCAGGATCGCGAGGCATGCGGTCGCCGCGAGATACCGTTGCAATCCGGGGAATGGAAGCGGCCCCGCTAAAATCATTGAACCGGCCACCACCCGTGTCGCAAACCCGGTTGGAGGCTCGGGGGCTGGAGTGGAGGAAACCTGGGGACGCGCCCATTTGAAAAGCCTTTTAAGGTCTGGATCCAATTGATTCATAATTTGCCTGCCTTTCGGAGGTGACCAAACAATCGATTCAGTTTTTTGCGTGCTCGAAAAGCCCGGACTCGAATCATGGTGGCGGACCATCCGGTCAGTTCTTTGATTTCTTCTATCGATCTGTCTTCCATTTCCAACATCCGCATGACCAGGCGGTCCCCGGGAGAAAGTGGTTCCAGCAACCTCTCCACCAGCTCGCGCGCGCCTGTTTCGTGGAGCGGATGGGAATCCTCGGAACTATTGGAAGTCACCGCCTCCAGGGCCTCAGACTGGGCCTCCGAGAGGTCGGCCATGCGCCATTCCGGTCTGCTTTTCTGCGCTTGGATCGCGCTCAGGCAATGGTTGACGGCGATGCGTGAAACCCAATGGCGGATGGGAACCACTCCTTGATACTGGTTCAAATTGTTGAACATTTTCACAAAAATTTCCTGGGCCAGATCTTCCTCCGCCCCTCGACGCGGCATGTGCGATCGAACAATCTTGATCACTGCCGGATAGAGATGCTCCACCAATGCGCGAGCGGCGGACTGGTCCAGGTCGCGGACACGCTTCAGACATTCGGCAACATTGAACTCCGTTTCCTCCATTTGAGGGGCAATTCGACCCCTGTCATCCATGATTGCGGTTTGCAAGATCGTGTCAGAACTAATTTTTGTTGCTGGTGTAACCCTTAGGTTTAAAGACCAGACGGAATAGAGAAAAATTACAAAAAGCTGCGACTGGGACTCACACCATCCGACCGGCGAAAAAACTATGGTAACTCAGACCACGGGCTCGAAATCGCGGCAGACGTGGAATTCTTCGTGCAACAGCTTGGCCGAACCGATCGATTCATTGTACTGCTGGCGCAGCGACGAGCCGTGTCCAGCTTCGGCGGACAATGTCAGGTTCTGGGCATGTATCCGTCTCAAAAACATTGGAAAACGGCAGATGATCCTCGGTTTGATGCCGTGCATTTTTGCCCTGGCTTCAAATTCACTATCCGCCGCAACAGGCCACGGTTTGAAACCTTTAAGTGATGAAAAGTTTACAGCGGAAATCGCGAACAAACCCGAGATTCTAAGCTGGTTGAATTGGAAAACCGGGTTCAGTTTAAGCAGGAGTTTTACCAGATTTTCCTGCCGAAAAACTTTTCTGCTCAACGTCTCCCTAAATATCCTGGTAAATTTAGAAAATAAAACCGGACTGGAACCTTTCAAATCAAGGGCGGGCCGGTCCCTTATAGGGGATGGCAGGGAGCTGTAGATCCTTTCTTCCTGGTCGCCAACATTGCGCCGGTCGGAAAAATCACGATAAACAAACATCAACAGCCTTCTTGAAGAAGAGTCTTCATAAATGGCGTTTATGAAGCCCGGCAGCATGATGTCGTCGGAATCGAAAAATATCAGGAAATCGGCGTTGGTCATCCCGGCCAGGGTGTTTCTCACCACGTAAGGACCGACGTGGGTTTTGAAAAAATATACCTCGAGCCTTTTATACCTGGTTTGAAGCAGCTGGGCCGCCTCCAAAGTATCGTGGCAGTTGTCGATCCCCAGAAGGATGTCGATCGAGTTCGGGTGAAATGCTCCTGTTTGCGATTCGATGGAATCAAGACACTCCCGGATGAAACCAGCGGAAAACCTGGCGGGAATGATCACTGTGGCCTTTTTAAACATGTAATGTTGCTGGAGGAATCAAACTCGGACGGAACGGGAATTTAAACCACAAAAGATGCAAGGATTTGTCACCGGCTCAAGAAAACATTTTCCCGGCGGGTGCGCAAGTGCGTGATTAAAAGTGGGTCTGCTGTAAGGAAGACCTCCCCGAAGCGCGCCTCTGTGAGCTCTGTGAGCCGGCACGTGCCAAGGTCGACTCGTCACAATTTATGCCGCGCGTTCTTGCAAGGCGCACCGCTGCGGGTCACAGACCCGCGTTCCGGGGAGGCCTCAGTCAGGTTTAATCACACCCGGTGCGCAACGTTGGCGATGAAAACTTTTTCGGCAGGATTTAGGGTCCGTGCAGAAATAACTTCCGGTTTTGGCGGGAGCGCCACCAAGCCATAGGCGAGGCGTGAGGAAGGAGAATATCCCTTGTATACCTTGTGGATCTTTGACTGACGACCAACGAAGCCTATGGCCCGGTGCCGCCCCGCCCCTCCGGGCTGGGGTTATGGGGGTTATGTGGCTCGCTGGCTTCGTTGCTCGCTCCTTACAGATCAAGGGATATGCTCGTCGCTCTCGCCTCGCCAGCAAGCCAAATAGCCTCCAGCAAAACCGGAAGTTATTTTTGCACGGACCCTTAGTTCAACCATGCGCGGGAACCCGGGCCGAACCTGCGGGAATGATAGTGTGTAAGAATCTTGGGCGCAGCCAAGCAGGGCTGAGGATATGGACCTGGCAACTGAAAAAAGTAAGCGGGTTTTGGCGACACGCAATTTACGCCAAAACCCGCCTTTCTTCTCACACGAGAAGAAAAATTGATAAACCAAAAGCAAGGTCCAACCAAATTTTATTCTGCTGAGGATTTCGCCTGTAAGTTCTACATGGATAAATACTTTAAGCCAGAATTTTTTTCATTTATTTTCACCTGATGAATGGACCACTTTTTGCCCGGTTAACCAGATTTCGCCCCCGCCAATTCCTTCCTGAAAACCTCGACCTCGGAGACTGGCCGGCAGTTCAGCCCTTTTTCGAAGCTCTTGAAAAAGAATCAGAACAAATCAAAAGCCCGGGCGACCTCGAAGCATGGCTCCTCAAAGGAAGCGAGCTGAGCGCCGCGCTGGACGAAGAATCGTCCAGACGTTACATCGCCATGACCTGTCAGACCGACAACCCAGAGGCAGAAAAAGCCTATTTGCATTATGTGGAACAGGTCGATCCGCAAACCAAACCGCGACAGTTCAAACTGGCACAAATCTACCTCAACCATCCTCTCCGACCATCACTGCCCGCCGGGCGTTACCAGGTGTTCGACCGCCAGACCAAAATTCACGTAGAACTGTTTCGCCCCGAAAACATCCCTCTGGAGACGGAAGAAGCCAGGATCGGGCAGCAATATCAAAAGCTCAGCGGAGGTCTGACCGTCCAGTTCAAGAGCGAGGAGCGGACACTGATCCAGATGGCCCGATATCTGGAAGAACCAGACCGCGCCATGCGACAGGAGGCCTGGGAATTAATCGCAAACCGCCGCCTACAGGAGGCGGAAAAATTTGAGGTGTTGTTTGACCAGCTCCTGAAAGTGCGTGAACAGATCGCCCGTAACGCGGGTTTCCCGGACTACCGCGAATATGCCTTCCGCGCAAAGGGGCGGTTCGACTATGGACCCGGAGAATGCCTGCAATTTCATGAAACGGTCGAAAGACTGATCGTGCCCCTGTTAAAAAAATTGCAGCTCGAAAGAAAAAAAAATCTGGGTCTGGATTCGCTCCGAACCTGGGATCTTTCCGTTGATCCATTGAATCGGGCACCGCTTCGTCCGTTTCAAAATGAGTCCGAATTGATCGCAGGAACCGGTGAGATTATGAGCCGGCTGGACCCGGACTTGAATGCTGATTTTCGCAAAATGCGGGACCTGGAACTCCTTGATCTGGACAACCGCAAAGGGAAGGCACCGGGAGGATACCAATCCACGCTGGCTGAGTCCAGATTACCGTTCATCTTCATGAACGCCGTCGGACTGCAACGAGATCTAGAAACACTCCTGCACGAGGCCGGTCATGCTTTCCACGCCCTCGCCGCACAGTCGGAGGATTTTTATCCATACCGGTCGGCACCCATCGAGTTTTGTGAGGTGGCATCCATGACCATGGAACTTCTCGGCAACCAGTTTTTGGAGGTTTTTTATGCTCCGGCGGAGGCGGACCGCGCACGTCGGAGTCATCTGGAACGGATCATCGAAGTTTTCCCTTGGATCGCCACGATCGATGCTTTTCAACACTGGATCTACACTCACCCGGGCCATGACATCTCGCAACGACGCGAAGCCTGGCTGAACCTGATGGATCGTTTTGGCGGGGATGTCGATTGGAGCGGTTATGAACAGATGCGTGCCACGATATGGCATCGTCAGCTCCATGTTTTTCTCTATCCGTTCTATTATATCGAATATGGAATCGCCCAGCTGGGGGCCTTGCAAATCTGGGCGAACGCCCGCCGGAACCCGGCGCAGGCACTCCAGCGTTACAAGGAAGGATTGAAGCTGGGAGGATCCAGGCCTTTACCAGAGCTTTTTGAAGCCTCCGGCTGCCGGTTCGATTTCAGCGCCGACACGGTGGGTCCTTTGATGGATCAGCTGGAAAGTGTGCTGAACCCCGGCTCAACGGAAATGGCGCCGCAGCAAACCCCGTCTTAGGTTCCGTCAAAATCAAAACATTTTTAGAAGACAAAGCAGGCCGGTTTTGTAAATGATTCCGGAATCAACCGTCATCGCCGACAATCATCAATTTGTGCAACCGGCATGCGGAAGCAATCGGTCGAACCAAAATAACACAAGTCAATATTCTCAAGGAAAATAAAAAATGAATTACGGCCTAAACATACCAGCCGACGGCGCGCTGGATTTTCTTTCGCTCGGAGCACTGGTACACCGGCTCGATCCGGGCATCATTCCTTTTCGCAAAGCCACCGAGGTGCAGATTCATGTGAGCGGCGGAGAATTTAACGTCTCGGCCAACCTTTCAGATTGTTTTCGCATGAAAACTGCGGTGACCAGCGCGATGGTCGATTACCCGATCGGAGAACTGATCGCCGAACGGGTCCGTGCCATGGGGGTCAAGCCCTACTACAAACACTTTAAACACGACGGCGTTCACGGGCCGAACATGGCCACGGTTTTGAGCGACCGCGGCCAGGGTTTGCGAGCTCCGGTTGTTTTTTACAACCGCTCCAACGAAGCAGCAGCCCAGCTCAAGCCGGGTGATTTTGATTGGAAATCGATCTTTGCCGGGGGCATCCGCTGGTTCCACAGCGGTGGTATTTTCGCCGCCCTCTCCAAGACCACGCCGGAACTGATCATCGAAGCGATGGAAGCGGCCAAAGCCGCCGGTGCTGTGGTCTCATTCGATCTGAATTACCGGGCCAAACTCTGGAATATCATCGGTGGTCATGAACGGGCGGTGGCGATCCTGGACCGGATTGTAAAAAATGTGGATGTTTTGGTCGGTAATGAGGAGGACCTGCAGCTTGGACTCGGCATTCCAGGGCCTGAAATGGCGGCAAAATCGAAACTCGACCCCAGCGCCTTCCTCAGCATGATGAAAAACGTCACGCAAAAACATCCGCAGATCAAAATCGTCGCCACCACGCTGCGTGAGGTGCATTCCACCAACCGCCATAGCTGGGGAGCTGTCGCCTGGATCGATGGAAAAAACTATTTCTCCCCCACCTGCGAGCTGGATGTCATCGACCGCGTCGGCGGCGGAGATGGTTACGCCGCTGGTTTCTTCTATGGACTTTTGACCGGCGCATCCCCTGAAGAGGCCGTGAAGCTGGGCTGGGCTCATGGGGCTTTGCTGACAACCTACCCGGGCGACACCACCATGGCCACGGTGGATCAGGTGAAGGCGTTCGCCGAAGGCGCTTCGGCAAGAATCCAACGGTAGGCGGATTCCACGAATTGCAGTTCTTGGGCTGTCATTTGCGCGAGTCGTTCGTCCTCAAAGTTGAAATAGAGGAGAGCGTCGCGCGGCGTGCCAGCTTCCAGACGTTTGCCCAGGCATTGCCACAGAAAGGTGGTTTTGCCACTGCGGCGCATGCCGATGACAGCCATCGCCTTGCCTTTGATGCCTGTGAGACGGACATCACGGCATTCAAGGCGGCTGCATTTAAAAATCATTCAGTGGACGCCAGTGGTTCAGACCAGCAATTCCAGCTTCGGCGTGCGGAAATCAATTCGGGTTCTCCATTGCTTGGGCCAGCGACAAAGTCGTCGTGGTGGAAGTCTGTATGGACCTGGCCAATCCCGTCTGAATTCCGGTGGCAACCAACACCCTCGTTGCTGGCTCGGCCTATTTCAGTGATCTGCGGTGGACGAATTCTCCCACCCGCCTCTACCGCCTTCGCGCACCGTAAATGAAATCTGTGCGTCGTCAGTCCCTCGCGGGGGACGCCCAGAAAATTGCCCAGCGATTCATCGCTGGGTGGCGGGGATATGTCGATATGTCCTGGCAGTCCAAGTGCCCTCTACCCGTTCTTCTGTTCACGTAGTTTTTGTTCAAGAAACTGCCGATCGAATGCGTCTTTCTCCCGATAGGTCTGCTTTAGCCGGAGCATCAATTTCGCCGATGCAAATGGGATTGGCACACCGTTTAGCGTCCGCATCATAACCTCCGGCGAGGCTTCCTCGTACCCGACGCCGCAAGCTTTCAACATCAAGTCCACCACGATTTCATCGGCAATTCGCACCACGAGGTAGTTGTCCAAATCGTCGGGAAGCATTTCACGCACGGCTTTGTCAGGAAGTATTTCCAGCGCGATGCGGACTCGTTCCTGATTTTCGCGGGAAGATTCGATTAACAGATCAATGTCTTCAGTTGCGCGGAGAAGGCCGAGTTGATTGATCGCCATTCCCCCGATGACGAGATAAAGCGCGCCGCGTTCATTCAACTCGCGGCACAGTTGCACGAGGTCTATTTGCCCGGGTGGACGCGGCGGAGGGAGATTTGCATTTTCCATGTGTCGAACTCCTCGAAGGTCCTAAAACGAAACACACCTTTGGGACAAACGCCGCCACCGAGGAGTTGACTCGTTGTGCGTTGAAGGCGGTCAAACCGCTCGCCTGGGGCGGGCAGGTTTCTTCCGCCGACTACTTTCATTTCACCTTTCACCCTGACGAATCTACCACCGACACCACCTCCATATCAACATTTGAGCTTGGGCGGATTCCCGGACTCTGTCGCGGGCTGTCACCTCGTAAGAATAGTCAGTGGCACAGTTTGGAGGCCATTCCGGTCCGTGGGGGTAACTGTCCCCCCATTCTGCTGCGTGTTGGGGGTTTATTGTGATTTAACCGAATGGCGGCGATTTCTCCCTCAGGATCGAATTCTGGATTGGCGTTATTCGCGGTTCAGATTCGGAAATCCTTGTCCGCGAGCGCGGGCTTGTTCTTTCCTCAAAGGTTTAAATGTCCAAATCTGGTCCTTCCCAAAACCCGGCGAGGTTCGCGGCCCGTCACGCTCCGAAGAATTGCCAGCGCTCAAAATTCTTTTGGCCGGAGATAATGCAGTGAATCAAAAAGTCGGGTTGAAACAATTGTCAAAGCTGGGTTACCGGGCGGATGTCGCGGCCAACGGCCTGGAAGTTTTGGAATCCATCAGCCGGATTCAATACGATATCATTCTCATGGATTGCCATATGCCAGAAATGGACGGTTACGAGGCCACATTGAAAATCCGGTCCCACCGCAACCACGACCAGATCCAAATTATAGCCATGACCGCCAATGCCATGCAGGGAGATCGCGAGAAATGCCTTGATGCTGGAATGAACGATTACATCAGCAAACCTGTTAAGTTGGAGGAGCTAAAATCAGCCCTTTTACGAGCCGGAGCCCATATCCAGAAATGTTTGGGCTGAGGAAATCCGCAAAGTTTTGAATATTTTTGCCGGGAATCCCTGGATTTTCAGGTCGCAATTCCGGAACTGCTGCGAAGTGCAGCCCTCATTTTCTCCGCTTTTGATCAACCAGGGCGTGATTAAAAGTGGATGAAATCTAGTGTCCAAGGATCTGCTAAAAAGCCAGGTTTACTGGCGTGGAGGTGGCGCAAGTCTTCCCTTGTTCATCGGCCATAACGGACCTCCCACCAATCCTCCTGGCACGCCCACAGGCCTAGCCGCGACACCCGGTAACAGCCAGGTTTCACTGAGCTGGAGCGCCTCCGCCGGGGCCATCAGTTACAATGTAAAACGGTCCACGATCTCGGACGGTCCTTACACCACGATTGCTTCCGGCGTGACAACGACAAGTTACCTCAACACCGGCCTGAACAATGGAACGACCTACTACTTTGTCATCTCCGCCGTGAATGCGATTGGCGAAAGCGCCAATTCCTCGCAAGTCATCGCCACGCCGCAAGCCATTGTTGCGCCCAATCCGCCGACCAATCTGAACGCCACGGCCCCTTCCCAGAAGAAGCGGATCAATCTGACTTGGACCCAGTCCAACAGTGGGGGCATTACCCAAAACAAAGTTTATCGTTCAACCAATGGTTCGGGTGGTCCTTATTCGCTGATTGCCACCCTGTCGCCCGCGAGCAGTTATTCCAACACGGGTCTTACCAGCGGCACCACCTATTTCTACGTGGTCACCGCTGTGAGCGCCAACGGTGAGAGTGCCTTCTCAAACTATTCCGGGGCTAAGGCCAGGTAATTCGGGTTAATATTTGCATCAACGCGTTCGGGGCAACTCGAACGCGTTTTTCTTTGATCTTGTCGAAAGCCATAGTTGGTCCCTGAAAATCGCTGCAACCGTGACGGCGCTCAATGGCGTCTTTGACAGGCCGCAACTGAGTTTAGCAGATCGGAGGCAGCGGAGGTAACGACACTCATTCACTGTTCCCGCGCGGTTTGCAAAGGAAGATAGTGAGCGAAGTTCATTCTTTGTAGGAGACGAGGTAACGAGACTCTAACTTTTCCCGCTTTTCCCGCCTATACGTAACGATGCAGTTGAAAAACCATCGCCCTCACCCTAATCTGCGGAAAACTTTCTGTTTCCTATCGGCCTTGCACTCCAAACCCGGAATTCGCCACGAACAAATCGATGTCACCGTCATTATCTTAGTCCGCAGCCGCGCAACCGTAATCGGGACTGCATCAGCGACCACGCTGCCGACCTGATTCGACGTCAGCGCAGTGAACTTGCCGTCACCATTGTTTTTGTACGGACCGGTGGCGAAAGTCCTCCGCGCCAGGCAACACTGCACCCGTTGAAGGTTTCGAGCCTGTCTTCAGGCTGAGCCAGGGGAGTGGCGATATTGCCGCCCAGAGAGCTTGGAAAATGTCACGGCATCGACGTGCGGATGACGCGGTAGAATCTCTTGGGAGGAGAGACATCTTCCAGGCGAACAAGCGATGAATCCACGGCTTGAGTTAATCCTGCCTGATCATCGACGAACGGCTGTGTGAGGTTGGGAGTGGATTGGAGCTTGTAGAAGAAACCGCGAAGAGTGTCGCACCGCAATTTGCATTGGCCCGAGGTCGTCGTTCGAATCGCCAATGCCACGGGCGCCTGCATGATCGAGCCATCAAAATACTGACGAGCCAATGCCCAGGCTGCCCAGGCGCCGCGTCCACACTGCGCACCGGTGCGACGGCCCTTCAAATCATCCGCCGAGATGTGGATACCGCCCCACAAACGCGAAAGGCCCGCTTGGTCGGCCGCGCTCCGGCGTGACATCAGCCAAAGCGCCTCGGCTCAGCAGTCGCTCGAACAACCCTTGCGTTAAATCCTCGGCATCGGCAGGCCGATGCCCACAGCGACGCGCGTAAGCATAAAGTGGATACCAGTAAGTTCGGCAGAGTTTTTCCAGAGCCAGGTCGCGCGTCTGTTCTTCGCCTCTTCCAGCGGTGAGCACCACGCTCCAGTGCGTCGTGGCGAAGACGGGGCTGGATGAAGTGGAATTGTCTCGTTGAGTGGATTCCGGCATGAAATCAAGACTAACGAATGGGACGGTGCGGCGACACTCTTATAATTAATAAAAGGCGTTTTTCCGCCAACGAGTTTACTGGATCGATTGTCCAAGATCGCATCCGACCCATTTATTTCGCTTTTGTTCGGCCCACCATGTTCTGACGGCGAAAGTTGCCTGGGGAGGTGCCTACTTCTCTTTTAAAAGCCACCTGCATGTAGTCCGCATTTTCAAACCCCGTCCGTTCGGCAATTTCCTCCATGGTGCAGGTGGTCATTTTCAGCAGGCTTTTGACCTGATCGAGTTTAATCGAAAGAATTTTCTGATGAGGCTGGACTCCAAAAATTGCATGGAAACGTTTGTAAAGCGTGGTAGGAGAAACGCGCAGTTCCGACACCAGTTCTTTTACCGTCAGGCCTTGACAGGATCTTGAGCGAATGAGGTGCGCGGCGCGCGAAAGCAATGGATCCTCCACGGCGGTGCTGTCGGTTGACCGGCGTGCGACCACACCCAAAGGAGATACCAGAATCGGTCCTGCGGATTTTTCCCAGCCCTTCCTCATCAAGCGGTCGAGCAATGCGGCGGCTT
>Ga0163144_10027612_pt1 | contig 10984 bp, 13 predicted proteins | sample OliLak19BULKMAT1_FD_123175 | JGI IMG/M metagenome (GOLD analysis project Ga0163144, IMG submission 123175) | Freshwater microbial mat bacterial communities from Lake Vanda, McMurdo Dry Valleys, Antarctica - Oligotrophic Lake LV.19.BULKMAT1 | ecosystem: Environmental > Aquatic > Freshwater >... | reverse complement strand
TCACGTCGCACTACATGGCTACAACAAGGCCGCGCAGGACACCGCTGAAATCACAGAACCCACTGCCACCCTTGCGAAAATCCGAAGTCGGCCACGCTTCAAGCCCAGGAACTTCGGGTTAACCTGGACCCGGTGCCCTGGTGGCGCACGACGTGCTGGATGCAGCCGAATTGGCGCGGGTTGCAGGGCGTCGGGATGACCTCGCTGCTTTCGCCGCGCAGCGTCTTGGCGATCGCTTCGCGGTCGATCGCATGCGCGATCGCCATGCGCACCAGCTCGACTTGCAGCGGATTGGGGCCGGTGCGGCCGGCGGCGTCGAGCGACAGGAAGCTGATCGAGACCGATCCACCCGTCACCGTCTCGACATTGCGCGCGGGCTTGAGCTGCATGAGCTGGTCGGGCTGGATGTTCCACAGGAAATCCACCTTGCCGCTGGTCAGCTCCGCCACTTGGGTCTGCGGATCCGTGATGCTCGGCACGGTGATGCGATCGAGCCGCGGCTTGCCTCAATCCGCGGGATAATAGGCCGCGTTGCGCGCGAGCAGGACGTGTCGCCCCGGTTCGAATTTCTCGACCTTCATCGGTCCGGTGCCGACGGGCTGCGCCCCGAAGGCCCGCGCGCCGAGCTTCTCGTGCGTCGCTTTGGGCAGGATGAACAGGACCTGGTTCAGCCGATCGATCGCCGAAGGCGTCGGCACCTCGAGGACGAGGCGCACGCTGAACGCGCCGCGCTTCGCCGCCGATTTGATGAAGCAGTAATCGGCTATGGCGAAGGTCGCGTTGTTGGCCGGGCTCTTGTTGTAGTCGGCGGTGAACGGCGAGCCATCGTGGAAAGTCACGCCGCGCCTGAGCTGAAGATCGAGCGTGGTCGGGTCCACCCATTGCCACGATGTGGCCAGCGCGGGCTTCGCCTTGCCGCTCGCCGGATCGCGCACCAGGAGAGTTTCCAGTACGTTGCGGATCACCAGCTGCGCCGTGCGCTTCGACGTCGCTTAGGGGTCGAGCGTGTCGACCTCGGCATTCAGGCCCCAGGTGACGGTATTCGACCGCTGCTGAGCCGGTGCCGGCGCCGCCAGCAGGACGCTGGCCAGCATCGCCGCGAGTGCAATTCGTCTCGTCATGTTTCCCCTCGCTTCTTTGCGTGCGCCAGAGCCAGCGCAGATCAACGCAGCTTCTCGATCACGCCGAGGAGCGCCGTCGGCAGGCTGGCGCCGAAGCGGATCGCACGCTGCGGCGACCAGCCGCGCGGGTCGCTCTGCGCTTGCCACGACGTGTTCTTGAACGGCTGCTCCAGTAATACCGAGAGGCAGTCGAAGCGCTCGGCGATCCAGTTCCAGGCCATGCTGAGATCGGCGGTCGCCGGTGGGCCGCCGGGATAGGGGTGGCCGCGCTCGTAATCGGGCGAGGCGGCCGCCCAGGAATTCTCCAGATCATGGAACAGAGTCTTCAGCCGGTCGCTGCGCGATGGAATCTCCAGCGGGCCGCCCAGGAAATTGCAGCGCAGCTGCGCGTCGCCGTGGCAATCGATGCAGAAATCGACGCCGGTCTGCTCCATGCGGTCGCGCACCAGCTTCACTTCCGGGCTGCGCACCATCGATGGCGTCACCCACTCGCGATTCAGATTCGCCCCGGCGGCATTGGCGCGCGACAGGCCGCGATCAGTTCCATCCGGATTGATGTCCGGGACGACATGAAACACCGCACGATCGAGCAGCGCCGCGGCGACGGGATCGTGCTCATCGACCAGCCGTCGCAGGAATCCCTCGATGAACGGGCCACCCATCGTCTCCGATGGATGCTGACGCGCGATCACCCAGCAGATCTTCTTGTTCGGGCCCGGCGAGCCGATCGTGACGAGATCGAGATCGCGTCCTTCCACACTCTGTCCCAGCACCTCGAGCCGGACTCGCGGCGACATCTGCAACTCGGCCAGGAGATCGAGCCGCCGCTCGGTGGAGTAGGGCGGCCACATCGCGAAATAGACGTGATCGTAGGCGGCGCGATGCTGCCAGCTCACGATGCCGTCCTGCTCATGCAGCGCGATGCGAAACCAGTCGCGGCGATCGTAGCTCGCCATCACGCCGGTATTCACCCAGCGCCCCTCGATCGCGGCGTGGCTTGCAAGCCGCGTCTTCAGTGCTTCGGCGGCATTCTCGAGCCGGTAGGTGCAGTCGACTCCGCGCACGCCCGCCGCGCGGAAGTGGAAGTAATAGAGGTAAGGAGCGTCGCCCGGATCGACGCGCAGCCGCAAGCGGATGGCGGCCGGGTCCGCCATCGACACGATGTCGATGCTGCCGTTCGGGATCATCGGGCTGATCGAGATCATGGCGCGCGATCGGCGTTCAGGTCGGACATCGGATTTCCTCCACGGCACGGATATCGGCGAAGGCCTGCATGACCCTGCGCAAGCCCGCGAGGCGACCATCTTCGCGCGGCGCGGCGACCGCGTCATGGGGCATGAAGGTGCGGAAATCGCGCATCATCGCGTCGCGGATCGTCGACTCGCAGCAAATGTTGGTGGCTGTCCCGGCGACGATGACCGTGTCGACGCCTCGCCGGCGAAATTGTCGAAATAGGTCGACCAATACGCGGGCGTGTCGGGGGCGCCCGTTGTGGTGCGAAACCAGGCGACCTGGCCGCCACCCTGCCGGATCGCTCGCGCCAGGCGGTTGATCGCGGGCAACACGCCGGCGCTGGAATTCTCGTCGAACGGGTCGAAAGGCGCGCCTGGCGCCAGCCAGGCGTTCTGCGTGTTCATCACCAACAGGGCCGTGCGCGGCGCAACGACCGGGCCATAGACGGCGAGTCGATCGCGGCGATGGATCCCGCGCGCGACGAGATCCGCAGGCAATCGGGATGTCACACTCGGTTCGGTCATTCCAAAGCCAGCGCGGCAGGAGAAGGTTTCGTCACGTTGCTTGAACGGGAACTCATCCGCCAGCTTCGCGCGCGAGCAATCATGCCCCCTCTCGATGCAGTCGCCGAAGTCAGCCCAGCCCACGCGCCGCGGAGCTGTCATGCGGCCGTGCACGCGTTCATTTGTTGACTTAATGAGGGGCTTCGACCAAGTTCCCCGCCGTTGAGGTCTCGCGATTGCGCAAGATCGATCGACCCAGTCACTGCGGTCGTCCGTTCGGCTCCGAGAAACAGCCTCTTAATCGTCTTTCCCACATGCGCACGGGGCAGACAACACGCGCCCCGTCAACTGCGCGCGCGATGTCGCGCGCGAGCCCTTCTTGGGGTGCAGCAAGGAAATTACTTCGTGACGACTACGACTTTTGCAGCACTCGGCGTCGCCGAGCCGCTCCTGCGCGCGCTCGCCGCCGCCCAACACCACACCCCCACACCGATCCAGGCGCAGGCCATCCCGGTCCTGCTCGCTGGCAAGGACGTTCTCGGCATTGCCCAGACCGGCTCCGGCAAGACGGCCGCTTTCGTCCTGCCGATGCTGCAGCGCTTCAGCGCTGCACCCGGCAATCGCACCAGCTCGCCGCATGGCCTCATCCTCGCGCCCACGCGTGAGCTTGCGATCCAGATCGGCGAGCAGATCGCGCGCTACGGCCGCGAGTCGAATCTCCGTCACGTGGTGATCTGCGGCGGTATCCCGGAGCGCCGGCAGATCGATCAGCTCCGCCGTGGCGTCGACATCATCGTCGCCACGCCGGGCCGTCTCATCGATCTCGGCCAGCAGGGCCATCTGCGGCTCGACCATGTCGGGATCTTCGTCCTCGACGAGGCGGACCGCATGCTCGACATGGGCTTCGTACGCGACGTGCGCCGCATCGTGGGCGCGATGCCCGCGCGCCGCCAGTCGCTGCTGTTCTCGGCGACCATGCCCAACGACGTGGCGCAACTCGCCGCGTCGCTGCTGACCGATCCGGTCCGCATCGATCTGGCCCCGGCCACGATCACCGTCGACCGGGTCGACCAGCGCATCCTGATGGTCGACGCGGCGCGCAAGCGCGCGGCGCTCATCGCCCTGCTCAACGAGCCGGCCTTCAAGCGCGTGATCGTCTTCACGCGCACCAAGCACGGCGCCAACCGCGTGGCGCGCCAGATCGAGGACGCCGGCATTCCGGTGGCCGCGATCCACGGCAACAAGTCGCAGAGCGCGCGTCAGGCGGCGCTCGGTGGTTTCGCAGGCGGGCGCGTTCGCGTGCTCGTCGCCACGGACATCGCCGCGCGCGGCATCGACGTTCCCGGCGTCTCGCATGTCATCAACTTCGAGATGCCCAAGGATGCGGAGAGCTACGTGCACCGTATCGGCCGCACCGCGCGTGCGGAGGCCGAGGGCTGCGCGATCTCGCTCTGCGCGCCCGACGAGCGCGGCGAATTGCGCGACATCGAGCGGCTGCTGCGCCGCTCGCTGCCGGTCTCCGACGGCAATCACCTGGCCGGCAACGAGCCGGCATCGCCGCGGCATCATCAGTCGCAGCGGCCCAACGAACAGCGGGTTTCGCACATCCAGCCGGACGCGCCGCAGCGGGATCGGCATCCGCGGCAGCATCGCCGCCGCGCCGCTTGACGGCAGTGCCGAGAATATAGTTCTACGCGCTGTCCTAGAGGGGAAGACACGGAGCCATGGCAAAGGAAGACTTGCTCGAGTTCGAAGGCGTCGTCATGGAGGTCCTTCCGGACGGCCGTTATCGGGTCAAGCTCGATAACGACCATCTGGTCGTCGCCTACACCGCCGGCCGCATGAAGAAGGCGCGCATCCGTACGCTCGCCGGCGATCGTGTGACCGTCGAGATGACGCCCTACGACCTCGACAAGGGACGTCTCATCTTCCGACACAAGGACGAGCGCGCCATGCCGCGCTCGGCCCCGCCACGGCAGTTTCGCCGCCGCTGACCATCGCGGTCGGCCTTGAAAAATCGGGAGCGTCGCCGACGCTCCCGCTCGCCTGCGCGCGCGGCCTGAGGTAGAGGGGCGGACATGTTCCGCCCGCCACCCTGGCTGCGCGTCGCCCTGCTTGCCGCAACCCTGCTCGCGATCGCGGTCGCGCTGGTGTTCCGCAACCTCGCGCATCCCGGGTTTTTCGCCGACGTCGTCGTCGCCTATCCCGCCGTGATGCCCTTGATCTTCGTGCTGTTGCACGTCGGGGCGTCGCTCGTCTTCGTTCCGCGCGGCGTGATGGCGATCGCCGCCGGCGCCTTGTTCGGCGCCATTTGGGGCGGCGTGTGGTCGCTGGCGGGCGCGATGGCAGGCGCGATGAGCGGTTACGCGCTGGCGCGCTACGTGAACGCCGATCTGCTCCATGTCGAAGACATTCCCCGGGTCGGGGCCTTCATTCGCCGCGCGGAGCGTGGCGGATGGCGCCTGGTCATGGTCACGCGGCTGCTGCCCATATTTCCGCATGCCCTCGTGAACTACGCCTATGGCCTGACGCGTGTGACGGCCCGCGACTATGCGCTCGGCTCAATGCTCGGCTTTCTGCCGCAGACGATCGCGCTGGTTCAACTCGGCGATGCCGGCGCTGCCGCGGCTTCGGGCGGAGCGTGGCTGCACACCCTCGTTTGGGCGGTTCTACTGGTCGGTGTTTCGCTTGTCTTGCCGCGGCTGCTGCCGCAGCGTTGGCGCTGATGGACGCTGCCGCCACCTCTCCCCACCCCGTGACATCGATCGCCGGTGCGCTCGCGCATGTCATCGACGATACGCGCGAAATGGAACTCAGCTATGGCGATGTCCTGGGCCGGCTGGGCGGCCGCGGCTTCGGCTTCGCGATGCTCGTCCTGGCGGCGCCCAACCTGACGCCGGGCCCGAGTCTGCCGGGCTTCTCGACGATCTTCGGGGTGCCGATGGTGCTGCTCGCGATCCAGATGTTCTTCGGCGCGCGTTCGCCGCGGCTGCCCGGCTGGCTCGCGCGCCGCCGTGTGACCCGGGCACGCCTCGCGACGTTCATCGGCAAGCTGGTGCCGGTGGCGGTCAAGGCGGACCGCGCGCTGCGGCCGCGCTGGCCCGGCTTCGTCGGCATGCCGCGGCTCAGCGCGGCTTGGTTCGTCGTGCTCGCCTGCCTGTTGGTGCTGCCCTTTCCCTTCGTCAGTCTCGCGGCGGCCAGCGCCGTCCTGTTGATCGCCGCCGGCATGATTGGCGAAGACGGGCTGGCGATCGCGCTCGGCTATGCAGCGGGAGTCGCGACGCTGGGCCTCTATGCGATCTTCGGTTGGGCCGCCCTTCGTGCGCTCGGCTGGCTCTGAGGCCGCACGAGCGTTGCGCCAAGCCGCCGCCTCCCGGTAGAAGCTTGCTGCTGCAGCATGCGCACGCTCTATCACCTCTGGCTCAGCCCCTCGTCGCGCAAAGTGCGCGTGGTGCTGCGTGAAAAGAATCTCGATTGCGACCTCAAGGTCGAGAAGGTCTGGGAGCGGCGCAACGAGTTCCTCGCCATCAATCCGGCCGGCTCGGTGCCGGTGCTGGTCGATGACAACGGCGCCGTGATCTGCGACTCCGGCGTCATCTGCGAATATCTGGAAGAGGTCTATCCCGAAATCGCGCTGCTCGGCAGCGAGCCGCTGGAGCGCGCCGAGATCCGCCGGCTTGCGGCATGGTTCGACCAGAAATTCGCGCGCGAGGTTTCCGACAATCTCTATCGCGAGAAGATGATGAAGCGGTTCCTCGGCCTGGGCGAACCGAACTCGGCCGCCGTGCGCGCCGGCTACGCCAACATCCACTATCACCTGGACTACATCGCGTGGCTCGCCGAGCGGCGGCGCTTCCTGGCTGGCGATCGTTTCAGCCTGGCCGACGTGGTCGCTGCCGCGCATCTCTCGACGCTCGACTACATGGGCGACGTGCCGTGGGACAAGCACGAGGGCGCAAAGCAATGGTACGCGCGCATCAAGTCGCGGCCGAGCTTCCGGCCGTTGCTGGCCGATCACATTCCCGGCTCGCCGCCGCCCAAGCACTACGCGGATCTGGATTTCTGAATCCCGACGCGGCGCGTCAGGGCAGCGTCTCGCGCGTCACGACCAGGGTCGGGGCGGGCACGAGCTGCTCGCGCATCGGGTCCACCGGCGTCGCGTCGAAACTCATCTGACGGGCCGGCGCCGCGCGACGGCGCGCCGGCACTGCGTGGCGCGGCGTTGCGCGCGCGTGGCTCGGCTTGAATTGCGGCGCGGCGGCGCCGACCGGCGAGAATGGCCCGCCGATTCCCGCGCGCGTCGGTGCCTCGTGCGGCAACCCCGCGCGCATCGCGAGGTCGGTCGGAATCTGCGAGCCGCGAAAGATGCGCGGCGGCGGTGCGTTGCTGATGCGCATCGGCGCGGCGGGTTCGGGCGGCGGCGGCGGCGCTGCGGGCGCGATCGCCGCCAGCCGGGCCGCCATTGCGCTCGCCATTTCGTCGCGCGGCGAAACAAGCAAGGCGACGACTTGCTGGGATACGAGTGGGCGTGGGACGGCGGGCGCGCGTGATCGGCCGGCGGCGACGAGGCCATCATCGAGCGCTGCGGCAGGTGGCGACGGCGGCGCCTTCGGAAGGTCCGGGATCAGGCTTCGCGGTCGTGGCGGCAGTGCGGCAGCGAGGGTCAGCGCATCCAGCGCATCGGGGGCTGGAAGCGGTCGGATGGGCCGTGCCGCTGCCGCTTCGAGCACGGGTGCGGGCAGCAGCGATCGCGGCTGGCGCAGCCGCACCGCGCGCGTCGTCACATTGTCCAGCGCGGCGAGATCCGACGTCGAGGGGCGCGGCGGAGCACCGCCGCTGGGCTGCACGATCTGCAGATCCAGCGCCGTCACGCTGAGCGCCGTGCGCGGCGGCGGGGCGCCGGGCTGCAGTCGCGCCAATTGCGCGCGCAATCCCGTCGAGTCGGGATCGATCTCGAGTGCGCGTTCGAGATCGGCGATCGCCATATCGCGTACGTCGATGCGTCGCCACAGCGAGGCGCGCAGCGCGAAGGCCGCGAGGCGGGCCGGATCGATGTCGATCGCCTGAGTCGCATCGTCGATGGCCGCCCAGAAATCACCGATCGCGGCATGGAGTTCGGCGCGGCGCAGCCACAGCGTCGGATCGGTCGGCCGCATCTCGATGGCGTTGCCGAGCGTGGCGCGTGCGCGCATGCGGTCGCCGGCGGCATTCCACAGCTGAGCGGCTTGTTGCAGAAGCACGGCGCGCGCGCGCGGCACGGCGCTCGCCGCCTGGCGTTCGAGGAGCGCAGCATGGCGCGCATGCTCGGTGGCCGTCGTGGCATGCGCGCCGGCGGGCGCGAGCGTGCCGACGAGGAGCAGCGCCGCGAGCAGGGAAACGTTAAAACGAGCCATTGCCCGGAGGTTAAGGCGCCACCTCTGAACGAAACGGAAAGCTAAGGTTAAGTGTCGGTAAACCCGGCGGCAGGGCTTGCCGGGCTCAGCGCCGTGGCGCGCGTGGCGATGTCGTCGCCGGCTCGAGCTTGAATTCCAGGCGTTCGATGTTGTCGCGCGCGGCGTCGCCGGCCGGGCCTTCCGGATCGAGCACGAGAACTTGCAGCCAGTCGCGCCGCGCCGCGGGCACATCGCCCTTCATGCGATTGAGAATGCCGCGCTCGAGCCAGGCCTCCGCCAGCCGCGGCGCGATCTTCATCGCGCGGTCGATGTCTTCACGGGCGAGCTCGACCGCATCGAGATGGCGATAGGCGGAAGCGCGAAACACCAGCGCCTCGGCGCGACGCGGGTCGATCTCCAGCGCGCGATTGAGGTCGTCGACAGCTTCCCAATAACTCCGGGCCGCGGCGAGCATCTCGGCGCGGTCGATCCAGATTTCGGCGCTGCCGGGGTTCAGTCGCAGCGCCGCGGTCGCCGCCTGGCGCGCACGCGGCAGGTCATCCGCCGTGAGCCAGGCGCGCGCGGCCTGCGCGAGGATCTCGGCGCGCAGAACGGGGGATTGGTTGCGCATGTCCTGGGCGAGCTTCTCGAGTTCCTCGCCCGCCAGTTCCGCGGCGCCGCCATGCAGCATCGCCAGCGCCGCGCAGTGCCGGGCCTGGTTGCCGCCGCCGCGCGTGCGCCAAGCCTGCGCCTCCTCGAAGGCGGCGGCAGGCGCAGTTTGCGCATGGCCAACGCAGCGCTCATAGGCGCCGACATCCTGCAAGCCGAAGCCGACTGGCCCGGCCTGCACCGCCGGGCGTGTCGTGGGCGCCAGCGCGGAGGCCGCGCTCACGGCTGGCGCCGGTGGCGGTGGCAACGGCGCCGTCTGGGCGAGGCCGGTCGCCGGCAGCATCGCCATGGCGAGCAGCGCGAGGAATTTCACCAGGGTGGGGCGTCGTCGCATCGACGGCCAGGATACAGCGGAACGCTCGGCAGCGTGACAGGCGCGCTCATCAGGCGCGCTCATCGGTTGACCGTTTCCACCTCGAGCCCGTAGTCTCCGGCGCATGTCGATCGCAATCCCGGGAACGAAGATCCACGGCGGCGCGCTGGCGCTGCTCGCCGGCGTGCGACTTATGGGCGGCCGCTGACCGGCGTCTTGCGCCGGTTCTGACGGCCCATCGGGCGATCCCCCTTTCGATCGCCGGCGTTTCTCCCCGGACGTTTTTCCCTTCAGGAAATCTCCGACGACATTCTTCCAGCCCCAGCGCCCGTGTCGTCGCGCGCTCGCGGCTCTCGATAGCAGGATCCGACCATGTCTCAGATGCCCATCCACAAATACCGTCCCTTCGCGCCGATCAACCTGCCCGATCGGCGCTGGCCCTCCCGCGTGATCGACAAGGCGCCGATTTGGTGCTCGGTCGATCTGCGCGACGGCAATCAGGCGCTCGTCGAGCCGATGGGCCCGGAGCGCAAGCGGCGAATGTTCGAACTGCTGGTCAATCTCGGCTTCAAGGAGATCGAAGTCGGCTTCCCTTCGGCGTCGCAGACCGATTTCGATTTCACGCGTCAGCTCATCGACGAGCGGATGATTCCCGATGACGTGACGATCCAGGTCCTCGTGCAATGCCGCGAGGAATTGATCCGGCGCACCTTCGAGTCGATCAAGGGCGCCAGGCGCGCGATCGTGCATGTCTACAACTCGACTTCGACGCTGCAGCGGCGCGTCGTGTTCGGGCTCGATCGGCCGGGCATCATCGACATTGCGACCAAGGCGACGCAGTTGGTGAAGGATCTCGTCCCCAGCATCCCGGAGACGGAAGTGCTGCTGCAATACTCGCCAGAGAGCTTCACGGGCACCGAACTCGATTTCGCCAAGCAGATCTGCGAGGCGGTCGCCGATGTCTGGCAGCCCACGCCACAGCGTAAAATCATCATCAACCTGCCGGCGACGGTGGAGATGGCGAGCCCCAACATCTTCGCCGATCAGATCGAATGGATGGATCGCAACCTGAAGCGCAGGGACTCGATCGTGCTGAGCGTCCATCCGCACAACGATCGTGGCACCGGCGTCGCGGCCGCCGAACTCGCGGTGATGGCGGGGGCGGACCGCGTCGAGGGCACGCTGTTCGGCAATGGCGAGCGCACCGGCAATGTCGACATCGTCACGCTGGCGCTGAACCTGTTCAGCCAGGGCGTCGACCCCGATCTCGACATGGGCGACGTGCGCGAAATGGTCCGCACCGTCGAATACTGCAACCAACTGCCGGTCCATCCGCGCCACCCCTATGGCGGCGAGCTGGTGTTCACGGCGTTCTCGGGCTCGCATCAGGACGCGATCAAGAAGGGTTTCGCCGCGCTCGAGAAATCCAACAGCGGCCTGTGGGAAGTGCCCTATCTGCCGATCGATCCCAAGGATGTCGGCCGCGACTACGAGGCGGTGATCCGCGTCAACAGCCAGTCGGGCAAGGGCGGCGTGGCCTATCTTCTCGAAGCCGAGCACGGCATCGAACTGCCGCGCCGCATGCAGATCGAATTCGCCGGCGTGATCCAGAAGATCACCGAGGAGTCCGGCAAGGAGATCACGGCCGATTCGATCTGGCGCGAGTTCCAGCGCGAATACCTCGCTGACGGCAAGATCGATTTCCTCGAGCACGTGACACTGCCGCAGCGCCAGGGGTCGATCGTGGAGCGCAGGCTCGAAGCGACGATCAAG
>Ga0163144_10027611_pt1 | contig 10985 bp, 12 predicted proteins | sample OliLak19BULKMAT1_FD_123175 | JGI IMG/M metagenome (GOLD analysis project Ga0163144, IMG submission 123175) | Freshwater microbial mat bacterial communities from Lake Vanda, McMurdo Dry Valleys, Antarctica - Oligotrophic Lake LV.19.BULKMAT1 | ecosystem: Environmental > Aquatic > Freshwater >... | reverse complement strand
GCCGACGGTCTTCACCTGCGGATCGCTGCCCACGAACCCTGTCACCTGAATGTTGATGCTCGTACCCATGATGTTCACTCCTTCGCGCTGGGCGCTTTGTTGTCCATCGACCCTGTGCCGATTGATGACCAAAGCACAGCAGGTGCAGAGAGGCAGACTTCACCTGAAAGGCGCTACCCGTTTTTGTTGAGTGCAGCGGCACAAGCCAGACAAAAACGGGTGAAGCGAAATCCGCCTGCGGATTTTGAAGGCTGCCGCACCTGCTAGACTGGTCAGCGACTAAATCGGCATGGTTTGGGTCAGATGGCGCGCGCCAGCAGCGAAAAGGCGTAACACGGGAACGAAAGCATCACAGGGGTAGGATGAGCCAGCAAATGGTCAAAGGTGGTGGTGGCACAGGTATCCGCTTTGTCGTGGCTGAATAGAACGGTAGGCATATACAGACCAGCGGTGTGAACCGTCAAAACAGACGATACTGCGGGGCGGTGCGAAAGACGTGACAGGTGATACGGTCTGCGTCAGCGTGGATGACAGGGCAACACGGCAGACGTGGATAACGCGAACGATGGGCATGAATCGGGTGGAGCGAACCGGAAACGGGGATACCGTCTAGCGACGATATAAGACTGCCAGTGCGGTGAAAGAGGCGCTTCTGGTGTCTCAACGACGGTCATGCTCATCGGGGAAGTAAGTCGCCTTGAAATTGAATATGGCAGGCGTGTCACTTTCGCGTATCCCTTCGTATAACGCTCCAGTGAGTCGGCGCAGCCCGGATTGCAGTTTCTCACGGATGTACGATGGATTGCCGTGCATCAAGAGTTGAACTGCCGCTTGCGTCAGATAATCGGCAGCCGCCAGCAGTTCGTAAGCCATGCGTCCGCGCCAGCCATGCACCCCATTGGCGCAGGAGACTGCCGCTCGCAGGGTATCTGCGGTTTCGTAGGCTTTCAGCAGTGCCTTCGCCGTTCCCTCAAAATCATCAGCACGGGTGTCCTTGACCTGCTGGAAAAGCAGCAGATAAGTATAAATCGCGTCAATCGTCGGGATCGTCACCGCGTTCTGTCCGCAGAAGGTCGCCAGCTTGAGCCATGCCAGTTCATAGTGCGGATGAGAGCAAAGCATGAATGCGGCATCCGTGACCAGGTTCATTGCGTCTGCCACACGTACACTGTCTCGACTTACCCGGAGATCAGCCGCAAGTCGTTCCGCAATGCCAGTGTACTGCCCATTGTCGAACAGGCGATTGTAGCGGTTCAGTGCTTGCTGCGTGGTTGTATCAGTCGTGTTCATCGTACATTTTCTCCTTATATGTTCATCAGAAATAAAAAGCGCCCCGGTGGAATGAGGCGCTGTCTTACGTCGTCCAGCGGGTGAGCAGTCGCAGCGTTTGGGGGTCAGTCGGGGCTTGATTGACCTGCTCCAACATAACATGGATCGTCAACCGCACCAGCTCATAGAGCTGGTACTGCCCCTCAGCATACGGCAGCACCCACGTTCCAGATGGGATCAACGCGGCGCTGCGTTCACTCCTTCCACGTCGATATTGGATAGGCAGTGCAAACGGGACATCGCGTTCCGGCTTCCAGCCGGTCAACTGTACCAGCGGCAAAAAGCGTTCATCGGCAGGTAGTGTCCAATCAGCCCGCACAATGCCGTTTGGATGCTGTGCCAGATAGAGGCGTTTCACCGACAGTCCGGTATTCGTTTCCCCAAACGGTAGGTGCAGCACCTTCACCAGCAGAATAGGTTTCCAATCCAGTTGAGTACAATCATCCTTCATGTTTTACTCCTCTTGTGGTCACGAACGGCAATGATCGTGCTTTCTGGCAGCAAGTCCGGTTGGAGATCACTGAGCCAGAAGTCTTTGCGGAAGCTGTAACCCGTGACCGCTTCAATGCGGCAGTATTCGCGGTAGGTGTCGGGGTTATGAACGGCTCCGTTGAGCAAATCGTTCTCGCTCCCCAGCACACAGCAGGCACAGGAGAGTCGGTGGTTGCCGTGCTTATAGGCTTCATGGTAGACATTCCCATACTGCTGGATACAGTCCCACACATCGGTTTCACCCCAATCATGGATTGGCAGCCAGTTCAGGGTTAATCGGTTCAATGTCGGAGCGGTACAGTCCTCCCGAACACTGATTGTAGATTTCTTCGCACGGGTACTGCTTTCCTCAGCCCTTAGCCCAATCGCACAGACAATTTTCCCCGTTGGGTAGGTATTTCGTATCCAGCGGGAGATGGGCGCACGTTTGAGATCCGAGGTGCAGTATCGTACTTTACTCGACGGCCAGCAGGGGCGTGATGGATCAGCATAGTACCGCTGCCATATACGATCAATCAGGTCACCATATGACCAGCGGACGATATACAGCGGCACGTTTTTGCGTTGCGCCAAGTCCTGCACATAAGCCGTCGTATTGTGCCACTCGGCGCGTCCCAGATCGGCGTGAACCATCGCCACGTCGCCAGACCAGTTTTCTATCTCGCGCCGGTGAAGCAGGTGATGGCACATCGCATCTGAGTCTTTACCGCCAGATGTGCTCAAGACCAGCGCTGCACCTTCGCGCAGTAGTTGTATAGGATCATGAGGTGGTGGTTCGTCTAACAGAAACAACGGGCGTTGATGTGTCATGTTTCTCCTCATACACAAAAAAGCCCCATTTTATGGGGCTGATTGGAAGCGTGTGATACGTTATTCGGTCAGATTATTGAGAGGATGGGTGGTCTACAAGAGGATGGACATTAAGCCTCCGTTGCAAGCTCCCAAATCCAAGAGTATGCGCCGATACCATAAACTTTGGTTTCGCCACTACCTTCAACATTTCTGTTGACTGCTTGAAACACTTCGGGTTCATAGTCTTCAGGATCATCCTCACTTCGCACAATAAAAGCATCCTGCTCCGCATCATACGACCAAACGTAGTGGTTAGCTTTACTGGCTTGAAGCACACGTTCAGCCTCTGATTTCTCAAAATAGGGACATGCCCAGCCATTCCAAGTGTCGTCGTCCGTGTATCCTGCAAAGATTACATCGGGAATACTGTCGATTACGAACGCGGCTTTACGTAAGTCGATCATTGTTCTCTCCATTTATAAAGCTTCCACATTAGATGCTATTCTAATCTGATAGTTCAACCCTGTCACTCAAACAAAAGCGAGAGGTTTATACTTCAGATATGCGCTTCAAACCAGATACCGCTGAAACGCTGGATATCCCCATTGTCCAAAAAACGGACCCAGCAGGTATGTATGCCGATGCTGTAGGGTCGCACGTTGTCACACAGCGGATAGGCGATAACAATACACTTGCGACGCGGATTGACGGTAGACAGTCCGATAATGCACCCGACTGCGCCGGGTTTGGGCAGTTTTGAATGATGGAAGTTTTGACGCTGACCTTTGAGCATGGTTATGCCTCCACCCGTAAATACGGCAGTAGCTCACCGCGGCAGATGGGTACGCTGCGGACGCTCATACCATCGGCGCTGACGTAAGACACAAATGAGGTGATGGACTGGCGGTGAAGCAAGCGATATACGTATTGCGCGGTGATAACTGCCATCCAGTCGTTGATGAGCAAATCCTGCTCACGGGCTGCGACCAGTTCGGCACATGACAGCTCTGGTCCAGGCTCAGATTTAGCTTCCGGTTCAGATTCGAGGAGCGCGGGAAACAGCAGTCCAGCATTGGGCAAGTACGAATATCTACCGTTCTGTCCGTCAAGGTAGCGCATGGCGGTCTCATGGTCGCTGGTGTTGCCAATCACCACCTGTCCGGCATTGAAGTGATTGCCGCTGTCAATCCAGATTGCACCATTGGCTTTTGCCAGTTCGCGCCGCGCCAGGTGGTTGTCTACCGCCCCAATGATGAGATTGCCCCAACGCTCGAAGTGCTGTTCGGCACTCACCGGCTGGTCGATAGCGATGATGTCGAGTCCCAATGCCACATTGAAGCGCCGCATCAGAACGTGAACTTTTGACTGTCCCACATCCGCTTCGACGTACAACTGCCGTCCGACGTTCTTTTGTTCTACTTTGTCCGGGTCAATCAGGACAATCTGCGGGGTGTGCAGCCGCGCCGCTTTCATGTCGTACACCATCCGGGCGACGGAACGTGCGATTTGAGCGCCTGTGCCGCCTAAGCCGACAATGGTGACCGTCTGGATGTGGGTGTTCGGGTCGAAGCTGTTCAGTGTGGTCATTTTTCGTCTCCCAATACCTGCGCCAGTGTCTTCTTGACGGGCAGCAAATCGGATTTTGGATAAGCACGCGCTTTGCGTCCCTCCAGCGCGATCAACATCTGGCGAATGTCAGATGGGTGCGATTTGCTCTTGCCACCCACGCCATGATCGTTGAAACGCGAACCAAGCAGCACTGCCCAATCTTCTGCCAGCGTCGTGCTTTGGAGCGCGGTATCGGTTACGCGCTGCACCGTCCCCCAGCAGATATTCCCGCTGGAAAAGACATTCGGTAGCGGCGCATGAAATAGCGGTGTATCCAATGTGATCGGGCGCTTTTTCACGGCGTAAACGCCGTACTGCGGGTTCTTGTCTTCCGCTGTGACCCGGATCAACAGCAGTCCGGGCAGCGGCATACGCAATGCGGTTTCGGAGCCGTCGAGATAGACTCCCGTTTTTTGCGGTGGGCGGTATTCGACCACCGTTTTCTTCACGCCTTCCTGCCGCACCAGAAGCGTGTTGTCGGATAGGATGCCTGTGTCAAACCGAACTTTGGCAGAAAGCGCCAGTGCCGCCTGTGCCGGATCAATCGGGTATTCACTCACTTTGTCACCATCGCGCTTATGCAGCATCACCCCGAAGCTGTAAAAGCTCAAGATCAGCGACGGTTGCTCCATCACCGCCTGTGACAACAGGCGGCCACTCCAATCGGACGCGGGGTTCATTTTTGCTTCCTTTCTGTTTGGCAAGGATTTTGTAGAGATGTTTCACATGGTCAGCCAGCGCTTCCAGCAAATGCGGATGATCTTCCAGCAGCTTGAGTCCGGCATTCACATCGCGCAACATGCCGTCAGTTTCTTCAATCAATTCAATGGCAAACGCTAAGTCGTCCTGATCCCAGGTCAGCGGCGGGATTTCCGCCAGCGATTCGTCGTCGTAGTCAATCAGGGTATTGCCGGAACAGGAGAACAGCCACGCCAGTGCCCAGCCGACCTGCTTCAAGCCTTCATCGTCCTGTTGCACCAGACTGTCGGCGATGATCCGTCCAGCGGTGTAAGCGCATTCAGGGACTTCCACGTTGTAGTGTCCGGGTTCAGGGCGAATACCAAACAGGTCAACCAGCGGCAGCAGGTCAGGACGGGCGGCGTACAGGTCTGGATCAGATAATTCGATGCCGCAGGCGGTCAGCGGGATGCCGTAACCAAGAAATTCGAGATTATCGAGCGGGATGCCCCGTTTGCTGATGTCACCGCAGATGAGGTTGTCTAATTCGCTGTAGGTCGCTCCTGAGCGAATGCGTTCGACTGCCGAGGCATAAATATCAGGAAAGGCGCTGCGTGTAATACACAGTGCCATGCCCACGCCATCCCCTTCTTCATATACATCATCGTCCTCGCTCGTTTCCCACAAAGGATCGAGCCAGGCAACGGCATTGGCAAGTGCCAGCAGTGGATCATCCAGCATGGCCGCTGCCAGCAGTCCAAAGGTGTCCAGTAAATCGTTCATTAGATGCCATACTCCAGAATGGAAAAAGCGGTCAGCGGGACCGGCGTGAGATTTGCCAACTGCTGCGCCGCCCGGCGGCAGCGTTCGGTATAGCCGACGATTTCGGTCACGGCTTCGGCGATGATTTCGCGTGAGATACCGTTTTGTCCGCCCGTAAGCTGCGGGAAGAACTGCCCGTGAGGACGGCGCTCCCGTAAGAGCGCCATCCCTTTGAGTTCAACAGGTGGCAGACCTGTCAGGCAGTCCCGCAGGCTCTCGACGGTTAATGTGACTTGACCCATAAAACCTCCTCATTTTGAAGCATATCCTTGCCAAATCGGACGGTTTGGGTGTGATTTTGCGGTCGTTGAGTCATTGGTCTTGAAGCATATCCTTTCCAAAGTTGTGAAATCGGAAGCATAAAACGTCCTAACGTTGAGACTTGGCAAGGTACAGATCACGACCAGAAACTGAGCAGAGAATATTCTTCTCCGCTCAGCGGTGGTCTGATTGGGCGTGATACCATATCCTTGCCATACGTCTTTGGAACCATATCACTGCCAAATGGCAACTTTATGCTTCAAGTCACAGTTAAGCCTGCATCGAACATGGCGGTTTATCCTTTACGTCCGGGCTGCGGCAGGAACTCGACCACTGTTTGTCCGTCGGTGGTCACTTCACGGATCGTAGCATTGGCGATTTCGGGGTAGGTTGCTTTCAGTACCGCACGGACTTCTTCATTGCTCAATCCACGCATGGACTCGTCTTCAACGATGCGAACTGCGCCGGTCTTGAAGATACGGGGTTGGGAATTGTTCTGGTCAGACATGATGTTTGTTTCCTTTCAAAGGGATAGGTAGATATGAAATGGGTTGACTGAAGGGAGCGGGTGTTACTCGTCGGCAGCGTCGGCGGCGTGATGCCCGTTGGTGCTGAACGGCTCACTTTTGAGGGATAGGCTTTCCATCAGGAGCAGCGGTTCGGTTGCGATGCCATCGTCCTCCATTTCGACAGCATCATGCTCAACGTCCTGAACGATTGACGGCGCATCCGCAGTGCCGCCGATCTGCACGAAATCTTCCAGCGCGAACAGGCTCATTTCGCGCTCGGACAGGTGCTTCATCTTCTTCATCGTTGCATACACATCGTTGATGCGGATGGGCGATTGACCATCCCACAGCTTGCCGTCGATGAGCTTTCCGGCAATCAGCACCGCCTGACGGTAGGCTGAAGCGTCGGTTTCCCCGCCGACGATCTTGAGATGGCTGATCTTGACCGCCAGCGTGCCTTTCTTGAGCGGGATGTCGATGGTCGGTTCTTCCTCCACCACAGGTTCAGTGACCGCTTTCGCCTTCGCTTTTGGCTCGGACTTCGGCGCGGCTTTAGGGGCTTCGGGGATGACGGGTGGTTCGGCTTCGACAGCGGCGAGCGCGATGTATGCCTCTTTAATCGCCGTCGTCATATCGTCCACCACGATGTAGGTGAACTGCCGGACATGCGCCAGGTCGCCGCGCTGGATCAGCAAGGTCGCGGTAGCTCGCTCCAGCGGAATACCACCCTCAGATGGCGTGGGCAGCGTCAGCGTAATAACGGTTGGCGGTGGGGATTGTTTGGTACTCGGTTTCTTGTCGGACATGGTATGGTTTCCTTTTCTACATTAGCGATACACGCCGCCGTAACTGGCAGCGTCGATACCCAGAATGGAAGAGAGGTCGGTCAGCCGCAGCGTGCCATGTCGTCCATGACAGCGCCCGCAGCCGATGGTGGGATTGAAGAAGAAGTGTGCGCCCGGTGAATCACGGGCATGACCACAGGGACACAGTGCTGCCAGCCATGCACTGCGCCGCTGCTCCCGCGCCGCAAAGTTGCGGTACAGGACAGCGGTGATCGCACGGACTAACTCGACATTGAGCGTTCTATCTCCCGTGAGGACGGATGCCCGCGCAGCAGGTCGCCGCGACAGTGGGTGGGGTGTTGGAGGTATGAACGGTTGGAAATCGGACAGGCAGTAGCGGCGGTCTGAGGTTTCGACCAGACGGCACAGCGCGCCGCTGCGTTCGGGCTTACAGTTCACTGTTCCCGGAAGTCGCAGCGACTGCGCGGATGACAACCCATCCCCGCCGAAGGTTCGGGCAAGTCCCTGTAAGACCTGTCGCGCCAGGTTCAAATCGGTAGTCGGCTCATCCAGTAGCCAGTAGGCGTGATACCCACCGCCTGAATGGACAATCACCGAAGGGGGCAGTCGAGCACGGCGCAGTTTGACGAGCGTGGTATCCGTCGGATCGTCGATGTCGGTGTAGAACGCAGGCAGCGCGACCACTTCCGCCGCGCCGCCGCGTTTCCAGCGGGTCAATCCCGGTTTTCGCAGCCCCACCGCGAAGTATGCGCCCCAGCCCATCCGGTTGGTGTCTGACATGCGTTGAAGCGTGTCCAGCATCCCTGCCCGGTCATGCAGTGGGATGTGGCGAGAGGGTGTGGGTTGTTGACCAATGGGATGAATCGCTGTGAAGGTCAGACGGGACGACGAACGCAGCCGGGTACAGCGTTCAAAGAGAATATCCAGAAACGCCAGCGTATCGGGGTGCATGGACACACCGCCTTAGAACAACGCCAGTTGCAGTGGCGCGGTTTCATCCAGTTGTTCATGATGCTGACGCTTAGGCTGTGACTCTGGCGCTTCATCCGGCACTGCCAGCAGGTCGAGCGTGCGAGTTTTGGAGGCGGCGCGTTTTCGGGGCGCTGTGTTGACCACGACGGGACGTAGTTGGATGATATTCAATGGGTCGCTGTTTGCCACTTGCGCCAGACGAATGAGATGGGCAGCGACTTCCGCCTCACAGCCAGGGAAGACTACCCGGTTGTCGCGCAGCCACTCTCCCAAACGCGCCGGATTTGCTTGCAGCAGATCGAACAATTCCGCGTACAGCGTTGACAGCTTCTGCTCATCAGCGATGATGTGCACACTGTCGAGATAGCGGGTAATCGAGTCCGTGAACGGAGATTTCAAGCCATACCCACTGGCAGTGTTGGCTGTAATCAGCTCACGCTCGACTTCAGTGATAACACCACCGAGGCGGACAGCTTCTTGAATGAGGGGATCGTTTTCCAGCGTAGGCTGAAGTTCGACCTGTATAATTGCCGCAGTCAACTCATCAGGCAGTGGTTCCGCTTCGGGTTCGGTCAATTCGACATTCCAGTAGGCAGCGTCTTCGCTGTCGATCTCGCCCTGCGCCTCAGATCGCTTGAACAGTTCCGATGGGTCCATCAGCGCTTCGTCGCGTCCAATGGCTTCCAGTAATGCTTCCTCAAAGCCACCCTCGCCTTCGGTCAGGGCATCCAGTCCGGTCAGCCCGATGTCACCCGTCAGCAGTTTAGCGGCACGCTGTTTGCGGCTCATGAGCTGCACCGCTGTCTGTTCCATCGTGCCTTCGCAGAACATGTAATACGTTTTGCAGTGGCTGTGCGTCTGGTTCAGACGGTATGACCGCCCCGCTGCCTGCATCATCGTGCCGAGATTGAACACGATTTCGTAGAAGATGAGCGTCGGCGCGAACACCAGATCCAGCCCGGTCTTCACCAGCTCAGGGTTGGAGATGACGATGTTGGTTCCCTTCGCCACTTCCGCTTCGATGACCGCTTCGCGCCGTTCGGCTTCGACGGTATTTTTGAGTATAAAGGTTCGGGCCAGGGGGGCGTGCTGGCGGATGAGCGCTTCGATGCGCGGCTGGATGTCGCGGGTGGCCGTCTGGCGGATGTAGATCACGCACGGACGGTTTTGTTCCAGTTCCGAGCGCACCAGATCGATGAGCGCCTGCTCTTTGGCATACACGCGGTCTTCACCATACGACGGGATACTGGTGACGACGTGCGGCAGCTTTTCGCCCGTGATCGGATGTTTGAGGTTGTGGATGACTTCGTGCGGACGGTGCGCCGCATTGACCCAGCCCATCGCCCATTGCAGGTATGCGCCCCTGAAAGTCGTGTCGCCTTCCCAGCGCCGGGCGATCAGGTAATCTTTCAACTGCTGGCGGGTGCGGTCATACTGTTCGTAGGTGTCGACATCCATTTCCACTGGCAGGGCAATTTCTTCATACAGCGGCAGTGCCTTGCCTAAATCCCCCAGTGAAAAGAAGATGGCGTGATCCAGCACTTCGGCGACCAGCAGTGGCGAGATGCCCGGCGCTTCCTCAAACGGACGCTCATAGGTCGAAGTCCCGGTAAATGCCCCGGTTTCTTTGTCATACGAGGGGCGTTCTTCGACGACTTGCTCCCTAACACCCATATCGGCGACCCAGCGCGATTCGGCGCGACCACGCTGTTTGCTGTCGTCCGCTGCGATGGTCTGAAAGCCGTGTTCGCCGCGTGTCTTACGGCTGAGACGCGGTGCGCCACCCCAGTTGTAACGCTGGCGGGTGCGGGGATTGAGCGCGTATTCCAGGTTGAAGATGGATGAGGATCTGCCGTTGAACGGTGTGCCGGTCATCGCCAGCACCTTCTGCGACAAACCAGCGATCCGGTTGAAGGCTTCGCCGTTCCCGGTATCGCCGTGCGCGCACTCGTGGACTTCATCCCAGATCAAGAGATAGACCCGATCCGGGTAGACGCGCTTGAGGTATTCATCAATCCGGTAGCGCGGGTTCTTCGTCGGGTATTTCTGTCCCGGCTTCGGCTGTGAGCCTTTGTCGCGGGCTTCCTGCCACAGCGGGGTCTGGCAGCTTGAACACAGCCGTTTACCGCCTTTGAGCCAGCTTTCCGAAGCCGGTGCTTCCGTGCCTTTCTTCTCCTGCATGACAGTACAGCCGCAGGTGGGACACTTCGGCACGCGCTGTTTGACCAGCCGCTGCTGCGGTTCGTAGCCATCTGGTGTTGGCTGCCCATGCCGCCATAAAGCGACCCATTCATCCCGCCAGACCACGCCGACTTCGCGCCCAGCGCCCAGCTTGGTCATGTCGCGTTTGATCAGACCGATTTTGGCGATGCCCGGACCCAACCGTGCCGCCTTCTCCATGAAGCCTTTGACCTCTTCATGGCGGTCCAACCGCTCCACATAAATGTTGCGGCTGATGCTGTGCAGTTCGCGTTTCCACTTCTCGACCAGATGCGGTGGGGCGACAATCAGGACCACCTGATCGTCCCTGATTTGACTACGCAGCTTTTCGATTACGCCCGCTGCCATCGCAATCGCTGTTGAGCCACCCATGAGTGTCTTACCTGTCCCCATGCTGCCCACGAGCAGGATGCTGTCCCTCGACTGGAAGCCGCGTACTGTCGCGCCAACCACATGCTTCTGCGCGGTATACATCGGGTATTTGCCCTTCAGTCGG
>Ga0163144_10027608_pt1 | contig 10986 bp, 12 predicted proteins | sample OliLak19BULKMAT1_FD_123175 | JGI IMG/M metagenome (GOLD analysis project Ga0163144, IMG submission 123175) | Freshwater microbial mat bacterial communities from Lake Vanda, McMurdo Dry Valleys, Antarctica - Oligotrophic Lake LV.19.BULKMAT1 | ecosystem: Environmental > Aquatic > Freshwater >... | reverse complement strand
AAAGCTTTTATATTAGCTTATCATTCCAAGATTCCCAAATGAAAAATTGATGTAAATCATTGAAAATCAAGAAGTAACAACTCTAATATAGAAAAGTGAATTAAAAACAAAAAAGATGTTTGAATTAGAAGATAAAATTTCTTATCTTTCCTAAAATTTAAGCATATATATATATCCATAATACTATGTCTAAAAATATAATTTTACTGATTTTTCCGTGTCTATTAATTTTAATGAATGCCTGTAGCTCCTTAAATGAGATTGAATTCATTGAGTTTAAGGCAAATTTTGAATCTCCTCAAGTAGTGCGTATTGGCGAACCTGTAGAGTTTAGACCTAGCCTTAGTACCTCAGGTGCAATTACTTATTCATGGAGTTTTGGAGATAAACTTGGGCAATCATCACAAGAAGCGAATCCTAGTTTCACGTATGATTCTATTGGTAATTACACCATTATGCTCAAAGTAGAAATCTTAAAAGATACAGGCTTGGTGAAGGATTCTATCCAAAAAAATATCATCGTATTGCCACAGACCGAAAACCCAGGTGATGAGCAGTTTTATGAATATGGGCAAGAGATAGGAAGCCAGCGAGGTAGTGCACTTTATCCTATCAGTGAGGGTGGTTTTGTGATAGCAGGTCAAAAGAATGTAAATACATTAGTAGTTACCAAAGTAAACGCTAACCAAGAAATAATGAGTGGCTGGCCCAAAGAGTTTAATAATTTTGGTACGGGGCAGATGTTTGTGCGAGCTGTCAAAGAGACAGTCAATGGAGGTATTTTAATAATAGGTTATTTTCAATACCAAAGCGATGACAGTGATGCTTTTTTACTTAAAATAAGTGGGCAAGGAAATGAAGTCTGGCGAACCATTATTCGCTCAGACAAAGATGAAAAATTTACAGATGTGATAGAAGATCCTCTGGGAAATCTACTCATTGTAGGTACATTTGCTACTTCAGGTCGCCCCTCAGTAGTGCTCAACCGCTATTCTGCTCAAGGTGTACTTTCAGAACCTTATACAGTTCCTCGTGAGCTATGCAATAGCTGTACAGCCGAGGTAATTCGCCGAACACAAGATGGAGGTTTTGTGATAGCAGGTCAACAGATAGAAAGCCCGATGGTAATGAAGTTTGACCCTAATGGTTTATTTCAAGGAAAAAGCACCCTTAATACACTTTCAGGAGTGGGTAGCTCTATAATACAACTTCAAAATGGAAAGTATATCTTAGTAGGTAAAACCATAGAAGCCAATCCTGATAGTAGCCATGCATTCATAGCACAGTTTGATGTAATAGGCAATGCCGAAGAGTGGCGACAAATACTTCGCCTATACGAAGAAGAATTTGTAGATGTTTGGGCAGCACAAAATGGAGATTTAGTAGCAGTAGGTACTCATCATAACCCTCTCTCTGGAAGAGATGCCTTATTAGGAAGATTTGATCGAATTACTGGGCAGACAAAGCAGGTCAGATTGATAAGTAGGTCAGGTAATAGCCGTATTTCTAAGGCTTGGATGACGAGTGAGGATGACATTACTTTAATAGGCAGTATGAACTCAAACACTAGCTCTCCTACACAACAAAAGACTATGATGATGAAATTTACTTCTTCTTTTTGGGAATAATCTTTTTCTTATCAAAAAAATAAAGAAAACCTCTATATTAAAGTATGTAGAGGTTTTTTTATGAGTATTTTGTCCCTTTTTAATGTAGTGCTACATAACTTAATTTTATTATAGAATACAAGTATGTAAAATGCACTCAAAAAGATTATTTACTTTTTAGGACGGCGAAAAATATATCTAGTAATAAAGATTCCTGTGCTAGTATCTGCACTGTAAACTCCACCTGCTGAGCTATACAGTTCCCAACCGTCATCAGAAAGTGTCTGCATTTTCATACCTAGGACAGATTCATTTGCTTGAATATTACTAAAATTGATTCCGACAGCACTAAAGAAGTTTTCTAACTTTACTTCATCTTGTCTTCCTCTTTCATCACGGGTAAGCATGCGTGAGCGTCCTAAGCCTGCTGGTACAACAGACTCTATCATAGTTACTTGATATAATTCGTAACTAACATTCGTATTTCTACTTGGAGAAGGTAATTCTTGAGCGTGTATTTGAGTAGCTTGAAACACAAAACATAAGAGAGCGATTTTAAACATTTTTTTCATTGATATTTGAATTAGATAAATAATTGGATTTATGTGTTTTACGGAAAAAAACCTTTTGACGTTTGTCTTGTACTGTTAAAAAATAGATATATATCTTAAAACTCAGTTTTCTGCTTCAATTTACCATTTTTTGTGTGTAGGGTTTATAAAAACACTTCCTAACAATAAGAAAAATACTTACTACTAGGAAGTAGTATATACAAATGATGTAATTTCTGCCTTTTTACTCAGCTTTCTGAATAAAGGTAAGCTTATGAGGTCTTCCATTAATCTTATCACTAAATCCAGCATCTACGTCTATGCTGATTTTTTCTCCACTTTTGCCCACAATGGCGAATTTTTCAAATATCTCTATTTGTACTTCTAGAAACTCATCGTGCATTTCTTTGAGATTTTCTTTATCATCTGTGGGGACTACCATTAAAAAGCTCTTTCCTATCATCTCATCTTTGGCATAGCCAAGAATACCAAGATAATTATTGTTCATGCCTACATAGTTTCCATTTTCGTCTGTAACACAGATTCCTACTGTTGTGTCTTCGATGATTTCTGCAAACTTTTCAGGGGTTTTTTCAATGGCATCTTTAATGCGTTGGGTTTCGGTTAGGTTTATCATAATTCTGAATGTTTAGGGAAGTTAAAAATTGATTTAGTTTAGGTTTATTTATTTTTAGTGAATTCTTTTTTCTTCTTGTAACTTATTAATGACTTTATCTTTTTCTGCAATCTCACTTTTGAGTACTTTTATTCTTTCATAAGCCTTATCCTGAATACTTTTTGTCCGTTCTTTGAGTAAGATTTGGTTTTGCTCTATAATGCGTTGATTTTCAATAAGTTTTACTTCTTGTTCTTTTTCCAAAGTGATATCATAAGCAATTTTTAATATTTTTATAATCTCGTCCCTATTATTTTTAATAGGATAATAAGTTCCTCTTATCCATTTTGTTTCTCCTGTGTTGGTTAGTCTCTCAAAATCTTGAGTAATGTTAATTCCCTTTCTTATCTTATCCCAAAACTCTTTATACTCTATACCATCTTTGAGAGAAGGGTGAATTAGTAGTTTATGATTTTGTCCTAGTAATTCATTTTCTTTATATCCAAAAAATTTAATAAAAGCTTCATTTATCCTTAATATATTGCCCCTAGAATCAAACTCAGCGGAAATGCTTGCACTATCAATAGCGGCCATCGTACTTACCTGTTCTTGTAAAAGACGCTGAAGTTCCTCTTGTGTAGTTTGAAGTTCCTCCATATTCTGGCGAAGTTCTTCATCTTGTGCCAGAAGTTCTTCTGTTTGTTCACGGGTGGCTACTAGTAGGCTACGAGTACGTTCGTTAATGCGTGTATTAATAACAGTACTAGCAAGATTTTCACATAATTTCTTGATAAACTCTTGATGATAATCTTCAAAAGGACGAAAAGAAGCAATCTCTAGCACTCCTATCACTTCTTCACTATTTAAGAGAGGACTGATAAATAAATACCGAGGATTACTTTCACCTAAGCCAGAGGTGATTTTTAAGTAATCTTCTGGAAGTTTGGAAAGATAAATTTCTCGTTTTTCCAAAAAAACTTGGCCTATCAATCCTTCTGCACAATCTTCTTCTATTGTGATAATTTTTTGGATAAATTTTTTGCGGTTATAAGCATAACTAGCAATGAGTTCTAGAGTGGTATAATTATCTTCCTCTTCTTTGATTAAAAATAACCCTCCTTGATTAGCATCAAGATAAGGGATAATATTAGCGAGAACTTCATCACCCATTTGGCGTTGAGTATCAAAGTTATCCCGCATTACATCTGCAAATTTGGCCAAGCCAAATGCTACCCAGTTTTGCTTTTTCTCATTTTCAGCTAGTTTTTTGATTCCTGACTGCATGCTTAGTAGATTGCCTATCAGACCATTAGAAGCATATTCACCATCATAGACAGCCTTTGTGCTGTCTTCTTGGAGCTGGTTTATGAATTCAGAAGCCTCTGCAATTTCTTGCTTTAGTTTTTGTATCTGTTCGTCATAAGTTACAATTACTTCTTCTTTTAACAATTTATATCCAAACATGCTTTATATGGTAATGTTTTATAGCTTTTTAAATTTGGGTGTATTAGCATTGATTAAGTATTAAGTCTTTATTACTTAATCAAAAATCTAATAACCAATTTTTTATACTTACTAATAACTAAGTATAGTTACCCACTAATATATATAAATGTCAATAATTATGCAAATTATGAAAATAATAATGATTAAGCTTATTTCATAGCCAAAATAGTTTTTAATTAAGGTAAGAGTGCTATTTTTATAGATAAACAACTCACAATCTAGTTTTTTTAAGAAATCTCACAGATAGAAAGTTCTTGATAATCAGGCACATCAGCAGCACTTTGATGCTTATAGGATTTCAATATTTTATTTTGATGGACAAGAAAAACTCCTGGCATTCTAAAACCATCTCCCACGAGTTTGCCTACTCCATGTCCTTTAAAGATACCTGCATAGAAGCCTCTAGTAAAAGATTTCAGACCAAATACTTCTCCAAAATTAGCTCTTTTCAGATTAAAGGATTGATACAAAGCACAGCTAGAATCACTTACTCGGGCAACATCTTCCAAACCATATTGGCTAAAATATTTACCCGCTTCTTTTTCCTTAGCCATGTGTATGAAGACAAGTTTTACACCATTTTGCTCCAGAGATACTCTTTGTATGGCAATATCAGCCAAGGCTTCTTTACAAAAAGTACAGCCAAAATGTCTTAAAAAAACTATTAAAAGAGGTTTTTCTTGGTTCAAGTCTGCTAGATTTTCTCCTGACTGTGTGTGATATTCTTGCAAGATAGCAGGGAAAGCTTCTTTTTTTTCTCCCTCTGTTTCCGTATTTTGCCCAGCTTTGAACACCAAATAAAAAGCCCAAGACATCGGAATTACCCAAAGTATATCATTAAAAGTAATATGAAGATAGAAGTTAAGGACTTGATAATCAGGCTCTAATAAGAGAAGATAACCTACTAATGGGCCAAATAATTTACTCCCTAACCCCAGAAATATCAAAACCTGAAAGCGAATAGGACTCGTGGCTGCCAACAGATAGAACACTCCAAAAAGTATCACTGCCACCCCAAAAGGATATAAGATAAATGGAGTATTCACCACTTCTGGGTTAAAGGCTTGATAAAAATCTAGTGGCTTGCTTAGGATATACACACCCCAAGCGAGGTTATAATAACCTGCAAATTTTAAAAAACGAATTACCCAGCGAGGGATTTGAGAAGATACTGTTTTCAAGTGTTTCTATTTTAGCTTAAAGATTTTATTAACTTATTAGAGAGCATTTCGGTTATGTCTTTTTTGTCTTTCTACATATTGAAATCTTGACTTTATGAATTTTTTTAATCAAATATACCAAAAAATATTTTCTTCAACCGAAAATGAATCTTCTTCATCAGTAGAAGTGCGTGAACCTCTCAAGAGAAATGCTACTTATCAAGCTAACTTTCAAGAATGGATTGAACAAAAAAAATACTTAAGACTCCTAAAACCGATTGCAAGGGCTTACCATTTCAAAAAAACCAATATTAGATCTGATATTCAAGTGCATCTTTTGCGTTCTGGAGGAGCAAATGGCTTTGCAGTTACTTATCACCCCGATTTTGGCGAGCAAGAGTTTCAGTTTTTGCTAGATTTTTGGAAAGAAAAAGTCTTAGAAATAAGCTATCAACTTCAAGTAGCTGAAAAAAAAATGACCGAAAAGAAAGATTATGTAGAGACCAAAGAAAAATATTATATCAAACCTTCTATTCGCCTAGAAGCAATGCAAAATAAGCTGTGTAATCAATTATATGGAAATATACTCTTAGAATACGTTCAAATAGATGAACAACCAAGCTATTTAAAAGTTTTAGTAACCTATTATGTAGATGCTCAATTTAGTGAAGTACTAGACCATGATGAGCTAATAACACTGCTTTTTGAAGAGTAAAATTAGTCGGTAAAAAATAAGTTATAAGTTATCAGCTAATAATGTTCTGATAATGAGTGCTTTATGTAAATGTAATCTGGCGATTATTCTAAAACTATTGCTAAACAAATCCTAATTTCCATCTCACTTTACAAAAATTAGATTTTTTTTATAATCTTTGAACTTGGGCTAATCTTCTCGAGGGTAGTCTGTTTTGATTTTATTACCTAAGTTCAATTTTAAAATATAAAAAAATGAAATTTAAAAAAGCTTACTTGCTTTTGTTTTTTAGCTTATTGACCTATCATTCATTCGCTCAAAGTGCTAAGGATTCAACCCATATTCGTGCAATATATACTCAGGCGTTGCAAAACCCTGTAGGCTATCAATGGCTAGATTTTTTAAGCAATCAGATTGGAGGTCGTCTTTCTGGCTCACCACAAGCAGCTGCAGCAGTTAATTTTACTTATCAAGTCATGGACACACTTGGTCTAGATCGTGTATTCTTGCAGGAAGTAATGGTGCCCTACTGGGTAAGAGGAAAAAAAGAAGTAGGAAAGATGATTTCTGCTAAATATGGTTCAAAAGAATTTCCTGTATGTGCCTTAGGTAACTCAGTTGGTACTGGAACAGAAGGATTAGCTGCTTCTGTGATAGAAGTAACAAGCTTTGAGGAACTAGCAAAACTAGGGAAAGAGAAAGTACAAGGAAAAATTGTGTTTTATAATACACCTATGAATCCTAGCTATGTTCGTACTTTCCAAGCCTATGGTGAGAGTGCTAAATACCGATTTAGTGGACCTTCAGAAGCTGCAAAGTTGGGAGCAGTAGGGGCAATTGTTCGCTCACTTACTACTCAGCTAGATGATTATCCTCATACGGGAAGCCTTGGCTATCAGCTTAACACTCCACAAATACCAGCTATTGCTATCAGTACCAATGGAGCAGAAGAACTAAGTCTTCGGTTAAAACATGACCCAACGCTTAGTTTTTATATAGAAACACACTGTAAAATGCTAGAAGATGCACTCTCTTATAATGTGATAGGTGAAATCAAGGGTTCAGAATTTCCTGATGAGATTATTGTAGTAGGAGGGCATTTGGATTCTTGGGATATTGGCGATGGTTCACATGATGATGGAGCAGGAGTAGTGCAGTCTATGGATGTGCTTCGAATCTTAAAAGCCCTTGATTTCAAGCCTAAGCGTACTATTCGTGCCGTGATGTTTATGAATGAAGAAAATGGACTCAAAGGTGGACGCAAATATGCTGAACTTGCCGAAGAAAATAAAGAAAATCACATCGCTGCAATAGAATCAGACGCAGGAGGCTTTACTCCCCGAAACATAGGCATCACAGATGATGAAAGAGGAATAGATTTTTACCTTCGCTGGAATGAACTTCTAGCACCTTATGATATTTCCATCAAATCAGGTGGAGGAGGGGCAGATATTAGCCCTTTACGCAACCAAGGAACAGTACAAATCTCACTTATACCTGATTCACAGAGATATTTTGATTTGCATCATACAGAGCAAGATACTTTTGATAAAGTAAACCAACGTGAGCTTCAGTTAGGAGCAGCGGCGATGGCTACTTTTGTGTATTTACTTTCGGAGTATGGAGTAGATAAGTAATGAGTTAATAAATGATGAGTTATTTTATTAAAATACTTATAATCAATTAATCTTCAACTTTATTTAAGCCCTTCCAAGCCTGAAAACTTGTAAGGGCTTATTTTATTGAGCTTGACTTCATAAAATGTTTTTCATTTCTTTTCTATTAGGGGTTTCATCACCATTTTTTTGTTTTTATTCAGATATGCACCAGAATAGTGGTTTACAATAAATTTGATATACTTTTGTTAGAGATTTTTATGTGTAAAATATATTTTAATGAATACTTTCCAGAGTGATTTATCCCAAAAAGAGTTTCCGTTGTCTGATAGAATTTCGGCTAAATCTATTAGGAAACCTTTATTAGAACTTATTCAAAAAGAACATCCTACTTTTGAGATTGGTAACTGCTTATCGCTAACAGAACTTAATTATTACAGAGAAAAATATATTTCTGAATCCTTGGTCAGCGAAATAGGCGAGTTCACTAAGATTGAAAAAATAGTGGCTGATACTTCACCAGACAAAACAATTTTATCAAGTAAACTAGATGATGAAAAAGAATCTAAACTGAGTCTAGGGCAACGAATAGCAGACAATATGGCTTCTTTTGGAGGAAGTTGGACATTTATTATTTCTTTCGGCGTTTTTATTTTTATATGGATTATACTCAATATTGTTTGGTTTGCCAATAAAGGCTATGACCCTTACCCGTTCATATTACTCAATCTGATTTTGTCTTGTATTGCAGCAATGCAAGCCCCTGTGATTATGATGAGTCAAAACCGCCAAGAAGAAAAAGACCGAGAAAGAGCAAAAATGGATTATATGGTCAATCTAAAATCAGAACTAGAAATCAGAATGCTACACGAAAAATTAGATCACCTCGTTATGCATCAACAACAAGAGTTACTAGAAATCCAAAAGATACAGATAGATATGATGAATGATATTTTGAAGGGAATGAATGGTGGTGTGAGAAATTAATCTACTTTAATAGAGTTATTACTTCTTGATTTTCAACGATTTCCATCAATTTTTCATTTGGGAATCTTGGAATGATAAGCTAACATAAAAGCTTTTCGTAAGCAATTTCCTATGTTTTCTATGTGGTTATAAAAAAGCTAAAGTATTGGTAGTCTGTATGTAACAACTCTAATAAAGAAAGAGCTAACAGGATAATGATTTCATTAGACAAACTTCAAGGAAATATTCTAACAAATAATTCATTTATCAGTTTTTATTTATAATTTGTAGTTATTTAATTTTTTAAACTAATAAGAATTATGTATCAAAAAACAGATGCAATCGTAGGTGTGTTTAATTCACATCTAGATTTGGTAGAAGCCCTAAAAGAGTTTAAACGCAATGATTTTCCTATGGGACACGTAGGTGTAGTAGGCAAAGGTGAAGCTATAGGAGATATAGATTCTGTACATACTTGGCAAGAAACCGTAGATAAAGGTGCATTCATTGGGAGTTCAGTAGGTCTGTTGGCTGGTATTGGTATGGCAACTATTCCTGGCTTAGGATTAATTTATCTTGGAGGTATTTTTCTAGCTCCTATTATTGGAGGTCTTTCAGGAGCAACTATGGGTGCATTAGGAGGTACACTAGTAGGTACATTGCTTGGTGCTCAATATGGTACAGAAGGCAAGATAGAAGGACATGAAGATTATTACGAGGATACTAAAAAATATAAAGAATATATTGAACAGGGTAAATTTTTGCTTCTTGTACACGGGCCTAAGGCAGAAGTAGAGAAAGCACAAATGATACTAAAAGAGCATTCAGGCAATATAGTTTTGCATAATCATATAGCCATTATGTAATCCTTTTTGAGTGCCTGATTTAGATTCACTTAATCAGGTACTTGACTTATAGACTTCTAAGATTTAATCTTTGTATAACCCAACTACTTTACTTCTACGCTCTAGGATTAGATTGTCTTTCCAAATGTCATTTTTCTGTCCTATTTTATCAGAAACATCATCTTGAAAAATAGCAAAACCAGTTTCAATGCCTTGTCTGTAAATCTCAGCTACTTGAAAATAGTTTTGCTCTATAATGGTTTTTATTTCCATAAGAGGTACATATTAACAGCAAGTGCCACTAGGTGTGCAAGCATTTTGTGTTTGTAGTTTCTCTTCTGGGATTCCACAATTTTCCTTTGCTAGGCAATCAGTTTGCTTTGAAGTCAAAATGAAGGTTTTATTCTGAAAATCTAAGCCATATTTTCCAATGGTCTCACCTTGATATTCTACCTCAACTTCCAAATCTTCCATTCCTAGTTTTTGCTCTGACAGTTGGATGATGTTAAGCAGTTTACCTGGTTTTAGTCTGTGTTCATAGTCATTGGCATCCCAGAGTTGGAAGTTAGCTACTTTCTCATTTCTGACAGTTCCTCCACAATCTATGAAGTTTTTGGTGATTACTCCGATTTCCGTAACGTGAAAATTTTCGGGAACAAAAGCCCCATTTTCTAGCTTGAATGCTACATTATCAAGTGAAGGCAATATGTTTTTAATTTCTGATAATTTCATTGTATTGATAATTTAGGGATAGATAATTTTAAAATTAAGTACTTAATTTATTTACATAAATCATTCATTATGAGTATTTTATAAATTTATAATTCATCTTTCACTTCTTAACAGAATTTTGAATTTTTATCTTTTATTTTACTTGTAATACTTCCGAGATATTCTTGCAAGACCTCCAAAGATTTCTCATCGATACAGTAGCAAATTGCATTTTTTTCAATACTTCCTTTGATGATTCCAGCATTTTTGAGTTCTCTTAGATGCTGAGAAATCGTAGGCTGTGCTAGTGGTAACTCATTCACGATGTCATCACAGATGCACGCATTTACTTTTAACAAATAATCTATAATAGCTACCCTTGCAGGATGCCCAATGGCTTTGGCAAGTATGGCTAATTTGTTCTGTTCGTCTGTATAAAATTCTGTTTTAGTAGCTCCCATTCTTTTTTAATAATTTATATATTGCAATATTACAATAATAATTTTTAATTTGCAAGTTTTTTTTCTAAAATATTAAGGCTCTTAGTAAAAAGGAAAAAATAAACTGCTCAACAAATGACTTTTGTACTTCATATACGCAGGATATAGACCTTTTTGGATTATTTTATTTTTGTAACTTTACTTAATGGATTTTGGACTGATAGCAAAAAACTTTTAACTAAATATTTTTTGATAAAAATAATATCCTTCTTTT
>Ga0163144_10027607_pt1 | contig 10986 bp, 9 predicted proteins | sample OliLak19BULKMAT1_FD_123175 | JGI IMG/M metagenome (GOLD analysis project Ga0163144, IMG submission 123175) | Freshwater microbial mat bacterial communities from Lake Vanda, McMurdo Dry Valleys, Antarctica - Oligotrophic Lake LV.19.BULKMAT1 | ecosystem: Environmental > Aquatic > Freshwater > Lake... | reverse complement strand
GCACGGCGCATCCCGCGGACTTGAACCAGTTGTTTGTGGACCGCAACCGGAACGGCAACTTTGCCGACGATGGTCCGGCAGCGGTGGCCGTGCCTACCCAGAATGCCAAGACCAAGGCCTGGTGGAGTTCGTTTAGCGCCATCGAACTTCGCGTGCGGCTTCCGGAGCCGGGGCGCACCGAGCCGTATTTCGTGAATTTCTGGGTAGTGCGCGAGGATGCCGCGCCGGCGCCAGACGTGATTCGGTACTCGCGCGGGTCCTGGCGCTCGGGGACGGTCACGGTGAATGGGGTGCCGGCTTTGGTGGCCGCGATGGACGGGAACAACGACGCGCTTTATGGCCCCGGTGATTCGTGGAGCGTGATTCCCGCGGCCACGAAGGATGCGGAAAGCGCGGTCCTGTCAATCAAGGAGGCTCGAGACACAGCGCGCCTCATGTTCCTGGAACGCAGTGGCGCGAAGGACATCGTGCTCGAGTTCAAGTCGTTCAAGAAGGATGGGTCGGCCATCGAGTTTGCCGTGGTCGATCGCCCGGTGACGAAGGCCGAAGACCGCCTGCCCGATGACATGTTGGCGGACGAACGGCCCCGGCCCCGCACGAAAGCGGCGTTTGCCTGGTCGCACGACTTCGATACGGCGGTGAAACAGGCACGCGCCTCAGGCAAGCGGGTGTTTATCGACTTCGAGACCGCCTGGTGCGGCCCCTGCAAGACGATGGATGAGTGGATCTGGAATGACGCGGAGGTCGCCGCCGCGCTCAACGCCGGCTACATCGGCGTGAAACTCGACGGCGACATCGAGAAAGCGCACGTCAAACGGTTCGGCGTTACCGGTTACCCGACGATCGTGATTTTTGATCCGACCTCGGGCACAGGGACCATTGTGAAAAAGGTCAGCGGGTACCAATCATCGACGCAGGTTCTTACATTTTTGAAATGAAAACGACCTCTGAGGTCGGTTGATGTTTCTCCTCTGCAGAAAACAACCGACCTCAGAGGTCGTTTTCATTTCACCTTATACAACTTGGTCGCCGTGCGGATGTAGAGGCTATTCGCGTCGGCGGCAGGCGTCGCCAGGCTCATCTCGCCCAGGCTGTTCTTGGCCAGCTCCTTGTACTCGTCGCCCGCTTCGAACACCACCACATCACCATCCTCGCTGACGGCGTAGATGCGCCCATTGCTCGCCAGCGGCGAACTTGAGAACGTCAGCCCCCCGCCGCCCACGCGGGCCTTATAGAGTTCCTTGCCCGTCGTGGCGTCGGCCACCTGCATGATCCCGTTGTCGTTGATCACGTAGACGCGATTCCGGTACAGCAGCGGCGACGGTGTGTAGCCTGAAAAGCGCGGCTGGAACCACGCGACGAAGTCGTTGCTCGTCTGCCCCGCCGCAAGCGAGATGTTGCCGCTCGCACCAGGCTTGATGGCAAACAGCGGCCGCCCGGTCTCGCCCTGCGATCCTGACCCCACATACAGCAGCCCGTTCCCGGCCACCGGTGACGGCGTGGCCTGGGTCATGCCGCCAAGGCGCCACAACTCGGTGCCGTCGAGGCCGTACGACACCACGGTGCCTTTGCCAATGGTCACAATCTCGGTGCGCAGCCCGTGCTGCCAGACGAATGGCGTGGCCCAACCCGACTGCGCCGGGGTCTTGAACCCATTGCGCCGAACCGTCCACACCTCGGCGCCGGTCTTCGCGTCGAGCGCGGCCAGGAACGACTCCTTCTCGTTGTCAAACATCTGATACACCCGTCCGCCGTACACCACGGGTGACGACGCGGTGCCGAAGTCGAGGTAGACGGGCTGAGGCGGCCACGTCTTTTTCCAGATGAGATCGCCGGTGAGGCTGTAGGTAAACAGCCCGACGTTACCGCCAAACGAGGCGTAGATTCGCTCGCCGTCAGTCGTCGGCGTTTCGGAGGCGTAGGTGTTCTTGCGGTGCCGTCCGCCGACCGGCACTCCCTTGTGCGCTTCCTGCTGCCACGCGACCTTCCCGGTCGCCGCATCCAGGGCATAGACCATGTACCGCACCTCGGTGGCCTCGGCACTCACCTCGATGTCACGGGCGCTGACGCGCTTGATGATCTCCTCCATGGCCAGGCCCTGTTTGGCCAGCTCGGCCGCGAAGTCGTTGCCGTAGATGCCGGTGGATGGCTGCTTGAACGCGCCAGCGTTAATCGCCGCCGTCACGAGCACGCGCGGCCCCCAGACCACCGGCGATGACCATCCGCGGCCAGGAATCTCCGTGACCCAGTCCACATTCTGGGTCGTGGACCACGTCAGCGGAAGCGTCGATCCATCGGCGACACCTGCCGACCAGGGCCCACGAAACTGCGGCCAATCGTTCGGCCCGAGCGGCGCGCGCCCGGCCACTGGCGCCAAGCTCACCACGAACGCCGCCGCCACACCCGCCGCGCCAATCCAACCGTGCTTTCGCATGCAGGCATCGTGGCTGAACCTGGAATTGGACGCAAGCGTAGATATAAGCTGTTCATGTCCGGCCAGTGTGGCCGAGTCGAATAGGGCGACGGGTGTCGACACCCGTCCCCTTTAGAGGAGCACCAATGGGATTGATGGACTACATCAAGGGCGAGTTTATTGACGTCATCGAATGGACCGACGACTCGCGCGACACGCTTTCCTACCGCTTTCCCGACGAAGACAAGGCCATCAAGAATGGCGCCCAGCTCATCGTTCGTGAATCCCAGGCGGTGCAGTTCATGTACCTGGGCCAGTTCGGCGACACGTTCGCGCCGGGCAAACATACGCTGACCACCGACAATATTCCGGTGCTCACGAAACTCAAGTCGTGGAAGTACCTGTTTAATTCACCGTTCAAGGCGGATGTCTTTTACGTCACCACGCGCCTCTTCACCGGGAACAAATGGGGCACGGCCAACCCGGTGATGGTGCGCGACGACGACTTCGGCATCGTGCGCCTGAGAGCATTCGGCACGTTCGACTTCAAGGTCGTGAATCCGTCACTGTTCATCAAAGAAGTGGCGGGCTCGGATCACCACTTCCGCCTTGACGAATTCGCCGACACCATGCGTTCCCGCATGGTCAGTGTCTTCAGCGAGGCCCTCGCGTCGTCGAAGGTCCCGGTCCTGGACGTGGCCACGCGGTATTCGGAGCTCGGTGATGCCCTGCTGCCGGTGATCAACCCCGCGGTGGGCGCCAAGTACGGCCTGGAGATCGCCAGCTTCATTATTGAAAACGTCTCGGTGCCGCCGGAGGTGGAGACGGCCATCGACAAGCGGTCGAGCATGGCGGCGATCGGCAATCTCAACGACTACGTGAAGTACCAGATGGGCCAGGGCATGGCGACTGGTGGTGGAGGCGCCGGCAGCACGGCGGCGGAACTCGCCGTCGGCTTCGGCATTGCGCAGCAGATGATGCAGCAAGGCCTCATGAACCCGAACGCCCCGGCGACGACGCCGGTGACGGGTGGGACGGCTCCGGCCGCAGCCTCCGCACCGACATTCGATCTGCTGGCGCCGGCTGACGTCGCGAAGGCGATCGGCGTGTCAGAAGCCGATGTGATGGCGGTGATCGAGGCGGGCGAACTCAAGGCCAAGAAGATCGGCACGAGCTACCGGATCACGCGCGCAGCGCTCGACGCCTACCTGGCGCAGTGACTGCTGTGCCCGATCCGGAGGGGCCGCAAGTCGAGGCGCGTGAGAAACACGCCTGTCCGGCGTGCGGCGCCCAGGCCGAATGGAATCCCGGCAAGCAGCTGCTGGTGTGTCCGTTCTGCGGCGAGGAGTCGCCGTATGCCGGACACAAGGCCGTCGGCGCCGTCGCCGAACTCGACCTCATCACGATGCTTCGCGACTTGCCGGCGGAGCAGCGTGGGTGGGATACGGCGCGCCGCAGCGTGCAGTGCCAGAGCTGCAAGGCCGTCATGGTGTTCGACCCGGCGAAGGTCGGCAAGAACTGCGACTTCTGCGGCTCGCCCGCTCTGGTGGATTACGAGGAACTGCAGTCGCCGATCCGGCCGCAGAGCCTGCTGCCATTCAAGATCTCACAGAGCGACGTCCGCGACCGGATGAAGCGCTGGTACGCAGGCCGATGGTTTGCTCCCAACGCGTTCAAGCACAAGTCGTTGATCGATCAGCTGCACGGCCTTTACGTGCCGTACTGGACCTTCGACGCGCAGGCGCATTGTGAGTGGCAGGCCGACTCGGGCACCTACTACTACACGACCGAGACCTATCGCGACAACAAGGGCCACACGCGAACCCGGCAGGTGCGACACGTGCGCTGGACCCCGGCCGCAGGAGCGCTCGATCACTTCTTCGATGACGAGCCCGTGCCCGCCACCAAGGGCGTCGACCCGACGCTGCTGCGCCAGGTGGAACCGTTTCCGACAGCCGAGGTCGTGCCGTATGACACCGCGTTCCTCTCAGGCTTTGTGGTGGAGCGCTACCAGATCAACCTCGAAGCCGCCGCCACCGCGTCCGTCAATCAGATGCACGGCACGCTCCACACCCTCTGCGGCCAGCAGGTGCCCGGCGATACATACCGGAACCTGGTGATCCAGCCGACGTACGCCAAGCAGACGTTCAAACACACGCTGCTGCCCATCTGGCTCCTCAGCTACACCTACGGCGCCAGGACGTTTCAAGTGGTGGCGAACGGCTACACCGGCGAGATTGCGGGCCAGTATCCGAAGAGCGTCTGGAAGATCGCGCTGGTCGTGCTGGCCGCGCTGGTGGTCCTGCTGGTGTTCATCGCAGCGCAGCAGTAGCGTTCCGCGGCCTTGAGACCCAGGCCGCGCTACGTACGGAGGGGAACCTGCAGTTACCGTCCCGATGCGCCAAAGCGACGGCCGAGTTCGATGGCCGTGGCGGGGTCTCCGTCGAGCAACAGATGCCCCACGGCCTTTCGCGCATCGCCGGCAATGCTGACCACCACGAGGGTGTCGAACCCCTGCTTGCGCGCGCGCTCCGGAATGGTCACGAGATGACTCGCGAGCCCCGGCACGCGCCGGTCCCTGGGCACCACATCCACCACGACGGCCGAAACGATGCGATTTTTCTTGAGGAACGTCAGACGATACCGGTCGTCTGAATCGAGCGAGATATCCAGGACTCGCCGCTTCAACTGGTCGGGGACAATCACGGCCAGTTCCGTCTGGAACGTGCGCGACCCAGGCGCGTCCCACGGTGTGCCGTCGGGCTGCACCTGCGCCATGCTCTCGAGCGTCGTGACTGCCCCGTCAAATTTGTAGAACTGACGATCGATTCGCGAGTCCAACTGGCCCAGGTTCATCCGCCAGATTGTGCGCAGTCGGTCGCCTGACCACAGCGACTGACCGCGAACAATGGTACGGAGCGCGGTGTAGTACTCCGCCAATTTCGGATCACGAATCAGGTTGCCATCCTGCTGCACGCTCTCGCGGTAGCCATCGGGCACCATGCGGCGGTAGTGACCAGGCCGCCACTCCTCCTTCCACACTGCCGGCAAGCGCGCCAGCAGTGGGTCGGCCAGCGCGCATTCGTCAAGCATGTAGGTGCGCGGCCCCCACGACAGCCCGTCAGCCCCCATCAGGCCGCAGGTGTTCAGCACGTATTCCGGCTTCGTGTGCCCATCCCATCGCGGCCACTCGGGATCGGCGAATGCCAATCGGTCGGCTTTCAGCAGACTCCACGTCTGGAAATAGACGCCCCGCTCATCCACGATTCCACTATGTGTTCCAGAGACGTCGAACGTCCTGTCGCTTCGAAACGGCAACTGCGGCGAAGCGATGGCGGCCACTGCAAGCACGGCAAGCACCGGCCACCATTCGGCTTGCGGCAGACGCCGCGCCCGTACCATCACCCACACCGCCACCAGCACGGGCGCGGCCAGAAAGCGACCACTCATGAAGTCGCCGCCAATCCACACGACGTAGACCAGCGTGGCCACGATGCCGGCCGCGGCCAGCCATGCTTCTCTCGATCGCTCAATCGTGACGACGATGAGCGCGACACCGATGGCAGTCACCGTCACGGGATCGCGATTGATGGAATCGAGCAGATAAATCAACCCCTGCCAGATCCGCTCGTAGACGTGAATGTCCGCCGCCAGTTTCGCGTATGCGGTATTCGGAAACGCGAACCCGTAATACACCAGCGAGAACAAGGTCCAGAGCGCGGCCGGCAGCAGCCCCAACGCCACGGCGAGTGCCGCCGTCTTTCGCGGCCGGACGTGCAAGAGGGCCCACAGCGCGGCGGGCAGCACCAGGAGCACGGCGTCGGGACGCGTCAGATATGCCGCGCTGACGCCAATCCACATCCCGGTGAGCCACCGTCCCCCACGAGAGTCACGCGACGCCCATGCGAGCGTGGTGATGGCGACCAGCGCCGTCAGCGGATTCTCCAGTCCGGATGTCGAGTAGTCGACGAACGCGCGAGAGGCCAGCAGCACACCGCCGACAAGCCACAACTGCGTGGCACTTCGGGCCGCGCGCAGCACGAGGCCGAACACCACCAGTGAGGTCACGATCGACACCGCAAACGCCGCGTGGAAGATATTGCCAAGCACCCAGTAGGCAGCCGTGATCAGCCCGAGCCACAAGGGATGCGTGAACGTCTGCACTCGTTCGTGCAGGTTGTAGGTCAGTCCATAGCCGTGGGTCGCATTCAGCACGGTCCGCAGCGTAATCAACGCATCGTCGCCCAGCCAAGCCGTCCGAAGGAGCACCACCGCGAACAGAACCAGCCACACCCAGCGCACGCGTGTCATGGGTGCAGAGTAACCCATTCACGCAGGCTGTTGATGAACCAGACCCGGGTGCACCTCGGGAGGTCATCCCGCGTCAGCCGCCGTTCGTGGATGGTGCCGGCGGCGAGCAGGGCGCCACGCAAGACACCCGCCAGGAGGCCACTCGACCGCGGCGGCGTCCAGAGCGCGCCGTCCAGTTCAACCACCAGGTTGCCGCGTGTGAACTCGGTCAACTCCCCCGTCTCGTTCCACAACAACACATCGAAGGCGTCGGGGTGCATGGCCTTGTGGTGGTCGTACACGTGCCGCCTCGTCGTCTTGTGGCACACGAATCGGTCACGACTGTCGATAGCGGCCGAGGCGACGGCAAAAGGCAATGCGCCTGGCGCCTGACGATCGAGCGGCTGGCTCTCCACGTGCATCTGGCCGTCGGAGTTCAGGACCAACCGCACGCGCGCCGGGTCGGGGCCACCGGCTGCGATGTGCGCATCGAGGGCGGCCCGTACATGACCCGGGTCGCATGTGAAGCCGAAGTAGGCGGCCGATTCCGACAGTCGCGCCAGGTGTCGATCGACTCGCACCAGCGCCCCGTGTTCGAGGCGCATGGTCTCGATCAGCCCGAACGGCGGCCGGACCTCAAGGCACGCGGCCTTGCTCAGCGCCTCGGCATGTTCGTCGGCCGGGGTTGAATCCCAGGTGATGCCGCCTCCCACGCCATATTCGGCCGCGCCGCTCACGCGGTTCACGGTCATCGTCCGAATCGCGACGTTAAACTCGGCGCGCCCGTCAGGCGAGGCAAACCCGATGGCGCCGCAGTAGACACTGCGGGGACTGTGTTCGAGCGAGGCGATCAGCCGCATGCTGCTCGACTTGGGCGCGCCGGTGATCGAGCCGGCGGGAAACAACGCACCGAAGACCTCACGGAGGCCAACGCCTGGACGCGCGTCACCTTCCACGGTGGACACCATTTGCCACACGGTCTGGTACGGTTCAACCTCGCACAACGCGGACGCCCGCACAGAGCCAACCTGGCTCACACGACTCAGGTCGTTGCGGCAGAGGTCCACAATCATGACGTTCTCCGCCCGATTCTTCGCCGACGCGCGCAAGCCATCACCCAAGGCTGCGTCTTCTTCGGCCCAACGTCCCCGCGGCGCCGTTCCCTTGATCGGACGAGTGACGATTCGGCCGTTGTCGAGCTGAAAGAACAACTCCGGCGATAGGGAGAGCACCTGCCAGTCGCCGAAGTCGAGAAACGCCGCATAGGGAACGCGCTCGACACCGGCCAGGTGGAGATAAAGCGATTCGAGGCCCGCCGGGTCCAGGGCGGCCCGGAGACGGAATGTGTAGTTGATCTGGTACGTCTCGCCCTCGGCGATGGCCTCGCGAATCGCGGCCACGCCCCGCGCGTGGTCGGCCGCCGACAACTCGGGCGTCCACTCGAGTGGCGTCGGCAGTGTTGCATCGGCCAACGACGCCGCGGTTTCTACCGAACGGAACAACCCGAAGTACACCAACGGCACCGCCGACGGGGCGTGCGTCGTCAGTGCTCGGTCAAACGCCGGAGCGGCCTCATACGCCACGTACCCGGCGGCGTACAGACCATCGCGCAAGCCCTGGTCAACGGCGGCCATGGCCGAGGGCACTTCGGCAATCGTCCGCGCGACGACGACGCGGTCGGGCGACCGAAACAACAGCGGAGAGCGACTGGCCGGGCAAAAGTCGAAACGCGCCTGCACCCGACCAGTGTACTCACCTCTCGCGACCCGTCATCCAACCCACGAAGCCGCCGACAATCGCATAACGAACCGTATTGACCACCACATCGGCGCAGACCGCGGTGAGATTGGCGACGTTCGTTGTGCCAAACAGCACGAAGTCGAAGCTGATGGTCATCAGCAACGCCATGACGGCGCCAACCTTCGCGCCTTCGGCCACGCTGCCAGCCCTGGCCCAACCGGCAATGACCAACGTCAGCAACGTGCCGCCAGCCAGTTCACCGACGCCGATGGCCCAGAAGGCGCCGGGCTCTTTCGTGATGCCGATGGCCGAACCCATGTTCGCTGCGAAAAAGTCAGCCAGCGCCCATCCGTACACAGTGCCGCCAAGGGCAAACAACAGGACCGCGGCCAGCACGGCCGTCACGACAAACCGTTGAGGCTGCATCAAGTGTCTCCTCGCGTTGCCCTGAATGGGCGCCGGATTATGACCCCATTTGATGCCGTACGCGCAACTGGCCGTATGATGCGCTTCGGTCATGTCCACCACCCCCCACAGCCGCCCCGCGCTCGACCGCTGGCTGGCCCGCGTGTTCGACGATGATGAGCAGACGGGATTCGGGAGCGGGTGGGCGAGCGGCACCATCGCCGTATTTCTCGGGATCCTGGCCGTCGGCGGAGTCGTGTGCTTCCATCTGCCGGAGACCCTGACGTTCCCGGGCGTCCGCGCGGTGTACGCGCTGAGTTGGATTCGGCCACTGGTGGCGACCGTCATCGGCGGCGCGTTTTTCTTCGGGCTGTTGAGCGCGCTCCTCAGGCGACGCAAGGTGCTCGGCTTCACCGGCATGGGCCTGGCGCTGCTTGCATCCCTGCTCGGTGGCGCATCGGTGCCGGTGGCAGACGTGGCGGCCGGCGGTGTCGGCCTGGGACTCGACTGGTTTCTGCTCAATCTGTTCCTGCTCGCGCTCGTCTTCGTGCCGCTTGAACGGGTATTCGCCCAGCGACCCTTGCAATCGACCTTCAGATCTGGCTGGACCACCGACGTGGCCCATTTTTTCGCGAGTCATCTTCTGGTGCAGGTCTCCGCGTGGCTGACGCTCGCCCCGGCCGCGGTGGCGACACGCCTGTTGGTGGCCCCACCACTGCAGGACACCGTCTCGGCACTGCCGTGGATCGTGCAGTTCCTGCTGATCGTGCTGTTCGCGGATCTGGGGGAATACACGATGCACCGGCTGTTCCATCGTGTGCCCTGGTTGTGGCGCTTTCACGCCATTCACCATTCCAGTGAAGCGATCGACTGGCTCGCCGGGTCGCGACTGCATCTGGTGGATGTGGTGATCACACGCGGCTTCACATTCGTGCCGATCGCGCTGCTGGGATTTTCTGACGCGCCCGTCTACGCCTATCTCGTGTTTGTGTCGTTCCACGCCGTCTTCATTCACGCCAACGTGCGGTTCGGCTTTGGACGGGCTGAAGGCTGGATCGTCACGCCGCGGTTTCACCATTGGCACCACAGCTCAGAAACTGAAGCACTCGATAAGAACTTCGCGGTGCACCTGCCGTGGATCGATCGGCTATTCGGCACCTACTACTGCCCAGGCGACCGCTGGCCTGAGCGTTATGGGCTGGGTCACGCGAGAATTCCAGAGGGCTACTGGAGGCACCTCATCTGGCCGTTCAGGCGGCGCGTTGACGATGGTTCCTAGTCAGTGCATGATAAGTGCATGGCTGTCAAAACCATCACAATCGACATGGAAGCCTACGGTCTGCTCTCGCGACACAAACGCGAAGGCCAGTCGTTCTCACAGGTCATCAAGTCGCACTTCGGTCCGCAACCCACTGCTGGCCGCCTGCTGGAGCACCTGCGCGGGATTCGGGTGAGTTCTGACACCCTCGCATCGATGGAGCGTCAGGTCCGGTCGCGGCAGGAGCACCCAGCCCGAGCGGTCAGGCTGGAACCGACTCGTCGGGGCGCTCGATGATTCATCTCGACAGCTCGTTCCTGATCGATCTGCAGCGCGAAACCAGCCGGGATCAACCGGGCCCCGCCTTCGACTTCGTCGAGGCCCTGGATCCAGACGAAGTGCTCGGCGTCTCGGTGCATGTGCTGTGCGAGTTGCGTGCCGGCGCGGAACTGTCGCGCCGTCCACTGGAGGGACACGAGGCGTTGGACCGCCTGTTCTCGAGTCTGCTGGTGGCGTATCCGGACGACCGCTTCGCACCCATTTATGCCCGGCTCCTGGCGGCCACAACACGCACCGGCCGACCGGTCGCAACAATGGATCTGCTCATCGCCACAGCCGCCACGCTCGACGACGCCCCGCTCGTCACGCGGAACGTCAAAGACTTCTCCCGTGTGCCTGGGCTGCGGGTCCTGGCGTACTGATCACGGGTGGACAATGACGCGCACGGCTGATGTGGTGATTGTGGGCGGTGGGTGCATGGGCGCCAGTGTGGCGTTCCATCTGGCGCGGCGCGGCGTCACGGATGTCGTGCTCGTCGAGCGCGAGCCACTACTGGGGACCGGCTCGACGGGTCGGAACGCGGGCGGTGTCAGGCACCAAT
>Ga0163144_10027605_pt1 | contig 10986 bp, 5 predicted proteins | sample OliLak19BULKMAT1_FD_123175 | JGI IMG/M metagenome (GOLD analysis project Ga0163144, IMG submission 123175) | Freshwater microbial mat bacterial communities from Lake Vanda, McMurdo Dry Valleys, Antarctica - Oligotrophic Lake LV.19.BULKMAT1 | ecosystem: Environmental > Aquatic > Freshwater > Lake... | reverse complement strand
TCCGTGGCGATTTCAGCGATGGCTTTGCGTTTGCGGCGCAGCTGGTCGCAGGCCGCATGGACCCGCATCTTGATGATGTATTGCTGCGGCGGCATTTTGAGGTGCGCCTTGAATTTCCGTTCGAACTGCCTCACCGAGAGGTCAGCCATTTTCGCCAGGTCGGGTATCGCGATGTCCCTATGAAAATTCTCACCAAGGTACTTCAGCGCCGGGGCAATATCGGAATCAGGCGGGAGCAGGTCTCGCTGCTGCTCGTAATTCTGGATAATCCCCATGACCCCGATCACGTCCCCTTTCCGGGAGCGGATCGGCATCTTGTTGGTCAGAAACCAAGCTGGAATCCCCTGCCGGCTGATAAAAATCTCGACGATCTCCAGGAGTGGCTCCCCCGAATTCACCACCTGGAGGTCATCCTCCCGGAACTTCTCGGCGAGACTGCGCGGCAGTAGATCGAAATCAGTGACCCCCCAAAAGTCCTCCTCCCGGCGATAACCATAAAGATCAAGCAATGCCCGATTCGCCGCGAGTAGGCGACCTTGCAGGTCCTTGGCGAAAAAGAGCACGCCCGGAAGTTGATCGAACAAGGCAGAGAAGCCTTGCTGCGGCGACATCGCATCCAGAAACGCGTCTCGGAGTGGGAGGCCTTCGCTCATCGTCGAAAACATCATATTTATTAAAAAGCAGATTCACTATAGGAACGCCGAATCACTCGACCAAGCGCGAAAGTATGGCATCGTGACAGACGATACTCATGACAACAGCTTACGACGCAGAATCCACCATGGACGCATACGGATCGGGATCCTCCTCAAAGGGAAAGACCGTGGCCATCGTGCTTCTCTCCCTGTTGCTCGCTGGCGCTGCTGTCGCTGCGGCGGTGCTGGGCAAACTTTGGAGCGATGAACAGGTCAAGACCCTCGCCATGGATCAGCAACTCCGGGCCATCACCACTCAGGTCAGCGTGCTTGAGAATAAAAATGCCGAGTTCTCCTCGCTCCTCGCCGACAAGCAATCAGAAATGGATCGACTGCGCGAGGAGTGGTCCACCCAGGTCGCGACTCTTGAGCAAAGCCACGACGAGCAGCTCAAGCGCAGCTACGCGCAGATGAACGAAATCGTCTTCAACAGCGGAAAGACATTCGAATACATCACCGGCATGGAGAGCCGTCTCAAGGCCGGGGAGACTCTCAGCCGCGACCAGGCCTCCCAGCTCAGCAGCGTCGTAATGGGGATCGCCTCGCTCCATGAGCAATACAAAAAGCCTCTCAGTGAGTTCCGCGAACTGAACCGCTTTTTCAATGAGCAGCTCGCCAAGCTCCCCGCCGATGCGGTGGACCCGCTTCAAACCGCCCCACTGGGCAAGCGCATTTTCAAGGCCAAGGAGCTCAAAGAAGAACGCGATCAGTTCCTTGCGAATCAAGGTCGCCGTTCCGCGCTCGTCGAAGCCCAGGACCAAGTCGGCAAGGCCTATGCCCGCGCCCAATACCAAATGTCGAATCTTTCCCTCGATACGAACCGGTATCTGAAAGAGCTGGAGGCGATCACCGGCGACCAGCAAAAAAGCGCGGATGCCATCGCCAAGTTCTTCGAGGAGACCAAAGACGTGCTGAAAATCCACGAAGAGATCATGAAGTTCGAGCCGATTCCCCCGGTCGATCCCGCCAATCCAACCGTCGTGCCGAACGGTGGAGTGCGTCCTTGATGCCAGGCCGGGACACCACCGGCGCAGATGGCGAAGGAAGGAAGGGCCGGGAGAAAACCCGACTCAGCAAAAAAGTCGCTTGCGGAATTCAAACGACTGTTTGAAACATATGTTCGACCGCTCCTCAGATGATCCGCGCCCTCCCCGCAGCTTCCGACACCCGTTTGCGCATCCTTGAAGCGGCGGAGGAACTGTTTTCAGAGCTCGGATTTCGCTCCGTCTCCTTGCGACGCATCACGGTGGCGGCCGGGGTGAATCTGGCGGCGGTCAACTACCACTTCGGATCGAAGGAGGCCCTCGTCGATGAGGTGCTCACCCGGGTGATCCAGCCGATCAATCAGCGCCGCCTTGAGTTGCTCGACGAAGCCGAAACCGCCCACGGGATCCTCCCGGTCCCGCTCGAAGAAATTCTCGTCGCCCTGCACCGCCCGGTCGTAGATCAGGTGAGGGGATCCCATCATCGTTCACCGGTCTATCTGCGCCTCGCGGGACGTTGCCTGAGCGAACCCGCCGAAAAACACTCCGAACGTCTCGCCCTTCTCTTCGCGGAAATGATCCATCGCTTTTTGATCGCTCTCCGCCGCACCCTGCCCCATCTCGATGAATCGGAAATTTTCTGGCGCATGCACCTTGCCTTCGGCACCATGATTTTCGCCCTCACTCATGAGGATCACCTGCGCCAGTTTTCCCAAGGCCGGGTCGAGGCAAAGGATCCTGACGACACCTTGCGGCGACTGATCCACTTCACTGCCGCCGGTTTGCGAGCGCAGCATCCTGGCGCTTCCGCCCCGCCAAAAGCAAAAGGTCTCGCCAGCATCCTCGCCCTCGCCCTCGCCCTTTTTCTCTTTACCAGTTGCAGCCACTTCAGTCCGCCCGATGCGACACACTATGCCAGCCTCTCCGCTCCAGCCCACTGGGTCGCCGGGGCAAACAATCAGGCATCATGTTATCCTGACGGCCATTGGATCGAGCATTTTGGCGACAAAGATCTGAGCGCTTTCGTTGAGGCTGTCCTCGTCAACAATCGTGATCTCAAAGCCGCCGCCGCCCGGCTCGATGTGGCGCAAGCCAACGCGCGGGTCACCGGAGCTGACCTGTTTCCGCAGATTTCCGGCGGGCTAGACGGGCAACGCAATTTGCAAAACTTCATTGGCTTTCCCTTCGGCGGCGCCCCACCCAACACGATCATTTCCAGCCGTAGCAACCGATTCGGACTCTCGCTTGATCTAAGCTGGGAGATCGACCTCTGGGGCAAAATCCGGGCGGCTCAAAAGGCGGCCGTCGCGGACTTCGAGGCTTCGGGGTTTGATCGCGCCACGGCGGAACTGTCTCTGACCGGGCAAGCTGCCAAAGCATGGTTCGCCTTGGCCGAAGCCCGGGATCAGGCCGAACTGAGCCGACGCACCATCATCCTGTTTGACGATACCGAAGGCCTGATCAATGAGCGTTTCTCCGGAGGTCTTGAGGGAGAGGGTCAATCCATCGCCTCTCAGCTTCTGCTTGCCCAGGCGGATGTCGCGACGGCCCGCGAGTCCCTCGCCAGTCAACTGGAACTGGTTGGAAGGACCGCCCGCCAGCTGGAGGTTCTCGCCGGAGCATATCCCGCCGGTCTCGCCGGCAAAACCGCTCAACTCCGCTCCTTCCCGAAAGAGTTGCCCCTCGACCTGCCCGCCACGCTGCTTGATCGCCGACCCGATCTCGCCGCCGCCGAACGACGCATCGCCGCCGCCGATCAGCGACTTCTAGAGGCGAAGCGCATGCTGCTTCCCAGCATCGGCCTGACCAGCAGCTTCGGCACCTCCACCGAGGACATTTCGAAGCTCCTCAGCGGCGATGTCAGTGTCTGGAGCATCGCCGGCAACCTCGCCCAACCCATCCTTCAGGGTGGACGGATCCGGGCGAACATCACCCGGCGGGACGCCGAGATCGAATTGGCTGCCGCCGAGTTCGAGCAAGCCGCCTTGACGGCTTTCGCGGAGGTCGAAAACGGACTTGCCGCAGAAGCATTCTTCAACACCCGCGTCGCAGCCCTCACGGAATCCGCCCGTCTCACCCGCGCCGCCTACAAGCGCTCGCTGGAGGAATTTCAAAACGGAACCGGCGATCTTTTGACCGTCTTGACTGCCCAACAGCGTATCTTCTCCAGCGAATCGCAGCTTCTCACCCTGAGACGTCTTCGCCTGACCAATCGAGTCGATCTTTACCTCGCCCTTGGCGGCAGTTTCCGTCCCTGCGAACCGCCCCTTGATCAAAAAGAGCCCCAGTCATGACTCGATATCTCAAACTCATCATCGGGGTCGGTTCGCTGGTGCTGGCGATCGCGGTTGCCTCCTTGCTGTGGGCGACGAAGCCTGAAGCAACAAAGAATCCGCCAAGCACCGCCTTGCCTATCGTGGAAGTGCAGCCGATCCAATACGGCACCTATACCTTTGAGATCCCCTCCCAGGGTCTGGTCGAGGCAACCCGTAGATCCCAGTTGGCCGCCGAAGTAGCTGGACGCATTGTGGCCGTCTCCCCGAAATTTCATGCCGGATACCAGGTGCAAGAAGGAGAGGTGCTCCTCACGATGGAGCGGACCGACCACGAAGCCGCCCTTGCCAATGCCAAAGCCAATCTCGCCAACACCGAAGCCTCCCTTGCTTCCGAAGTCGCTCGCGCGGATCAGGCGGAACGCGACTGGCGCAAGCTCGGTTCGGGAGGCGAAGCTCCCGATCTCGTGAAGCGCGGCCCCCAGCGACGCAGCGCTGAAGCCATGGTCGCCGCCTCTGCCGCCGCCGTCACCCAGGCCGAAAGCAATCTCCAGCGCACCGAGATCCGGGCACCCTACGCGGCGGTGATCGCCTCGACCAGCACCGATCTCGGAAGCTACCTCTCCCCCGGAGCACCGGTGGCCGAGATTTTCGCCACGGCTCCTTACCAAGTGCGGCTGCCTCTCTCTCTGGATGAAGCGGCCTTCCTACCCAATGACGCCACCGAACTGGGCAAAAACCCGGTCCCCATCTCCGTCGAGGTCGGAGGGGTCGAATCCCAGTGGTCGGGCCGCATCGTCCGCACGGAGGGGGAAATCGACCAGAGCAGTCGCTCCCTCTACCTCGTCGCCGAAGTTTCACCGAATCCAGACGAAGGCGGCATCCCCCTTCAGCCCGGTTTGTTTATCGAAGCGACCATCCCCAGCCGACCGATCCCCCAACTGGCTCCCATTCCCTTCGCCGCCTTCCTCGATCTCAAACGCGTTGCCGTAGTCGATGACAACAACCAGCTTCACTTTCGTGAAGTCACCGTAGCTCATCGCGAAAGAGATCTCGTCTATGTGTCCGCCGGACTCGTCGAAGGAGAGCGGGTCTGCCTCACTGAGTTGCCCGGCATGGTCGAAGGTCTCCTGGTTGACCCTCAACTGCGCGCCTCGGATGAGCCCCTCCTCGCACCTGAGTCCAAAGATGCCGTGCAGGAAGGAGTCAAGCCATGAAAAAAGAAGGCGGAGTGATCTACTGGTTCAGCCGCAACCATGTCGCGGCAAATTTCCTGATGCTGGTCGTCGTCGTCCTTGGCCTGACGACTTGGCCCAAGATCAAAAAGGAGATCTTCCCCGAGACGGCAATCAATGCGGTGCTTATCGCCGTGCCCTTTCCAAACGCGACTCCCGAAGAGGTCGAGAAGGGTGTCATCGTGCCCATCGAGGAGGCCATCCAGGACATCGAGGGCATCGATTCGATTCGTTCCACCGCGAGCCAGGGAGTCGCCAGTATCATTGTCGAAGTTGCCAGCCACGCCAGCGTGCGCGAGGTCATGGGTGATCTCAAGACCCGGGTCGATGCGGTGCAGAATCTCGCCGAGCAGGCCGAGGAGCCCACCCTGGAGGAACTGCTGATCCGAGCCACTGTTCTCAGCATCGCGGTTTCCGCAGAAACGGATGAACGTTCGCTTCGGGAGATTGCGGAAACCGTTCGCTCACAGCTTCTTGTGTATCAGGGAGGTCCGGCACCGGTCACCCAGGCCACCTTGGCCGGCGTGCGGAACTACGAAATTTCCATTGAGGTGTCCGAGGCGACCTTGCGCCAATACGGAATTTCCTTTGATGATGTCGCGGCGGCCGTACGTCGCTCCTCGCTCGATCTTCCGGGCGGGTCGGTCCGAACCTCTGGAGGAGAAGTGCTGATCCGCACCGAGTCTCGCCGTTACTCGGAAGAAGAATTCGCCCCCATCACCGTGGTGACACGGCCCGACGGATCGGTCGTGAAGCTGGGAGACATCGCCACCATTCGCGACGGCTTTGAAGAAGACGCCGTCGAAACACGTTTCGACGGACGACCCGCCATCCTTATCAATGTCTATCGAGTCGGTAACGAGGATACCCTCAAGATCGCCGAGACCGCTAAATCCTTCGTAAAATCGCCCCCGGCCGGAGCCGTTCCCGCAGGTGCGGAATTGGCCATCTGGCGCGACGACTCCATCCTGCTGGCAGGGCGGCTCGATTTGTTGGCCCGCAACGGGATCTTCGGCCTCATTCTCGTGGCAATCGTGCTTTCGCTATTCCTGCGTCCCAGTCTTGCCTTGCTGGTTTCGGTCGGTATTCCCGTCTCCTTCGCCGGAGCCATCGCGCTGATGCCCTACACGGGGATTTCGATCAACATGATTTCCCTTTTCGCCTTTATCCTCGTATTGGGAATCGTGGTGGATGATGCCATCGTCGTCGGGGAAAATGTCTATAGCCGGATCCGCCGGGGCGAGCACCCCCGCGATGCGGCGCATCGGGGCACCCACGAGGTCGGGGTCGTTGTGATCTTCGGCGTGCTGACCACCATGATGGCCTTCACCCCGATGCTCGGGCTCAGCGGAGTCAGCGGAAAAATCTGGCCGAACATCCCGCTCATCGTGATTCCCACGCTGCTGTTTTCCCTGCTCCAATCGAAACTCATGCTTCCCGCACACCTCGCGCTGCTGAAGCCCTACGATCCCGACGCTCCGGTCGGGCCGATCATGCGCTTCCAGCGAATTTTTTCGCGAGGGCTAGAGGATTTCGTAGAACACGCTTACCGTCCCTTTTTGCGAGTCGTGCTCTCGGCCCGTTATGCCGCTCTCGGCATTTTTGTCGCCCTGTTCGTCATTGTGACCGCCTATGTCGCGAGCGGGTGGATCCGGTTCAATTTCTTTCCCGATGTCGAGACCGATGTCGTGATCGCCCGACTCAAACTAGCCGAAGGGGTCTCCTACGATGTGACGGAAGCAGCCATCAATCGGATCGAAGCTGAGGCGTTCAATTTGGATCAAACCTTTCGCAGCAAAAGCGGCGATCCCATCTTCCATCACCTCCTTGCCAGCATCGGATCCCAACCCTTCCAAGAGGGACTACAGGGCAGCAGCGCGGGCGGTTCTCCCGTGAAATCCAATATCGGTGAAGTCACCATCGAGATGGTTCCCGCCGCAGACCGCGATTTCACCGGAGCCGAGCTTTCCTCCAAATGGCGCGAGCTGGTCGGCCCCATCCCCGGCGTCATCGAACTAACCTTTTCCGCCCAATCGGCCTCCGGGGGCAACGCCATCGATCTTGAGATCGTCGGCGACGATCTCGCCCAACTCGAACTCGCGACGTCGGACATCAAGCAAACCCTCGCGGAATTCAACGGCGTCATCGACATCGCCGACTCCAACATCGACGGCAAACGCGAGCTCAAACTTGAGATTTTGCCCGGTGCCGAGGCCCTCGGATTGCGACTCGAGGATGTCGCACGCCAAGTCCGCCAAGGCTTCTACGGCGACGAAATCCAGCGACTCCAGCGCGGGAAGAATGAGGTCAAAGTATTCGTCCGATATCCGCGAGATGAGCGCCGCTCCATCGCCGATCTGGAGAACATGAAAATCCGCGCTCCCGATGGTGCCGAGGTCCCCTTCCGCGAGGTGGCGCGAGCTCGCTTCGGGCGGGCCTATGCTTCGATCCAGCGGACCGATCAGCGACGGGCCATCCGCATCACCGCCGATGTCGATCAGACGGTCGGGGCGAATGCCAACGAGGTCGTCGCAGCGCTCACGGCGGGTGCCGTGCAAATGACCACGAGCCAGCTTTGGCGCAAGAACATCTCCAATTGGTTCCGCGACCGCGCCGGCCTGGAACCCAAACCCGAACTGGAAAAGGGTCCTCTGACGACACTCCAGGAGCGATTTCCCGGAACCAGCTACTCCTTTGAAGGTGAGCAAAAAGACCAGTCCCAATCGGTCATCGAGATGGGGCAGAAATTCCTTATCGCCATCCTCGGAATCTATGTTTTGCTGGCCATCCCACTGCGATCCTACTTTCAGCCGCTCATCGTGATGTCGGTGATTCCCTTCGGACTGATCGGAGCAGTCGTTGGACATGTGGTGATGGGGTTTTCCCTGAGCATCATGAGTATGTGCGGCGTCGTCGCACTCGCCGGCGTGGTGGTGAACGACAGCCTCGTGCTGGTCGATTACGTGAACCGATTCGTTGCAGCGGGACACAGCCTCGTGGAAGCCGCCTGGGAAGCCGGGGCGGCCCGGTTCCGCCCCATCCTGCTGACCTCGCTGACCACCTTCGCCGGTCTCACCCCGATGCTGTTGGAGACGGATATGCAGGCCAGGTTCCTCATTCCGATGGCGGTCTCACTGAGCTTCGGCATCCTATTTTCCACCGTGATCACCTTGTTGCTGGTGCCTTGTATCTATCTGATGCTCGACGACTTGCAGCAACTTCTGAAAAGACTTCTGGGACGAAACAGAACCGTCTGATCCTCTCGGACCCGCCGGAGAATCTGACGATCCTACTTTCACCAAAACAAAGTGTTGAGATCGTGCCCGCTCTCGGCTCATAGTTCCCGCGCATGGGTGGTTACCGAAAACTCCGCTGGGCGCTTAGCCGATTGCGTCAGAGCATGGCGGCGTTCGTCCAGGACAATCATATCGATTTGCTTCCGATCCGCCACGGCTTCGCGGGCTACGGTCGGGAGGGCCTCAAGGCTGACTTCGGCGCTGGTTTCAACGTCGCCCTGCTCGCCTTTCCCCAGGGAATGGCCTACGCGGCGATCGCCGATTTACCCATCCAATATGGCATCATGTCCGGAACGGTGGCCGCACTGGTGGCACCTCTTTTTGCAGGCTCACGGCACACCATCCTCGGACCGACCAACGCGACCGCCTTCATGTTTTTCGCCAGCATGGCGACCTTCGCCCCGGCGGATCGGCTCTTCTACCTGCCGCTGCTCGGTCTCTTCATCGGAGTGATGTTGACCATCGGCGCGCTCTTCCGCATCGCCGAGTTGATTCAGTATGTGAGCCGCTCGGTCGTGGTTGGCTACATCACCGGAGCTGCCGTGCTCATTGCCGTGAACCAGCTCCAACACCTCCTCGGCGTCTCCCCGCCCGACACCGGAGGGGAAGGCCCGAAGACCTTTTTCACGATTCTCCAGGGCACCCTGGCCGAGCTACCCCATACTTCATGGCAGCCGCTTGCCCTGGCTCTTTTCACCTTCCTCCTGTGGATTTTTTTCAGCCGCAAACTGCGGCGCTGGCCCGTCTTTGCCATCGTCCTCCTGATCACCGTCGGAGTCTATGCCCTGCTCCATAACCTTGCAGGATGGCAGGTCGCGACTTTCTCCCCTTTCGCAATCGCCGACCTTGCTCCGCGACTGCCGCAGATCAGTTCAGACGGGATCTTCACCGACGTCAGCCGCCTCGCCGGGATCGCATTTTCCATCGCCTTCCTCGCGGCCCTGGAGAATTCAGTCATGTCCAAGACCCTGGCCAGCCGCGTCGGGGATCGTCCTGACGTCAACCAGGATATGCTCAGCGTCGGTCTCGCCAATCTCGCGGTCTCGGTCACGGGAGGAATGCCGGCCTCGGGCTCGTTGATCCGTTCCACCCTGAATTTCGCCAGTGGAGCTGTATCGCGCCTTTCCAGCATTGTCAGCGGATTGCTCTGTCTGGCCGGACTGCTGCTACTCGGGCCGTATATGAGCCTGGTCCCAAAGTGCTGCCTCGCCGCCCTCGTCGTTTGCATCGCCACCTCGGTGGTGAATGTGCGCCTCGTCCGCATCTCCCTCTTCGCCACTCCCGCCGACGCCGCCGTCTTGATCGCGACCTTCACCGCAGCGCTCCTGATGCCGCTGAACGTCGCCATTTTCCTGGGCGTTGGCATTTCCATCCTCCTCTACCTGCGCGCCGCCAGTCGCCCCTATTTGACCGAATACGAATTCTCCGATCAGGGCGTCCTCCGTGAAGCCGGGGAAAAACGGGTTCGCCCGCTCCCCGCCATCTCCATCGTGCACGTCGAGGGCGATCTCTTTTTTGGCGCCGCCGAGCTCTTCCGGACTCAGATTCAAAAGACATCGCTCGATCCGGACTTGAGGGTCATCATCATCCGCCTCAAAAATGCCCGTCACCTCGACGCCACCAGCGTGATGGCACTCGAGGAAATGGCCCAGTTCCTCCGCTCTATCGATCGTTACGTCATCATCAGCGGGGCCAGTAAGGAGGTATTCCGTGTGCTGAAAAATGCCGGAACTTTGGAGGTGCTCGGGCGCAAAAATGTTTTCTTGAACAGCGCTCAAAATCCGAATCTTTCGACACGACTCGCTCTGAAGCGTGCCCAGGTGCTGCTCGGCACCACGGAAGCTGACATCCGGATTTTCTACGATCCGACAAAGGATAAAAAAGGATGACCACCCAGCGACGGTCGCGGCGCCGCCCAGGGGAAAAAACTCGCATGATTCGGTTCGCCCGCTCGTCCTTCCGAAGATTGCTTGCGCCCAGACAAGCTTTCTGTTACTCCTGAATCGGAAAAGGTGCGCCTCTTCGGACTTCGGGAAGACGCCGTTCTGCAATTCCGTGAACCCGTTACGAATACGATTCTCCTCATGAACACGCGCGACCTCACGATACCCAGCCGCCTCGCCTGCACGCTTGTCTCAATGTTGCTCGGCGCGGCCTTTTTCATGCCCACGCTCGCCCTGGCAGGGAAACGAGTCGCCCTCGTCGTCGGAGCCAACGAATATGTCCATGCTCCGGGCTTGGCCAATGCGGTGGCCGACTCCCGCTTGATCGCGAAAACCCTTGCCGAAATCGGCTTCGAGGTCATCGCCGTCGAAAATGCCGGGGTCGATGCTTTTTATGAGGGCCTTGAGCAATTCAAGCGACTCTCCCCGCACGGCGAAGTCGGTTTGGTGTATTTCGCCGGACATGGCATCGAAGTCGATGGGAAAAACTACCTCCTCCCGGTCGATGCGGAATTGTCCGCTCCCGGGCAACTGCGTTCCCAAACCATCGCGCTCGAAACC